>Ga0222713_10005690_pt1 | contig 12041 bp, 9 predicted proteins | sample C33_649DmetaG_FD_165061 | JGI IMG/M metagenome (GOLD analysis project Ga0222713, IMG submission 165061) | Estuarine water microbial communities from San Francisco Bay, California, United States - C33_649D | ecosystem: Environmental > Aquatic > Marine > Unclassified | place: USA: California...
GCTGGTGGGAATCGCCACGATCGGTGCGCCACTGAGACCGCCGATGACGCTGGCGAGTGCGCCTTCCATTCCCGCGGCGACGACGATGGCTTCGGCCGACTGGATGGTGTCAACGCGGTCGAGCAGACGGTGAAGACCGGCCACGCCGACGTCAACGATTCGCTCGGGGGCGAATCCATATGCACGCAGGGTGAGCATCGCCTCGTCGACAACAGGAACGTCGGCCGTTCCCGCGCTGACGACGAGAACACGGTGCGGTTTTGCATCCTTCGGGTCGGGCAGGCGCCACGCATAGGTGTTCGATGCACGTTGTGCGCCGGGGTTGTCGGCAAGCGCGGCCTTTGCCTGGTTGTCATCGACGCGCGTGAGGAGAACCGGCCCCTCGCCGTTGGCGAGCATTTCGCCGACGATCATCGCGCACTGCTCGGGTGACTTGCCCGGGCCGTAGATGGCCTCGGGTACGCCGATGCGCATGTTGCGGTGGTGGTCGACCAGAGCATCACCGACCTGCGTGAAGGGCAGGCGACGCAACTGCACAACGGCCTCGTCGGCCGAGGTTGCGCCCGACGCCACATCGGCAAGCAGTTGGCGGAGGGTCTCGGTAAACACGCCCCAATGTTGGCATCTCCTCGCCTAGCCTTCCCATCGTGACTTCCTCGACCCCCCGTCGCGTCGGCTTTCTCGGGCCGTTCGGCACCTTCACCGATCAGGCTGCTCGCACGCAGGCCGACCTGGCAGCGGGTGAATTGGTGCCCTACCGCACCGTTCCCGACGTTCTCGACGCAGTCGAAGCGGGTGAGGTCGACCTTGGGTTCGTGCCGATCGAGAACTCGATCGAGGGAACGGTGAACCTCACGCAGGATTCACTTGTATTCGACCACGATCTCTACATCCAGCGCGAGGTCGTTCTCGACATCAAGCACTATCTGCTGGCGTTGCCCGGCACGACGATCGGCGACGTTGCCGAAGTGCATTCAATGCCGGTGGCAACCGCACAGTGTCATGCATTTCTGCGCAAGGAACTGCCGAAAGCCGAGATCCGTGCGGTCACCAGTACGGCCGAAGCCGCGCGTCGGATTGCCGAAGACAAATTGGCCGGCGTTGCCGCCATTGCACCCGAATCGGCGGCAGCGATGTACGGCCTCGACGTGATCGCGCGCGACATCGCCGACCACGACAACAACCAGACACGCTTCGTGTTGGTGGGCAAGGACACGGTTCCTGCACCAACGGGCCACGACCGCACGGCCATTGTCGTATTCCAGCGCGCCGACGAACCGGGCAGCCTGATTTCGATCCTGCAAGAGTTCGCCGCGCGACGCATCAACATCGACAACCTGCAGTCACGGCCGACGAAGAATTCGGGGTTGGGTGACTACTGCTTCGTCATTTACGCCGATGGTCATGTGGGTGACGAGCTGATGGCTGATGCTCTGCGCGAGCTGCACGCCAAGCAGGGCGGCGTGAAGTTCTTCGGGTCGTTCCCGGCGGCCGGCCAGGCGGCGCACAACGCCCGCGAACATGCCGATGTGCGTTGGCGCGACGCCGACGACTGGGTGTCGCACCTGCGCAGCCGCATCACACGCTGAACGTTGCCCGTTGAGGGCGATAGCCTCGCGGACGGAACGGTGGCAGAGTGGACAAATGCATCCGCCTTGAAAGCGGAAGGCCCAAAAGGCCCGGGGGTTCGAATCCCTTCCGTTCCGCCAAGGAAATTTGAGTGATGGTGCTGACATGAATGACACGCCGAAGCTGATGGTTGTCGTCGGCACCGTGATGCAGACGCCGACGCACCGCGAACTGCAGGTGCGCGAGAACGTGGCCGTGGTGGTGCGCGACGGTGTTGTCGAAGCCATCCACACGGCCAATTCGCGTGAAGGCGTCGACGCATGTGTTGTCGCCGACGAGGTCGTGTACCTGTCGTCGCGCGAGCGGCTGCTTCCCGGTTTGGTCGACACGCACATTCATGCGCCGCAGTGGCCACAGCTTGGAACAGGCCTCGACATTCCCCTCGAGCAATGGTTGTTCGACTACACGTTCCCGCTCGAGGCGCGTTACGCCGATGCGGGGTTTGCGCTGGGTGTGTGGGAGCGAATGGTGCCGACACTGCTTTCGCACGGCACCACGACTGCGGTGTACTACTCGTCGATTCATGAACACGCCACGCTGCGGCTCGCCGAAGCGTGCGCACATTTTGGACAGCGCGCTTTCGTGGGACGTGTGGCGATGGACCACCCCGAAGGAACGCCCGAGTGGTACCGCGACGCCGACGCAGCAGCGGGCATTGCCGCTTCGGCGTGGTCGGTCGAGGCAATTCGTCTGATGGACAGCCCGCTGGTGCAGCCCATCATCACGCCACGGTTCATTCCTGCGTGTTCACACGAACTATTGGTGGGCCTCGGCGAGTTGGCTGTGCGCACCGGTGCACTGGTGCAAACGCACTGTTCGGAGTCCGACTGGGAACACGGCTACGTCCTTGATCGTTACGGGAAGCGCGACGCCGAGATGCTTGCCGACCTTGGCTTGGTTCGCCGGGGAACGGTGCTGGCGCACGGCGATCACCTGTGCGACGACGATCTCGACATCATCCGTGCGGCAGGAGCGGGAGTAGCGCACTGTCCGTTGTCGAATTCGTATTTCGCAAACGCTGTGTTTCCATTGCGTCGTGCGCAAGAACGTGGTGTGCACGTTGGTCTGGGCTCGGACGTGTCGGGTGGTCCGCTGCCGGGTCTGTTGCCGCAGTGCCAGCACGCAGTCACGGCGTCGCGCATGCTCGAAGACGGCGTCGACGGTTCACGCGACGCGGGTGAGCGTGGCGTTGCCCACTCACGTGTGGACGTGGTTGCCGCGTTCCATGCCGCCACATTGGGTGGGGCCAACATGTTGGGCATTCCCGTGGGGTTGATCGAACCGGGTCGAGCCTTCGATGCAATCATCGTGAATGCCGATTCGGGGGAATCAGGGTTGCACTACTGGGACGGCATCGACGACGAGGCACGTCTCTTCGAAAAAATCGTGCGACTGGCGGGGCCGTTCGACATCACGTCGGTGTGGGTTGCCGGTCGTCGCGTCGCGGGTGCGTAGAAACGAAAAAGGGGCGGGCCTTGCGGCCCGCCCCAACTTCTTTGTCAGTTGACGAACGTCAGCCGACCTTCTTGATCAGGTCAGCCGACCTTGCCATCGATACCTTCGACGAGGTAGTTCATCTGCATCAACTCTTCGTAGGTTGCCTGAACGCCATCGGCGAGAATTTCCTTGCCGGTGTTGTCCTTGAGCGGACCCTTGAACATGACGCCCGAGTTTCCGACGACTTCCTTGGTCTTCTCGGCGATCAGCGCGCGGGTCTCTTCCGAGACGCTCTTGCCGATTGGCGCGAGGACGATGTGGCCGTCAGCCATGTCGCCGTAGTAGTTGCCTGCAACCCAGGTGCCGTCGAGCGCTGCCTTGACGCGCGGGATCTCGTACGTCGCCCAGTTGTACGTGGCGGCGGACAGCCAGATGTCGGGGAAGTTTTCGCTCTGGTCCGAGTCGTAGCCCGACCAGAAGACACCCGCGTCGTTGGCGGCTTCACCCGAAGCGGGTGAGTCCTGTGCAACCACGCCGATCACGTCGGCGCCACCGGCGATCAACGTCTCGGCAGTCTTGCGCTCGAGTGCCGGGTCGAACCAGGTGTTCGTCCAAATGAGCTTGACCGTTGCTTCGGGGTTCACCGCACGGGCGCCGAGCGTCCATGCGTTGATGCCACGGAGCACTTCGGGAATCGGGAACGATGCGAGAAGGCCGAGCTTGCCGGTCTTCGACGCGGCACCCGCGGCCATGCCCGTCAACCACGCAGCGTCTTCAGCTGCGCCGGTGAACTGCGACAGGTTCGGTGCGCTCTTGTAGCCGGTGGCGAACTCGAAACAAATGTCCGGGTACTTCTCGGCGGCGGTCACGAATGCGTCCTGGAAACCGAATGACGTACCGAAGATCATCGTGTTGCCGTCGGCAATGAGGTCTTCGATGACCTGAATGGTCTGGTCACCTTCGGGAACGTTTTCCTTGTAGGTGGTGATGACGTCGTCACCGAATTCGGCCTGAACCGCCTCGCGACCCTTGTTGTGGGCAGTGGTCCAACCACCGTCGTTGATCGGGCCGACGTAGATCCATGCGGCCTTCAGCGGTTCGCCTTCGGCGGCGCGGCACGAACGGCCTTCGGCTGCCGCGTCCCACGGTGTGAAGTTGGTTTCCCACGAAGCGGTGCCGACTTCAACGTCTGCTGCGGCTGCTGTCGTATCGGCGGTTGCAGTGGTGTCCGCTGTCGCGGTGGTGTCTGCGGTTGCCGTTGTATCGGCGACTGCAGTGGTGTCTTCGGTGGTGGAACCGCCATCGTCGCCACAAGCGACGAGACCGACGCCGAGGGCGACGGTTGCTGACAGTGCCAACCACTTGGATGAACGACGCTTGGTCAAAATTTCCTCCTGGGATTGGGTGGTGGTCGGGGATCGTCGATGCATCGACGACAAGACCGAATCTAAGGTGCGCGACCCTCCGCAAAAAAGGTGGGAACACGTTCGAGACGTGCTTTTAACAAAAAGTCATGCGAGTGTGAATCGCAGAAGAATTCTCTCCACGTCGCCGTTCTTCGCGTCGTGCTTCACATCGCGATCAACAACGGCACGCACGCGTGCATCGACTTTTACTTTTTGTTGCACGTCGTCACCCACGATGTTGGTGAGAACGCGCGGACCCTCGATGCCGTCGAGTCCCGAGTCGAGTTGCACGTATGCAACGACGTACGGCCCGGACTCTTTCCAGCGGCCGGTGCCCTTGGAGACGATGCTGTACGAATAGACGCGCCCGGTGCCGGGAAGGTCGCGCCACGCGATGCCGTCGCGGTGACACGCGGGGCAGATCGCCCGCGGATACCAGACGAATGCATTGCAGTTGGCGCAGAACGGCAGCGACACCCGGCCTTCACGCAGGGCATCCCAGAATGGCTGGTTCTCGTGGCTCGTCTCGAGGTCGGCGAGGGGCAGGAAGGGCGTATTCACAGGCTGCGTCCCAAAATGAGAGTGGCCGAGCCCATGCGGGTGGCCAGGTTGCCACCGGTTCCGTGGGCAACGGCGATTTCGCAGTCGGGAACCTGAACGGCGGGGTGGGCTTCGCTGCGGAGTTGGCGCACGGCCTCGATGACCTTGGTCATGCCACCGCGGTTGCTGGGGTGGTTGTTGCACAGGCCGCCGCCGTCGGTATTGAACGGCAGCTTTCCGAACGGTGCCTGCAGTGCCCCGTCGGAGACGAATCGGCCGCCATCGCCCTTTGCACAGAATCCCAGGTCTTCGAGGGCCAGGAGAACCGTGATGGTGAAACTGTCGTAGATCGACGCGTAGTCGATGTCGACGGGAGAAACACCGGCCTCGGCGAATGCACGCGGCCCCGACTGTGCTGCTGCGGTGTAGGTGAGGTCGATGTGGCCATTGTCGACGTGCTTCACACCGGTGCCGGTGCCGAGAACCGGGATGCAATGGCGATCAAGTGACCGTGCGATCTCGGGTGCAACGACAACAAGTGCGCCACCGCCGTCGGTGACCACGCAGCAGTCGAGCATGTGCAATGGGTCGGCCACCATGCGGGAAGCCAGAACATCGTCGATGGTGACAACGTCGCGCAGGAATGCGTTGGGGTTGTGCTGGGCGTGCACAGATGCAGCGACCTTGATTTCGGCGAGTTGTGCCGAGGTTGTGCCGAACTCGTGCATGTGGCGCCGCGCAGCCATGGCATAGCCGGCCACGATCGACATGCCGAAGTAGTTCTCGAAGGCAACTTCGGGTGCATTGCCGAACCGTCCGGCACCCGCGATGCCCGCACCCGATGAACGAGGCAAGCCGGCGAGCGTGATGAGCGCAACCTTGCAATGGCCCGCCGCGATGGCCTCGGCTGCGTGCTGCACGTGGATGAGATACGACGAGCCGCCCGTTTCGGTGGAGTCGACATGAGTGGGTGAGATGCCCATGTATTCGGCCATCGACAACGGACCGAAACCCGGAGCATCGCCCGCGCAGAAATAGCCGTCGACGTCATCGAAGGACAGTCCCGCGTCGGCAAGGGCACCTGCGGCGACTTCGGCGTGGACTTGTGCAACCGTTTTGCCCGGAATTGTGCGCAATGGATGCTCGTAGGCGCCTGCGATGAACGCTTTCCCCCTGAGCGACATGTGAGCGAGGCTAACCAGCGCAGCGTCGTGACGGGACGACACCTCGCTTTGGGCGTAGTCTGAACCACGGTTCAGTTCAACTGATAGGGGTACAACATGCGTCGGTCGGCAAAGTGGTTCGGGTTCATGGTTGTGGCATCGCTGCTCGTCGGGGCATGCGGTGGCGACGACTCGTCGACCACCGACAACTCGACGGCTGACGCCTCCACGTCGGATACCACTGCCGAAGAGGACGACCGTGACCGCAACGTGAAGGTGGGCGGCTGGGGAACTGACGGATCGGGCATTGCTCGATCCGTGATCCGCGAGAACAATTCGACTCGGTACGACACCAAGGCTTTTCGGCGCGCTCGCTCTGTAGAAGTTGACGGAGTGACGCTCATCAATACTCGGGACTTCTTCGTCACTGTGCAGGAAATTCGGGAACGTGGCGCAGCGACTTCGGCGTCGATCATTGTTGCGGGCTTTGACACGAGTCTTGCGCCCGCGGATTCTCCGATTCCCGGTTTCGGGACCAATGGGGTGGTCCGAGTTTCGTTGGCCGACCATGGACCCGATTGGGCTACGCACGCAACATCGTGGACCGTGGTGTCGCGCGATCTGTTGGCAGTGTATTTCAATTCAAATCTCGAAACTGGGCCGATTGGAATGGTCGAGTACTACGACTTGAGAACCGGTGAAGTTGACAAAACAATCGGGACCAACGGCAAAACTCTCGTTCCGGCAGAGCCGGGCATGAGTTGGGTGATGAGCTTCGGCTTGCGAATGGTAGCGAGCGACGGAACACCCCACTTCGTCATTGCAGGTCCCCAAGTCAATACCGACGGTGAGACAACCGATATCTACGTCGCTGGTTTCACGCCGGACGGGATTCCCGACCCGATGGTCGGGGATGCGGAATCCGGAAAGTTTTCCATCGCAGATCGTCTGCCTGACGCGGGTGAATACGAGACATTAATGATCACCCTGGTTGATGCCGGCGTCAACTATTCGGTGGCGAACATTGGTTTGGTGGTCCAATCAAACAAGATCGGTCGCGCGACTGACGGGAAATTCGTGCCACGAAATGATGCTCTGACGGTCGTCATGGCCAAGCCGGATGAGACAACAGGAATCATTTCGTCGACCAGTCCCATGTCGTTCGCGACGACATGGGAGATGGATCGACGGTTCACTGACGTCAAGAACGCACTCGCTTCGTCGGATTCAGTCCTCGTCCATGTTGCATCGAGTCCACTCGTTTACGACCTGGAAGCTGACGAGGACCTTGATCGCGAACTACTCGTGACATTCAGCGAGGCGCGACACACTCCAGTCAGACTTTCTGACCCCAGGTGGAGCGCCGGTGTTCCATACGGTTCGTTCATCAAGATTTCCGAGGCCTCCAAAGACTTCGTTGTCCAGCTCTTCGTCGATCAAGAGGAAAAAAAATACGTCGCGCGAGTCTGTTTCAACTTTGTGGCGTGTGCAGATCCAGAAAGATACGTCACAATTCAGATTGGCGTCGTCGAGGACGAACAAGACATGAATTCCGAACTCGACTCGTTCATCGTGACGGAAGCGGGTCCGGTCATCGCGGTGAAAAACAGCAAAGATCGGACGGGGGACTACTCGTTCGCGATGATCAATGTTGATACAAACGGAAGTCGATTTTCGAAACCCAGTGCGTCGTTCGAGACGCTCTTCGATCACTACAACTTCAACGAAAACGACGAACTCACCACCTACGTTGGTGACCCAATGGTGCTTGACAACGAAAGTCTCGCGTCGTATCGGTACCAGTCTGCAAACAAAACTCACCGTATCGTGACGGAACGAGTGGGTGATCAGGCCGTTGAGACCGACGTTTCGACAAAACTCGGGCTTGGTAATTACTCAGCGAATTCTCGTGACTTCGCCCGGATTGATGAACGATCTGTCGCGATGGTCGTGTATGTGGTCAATGAAGACGGTGAAGAGCGCCGTATCTTCAAAATCGACACCGCGAATGGCTCTGTTGATACTGAATTCGGTGGTTCCGGATATGTGACTGCGCCGAAGTTCGTTGCGGATGATGGATGCGCCATTGACAGACCCTTGATCAGCGGACCAGGCACGATCACCGATCTCACCCTTGATTACGACAGCATGGACCTTGAAGACCCATTCGCGTGTGGGGCGAGTCCGGTCGAGATGACGTGGCGAACGTTCACTACAGCTGGTGCCCCGGTCGGCGATGTTGTATCGCGAGCTGACGTGGCTGCGCTCAATCTCGACGACAACACGAAATACATCGCCGACAACAAAGGCAATCTCTTCGTGGTCCGCGATGTCGCCGTGTACGACGAGAACGGTGAAGTAGCTCGATTCGACATGCGCGTTACGAAGTTCCTGCCGTCGGGTGAAATCGACGAGACATACGGGGCGCAGGGTGAGGCGATTCTCGAGAATCCTCCCGTGACGTACGAGGTGCGTGCGGCTGTTGATGCCGAGAGCCGTGTGTATCTCGGGTACATCTACAACTCGAATTCAAACGTCGTCACCATTGAGATTGCTCGATTCACGGCTTCGGGCACGTTGGATGTGGCGCAGGACGTGGCGGCCCCGGCAACTACGTTGGCTCCGCAGCCTGGAGCCTCAAGCCCTGCCGACAAGAGCGCGGCGCGGCGCGAACAAACAGTGGCAGACAAAGAACTGGCAGAAGTTGAAGCCGAACGACGTCAGACCAAAGCGGCGGATGCGGCCTTGCCTTCGGACAACGGAGTGACCGTCTTGGTTGATGGGCCAGTGCTTTCGTCGGTCGTACCGAGTCAGGATCGCTCGTTGACGGTGACATGGACACTGTCATCGTCCGGTGGCGTGAAGAACGTCGTCGCAACGGCAATGCCCGGTGGGCGCTCGTGTGCTTCGACGACACGTATTTGTGTCATCCGCGGACTCGACCCGACGATCGCCTACACGGTGACGGTTGGAGTACAGGGGGGCGAGCCCTCGAAGGTTGCGCGCAGCACCGTGGTACCAACCAAGCCGGTGGTTTCCTTGAAGGTCGGACGGGTTGCCTCGCCGACCACCTTCGTGCGGCCAGCCTCGAAGGGCAAGGCGACATGGAAAGTGCGCGGTGGCTGCAAGTTGAACGAGACCAACACGCGCATCACCGCGCCGAAGTCACCGACGACGTGCCAACTCAGCGTCACGACGGCGAAGTCCGGATCGACGCCGAAGACGACGAAGTCGGTGACGATTGTCGTGAAGAAGTAACGGTGTAGACGCTGGCGGCCAGCATCAACGCGCCGACTGCGGTGACAACCAAACCACTGACCACGTCGCTGTCTATTGCGCGCGCCGCAATGATGCCGACGTCGGCGGTGACTGCGACGCCCGACACCAGAAGTACCTCGATGCGTGCTCCGGCGGCGCCGTAGAGGAACAACAGGCCGGCGACGGCGAGCGGGAACAGCGTGAACCATGCGCTGCGGTCGGCACCATTGATGCCATTCGAGGAGAAGATCATCATCAGAACGCCCGCGGCGTGCGGCGCGAAGGAAAATGGCGGCTCGGAGAGGCTGAAGGAAAACAACACGAAGCCACCGAGGGTGAAGATGACGGCACTCCATGTGTCGCTGGCGTCGAGCAACGACACCGAAGCAGCAACGACGGCGATCCATGCGGCACAGGCGGAGATGGTGCAGGCGAACATCGAACGCTCGAGACGGACGAACGACCAGACAAGGCCGGGAACTGCGATCCAAAGCGCGATGTGTTCGGCACGGAAGTTCTGTTCGTTCAGGGTGATGGCGACTGCCGCAACCAGTGCCGCGTTGCCGAGCAACTCGATCACTTCGCCACCGCGCCTGCCGAGAACGTTTTCCTTGCGGCCGAAGTGCATCTGCATCCAGAATGCAAGCGCCAACACGATCGTGCTGGCGACGTAGAGCAACGCGGCGATCGACATGGGTGACGCGTCTTCGAGTGCGGCACTGGTGGTCCACACCACACCGACGAGAACCACCAGACCGCCGAGATAGCCGATCACCTCTCGCAACGGAATGAACACGCGCGGCGCCCACTCGAGTTCGTCGGCCTCGGCCCGCGTGAGGCGACCGTCATTGACGAGACGATCGAGTTCTTCGCCGAATGAACGACGGTCTTGAAACGAGACGAGAGCCATGGGCGCCGTCCTTTCGGGTCAGTGTGTGTAACGAGCGAGTGCCGCCGTGATCTCCTTCTCGGCTTCGATCACCCCGGCCCATCCGCCGATTGTCGAATCTTTTCCGGGTTCGATGAGTTTGTAGACCTCGAAGAAGTTGGCGATCTCCGCAAGAAGGAAATCGGGGGCATCACCCAGATCGTTGAACTTTTCGTACCGCGCATCGTGTGCAGGTACGCACAACACCTTTGCGTCGGGACCTTTTTCGTCCTTCATCCAGAAAACACCGATTGGACGCGCCCACACGTGACAACCCGGGAAAGTGGGTTGCGGGAGGAGAATCAGCGCATCGAGTGGATCCCCGTCTTCACCCAGTGTGTGCGGGAAGAAGCCGTAGTCGAGCGGGTACTGCGTGGCCGTGAAAAGGGTGCGGTCGAGCCAGATTGCGCCTGTCTCATGGTTCATCTCGTACTTGTTGCGTGAACCCTGGGGGATTTCGACGATCATCTCAATTTCCATGTGCCCACCCTAGGGCGACACGGCCCGCGACGTCCTTGCGGGTGTCAGCCGAAACGCACGGAGTACATCGACAACGACGAATAGACGTACCCGTCGGTGATGGTTTTGGCGCGCTCGCCCTTGGCTCGGGCGCCGAGCACGTAGAGAAGAGGAAGAAAGTGTTCGGGTGTCGGCGCGGCATAGGCCGCGTCGGGGTGTTCCTGCCACGCCTCGATTGCCGCAAAGTCTTCGCGTTCGATTGCATCAACGATGTAGTCGTGAAAACGCATGCCGGCCGGGTGCGCTTTCGCATCGACCGACCAGTCGATTGCGCCGAGGTTGTGCACGATGTTGCCGCTACCGAGGATCATCACGCCCTCTTGTCGCAAGACGGCCAGCCTTCGGCCGGCCTCGATGTGCCAGGCCGCAGGTCGCGTGAGGTCGATCGACAACTGCGTCACGGGAACGTTGGCATGCGGGAAGATGTGTGCAAGCACCGACCAAGCACCGTGGTCGAGGCCCCACGTGGTGGTGCGGGCGATGGGAGCCGGAGCGCACATGGGGCGCAACAGGTCCGCGACGCGCAAGGCCACACCGGGTGCACCGGCGACGGGATAGCGAAAACGCGACAGTTCGGGCGGGAAGCCGGAGTAGTCGTGGATCATCGTGGGGTGGTCGCTGACCTGCACCAAAGTGGTCCCTGCCGGGGTGGTGGCTGCGCCGGGGAGATACGAGGTATTCGACGAAGTCGCCGCACCCGAGGTCATCGGAGCCCAGTGGGCCGAGATACAGAGGATCGCCTTGGGGGTGGCATAGATGCCGAGGTCGTTCATGGCCCGCGAGTGTTCGGCGTTGGCGAAGAGTGCCCCGAACTGACCCCAGGCCGCCGTGAATTCGTTGTTTTCCAGGGTGTTCATCGGGCTGCCGTGGCCGATGAATGCGACGGGCATGGGAACGGGCATGGGAAATGTCTACCAAAGCCCAAAAAAGTGTCCGTAGGCGGAGGGCTTCCGGCTCAGTTCGGTATGAGTACACACGAGATCCTGAACCATCCTCAGTCAAGGGAACTATCGTCAAATGCCATGACACAAACAACATCCCGACCATCACGTCGTCGATTCGCCGGCGTCATCGGACTTGTCGGTGCACTTGCACTCGGCGCATGCACACCGCTCACCGAACGGGTCACCTTGACGCGGACCGGGGGGCAAGGTTCCGATC
>Ga0222713_10005691_pt1 | contig 12040 bp, 20 predicted proteins | sample C33_649DmetaG_FD_165061 | JGI IMG/M metagenome (GOLD analysis project Ga0222713, IMG submission 165061) | Estuarine water microbial communities from San Francisco Bay, California, United States - C33_649D | ecosystem: Environmental > Aquatic > Marine > Unclassified | place: USA: California...
AAAAGAATCAAAAACATTAGAGTTAGCAATAGCTCAATTAGAAAGACAGTTTGGTAACGGTTCGGTAATGCGACTCGGTAACAAAAAGTCAGAACCATGGCCATCTGTTTCAACTGGTGCACTTCCCTTAGATGCAATTCTTGGTATCGGAGGATTTCCCTTAGGTAGAGTTGTTGAAATCTATGGACCAGAATCTTCTGGTAAATCAACTATCGCACTCTCTGTAGTTGCCGAAGCGCAAGCAAAAGGTTTAAAATGCGCATACATTGATGCTGAACATGCACTTGATCCAGTCTATATGTCTGCTCTTGGTGTTGATCTAGATGAATTACTTCTTGCACAGCCTTCATATGGCGAGGAAGCATTAGAGATTGCAGATAAGCTAATCCGTACTGGGGAAATAGGAGTAGTGGTAGTAGACTCAGTTGCAAGCTTGATTCCAAAAGCAGAACTAGAAGGCGATATGGAATCAGCCCAAATGGGACTACAGGCAAGAATGATGGCCAAAGCAATGAGAAAGCTAGTCTCACTAGCAAATGAGAATAAGACACTTATAATATTTATTAATCAACTTAGAAATAAAATAGGTGTTATGTTTGGTAATCCTGAAACTACTCCAGGTGGAATGGCTTTGCGTTTTGCTGCATCAGTTAGACTAGATGTTAGAAAAAGAGAAGATCTAAAAGATAAAGCTGGTGACTCTATGGGTATAAGAGTTAAGGCTAAAATTATCAAAAACAAAATGGCTCCGCCTATGAAAGTAACTGAATTTGATATTCTTTATGGACGTGGCATAGATAAGTACGGTTGTATATTTGACGCCGGCCTCCAAGCTGGAGTATTTACGCAACGTGGAGCTTGGGTTTACTATGAAGGAGAGTCATTCTCTCAAGGTAGAGAAATGGCTATCTCTAAATTAAGAGAAGATGTAGATCTAATCAATGTAGTCAAGGAGAAAATATCTAATGGCGTGCAATCCGACACTATGTCCTGATTGTTCATATCCACCTAACTTCTCCCTCTCTAATTTAATCAAAAGAGAGGGAGAGCCTCAAAAGTATGAAATAGAGTGCAGAGATTGTGGAGACATTTGGATTGAAATAGATGACGAAGATCCAAATGCCATCGAATAAAATAGATTATATTCGGATCTACATTTATATTTCAAAATTATTACAGCGTAGATTTTTTAGCTATAAAAAGCTATATTGATAAATATAGTTTTATTAATTATTTACATAAAATATTGAAATAGATTACTATTAATATCATACCGATACAAAGGTAGATATATGAGTATCTGGCAAATAATAAAAGATATTTTTTCCGATAGAGACAAAGATTCTATCATCTGCATTGATTACGAAAATCCGGACGATCAAAATAACCGGAGTAATTGCAATCCTTCATAATAAGGATGAAAAACTATGCTTCACGTATTTTTCTCGTGATCAATGGGAAATGATACTTGATGTCTCGTCTATCACCGAAAAAGATGTAGACGAGACAATCAGAGGTATCGTTAATGATTTACAAAATATTATCTTTATAGAACCAGAAGAACTAGACTAACTTAGTAGTCGTTCCAAATGAGTCATTCAGATAGTTTGAATTGTAAACTGCGTAAGTTAACCAACCAAGTATTTCTTTCGAAGTACGCTGATGATAACTTAATGGAATTAGTGTTCTATAGGTTTGTTTGAAGAATTTTCTTGTAACAGGACTAAAGTGTGTCTTTTTGTCTTTTTCTACGCTTAGTACTTTAACGTCTTCTTTCAATAGATCTGAAATATCTTGTTCAGATACTTTTGAATCTATAAAGATATAAGAGTTAAAGACTAATCCCTTTTGCCTATAAAGCTCACATCCTAATTCGCATGAATCTTTATAGCCAATAAACACAAAGTGCTGATACTGTTTCTGAAACAATCTATAAACGCTATTGCTAATTTTTCTAGCTTGTTTTTTAGGAGTAACACTTTCGTCTACATCTACGTAAACAATGTCATGGTTTTTAGATAAAACATTATGAAGACTATTATTTAGCGGTGAAGCTAATAATCTAGAATCTATTAAAATGACTTTATCTGTTTTTGTGGTGGTTATAGTTTCCATTAGTATCTTTCGTATCCTTCGTCGTATCCGTAATTGTCCATATCATATTCATACTCAGAATGAGGGTAACTACTAAAAATTGAGCTTGTAGTATATTCCTCTACAAATTCTCTAATCTCTTCTGGATCTTCCAAAATCGCTAGTGAATCTTCTATGTCTATGTCTATTTTCTTTTTACGTGGCATTTTTTTTCTCCTGTTGTTGATTGATTAGCCAACGGGAAACAATCTAGTAGGTAGTTCACCGAGATTGCAACTCGTAGAAAGATTTTTTTTGCGTATATCGAATTTATATTGAAATAATTTGAATCCGGCGAATTTTATTTTTTTTTAAATTTAAGATCAATTACTGTCGACTAGGGAAAGATCGTCGCCGGCAAAGAGATATTAACAGAATCACTATAGGTATAATACTCTAGGTAGACACTAGAGTAGCCATATAGATACTTTGGTAGTCATGCTTGGTTCTCCCCATTGATTATTCATAACATAATCATAATTATTAATATAATATAATAATACCTATTTGATTGATCTCCATATCAGTGTATTAACATAATAATTTCATCATGTGTTAAGCATTACAGGGGGATAGATTTTTAGAGCGTGTGAGTGGCTGTCTGTTCATATGGCATGGTCTTTATGGGTACTTCCCACTATGGGTATTAACCCTTTGTACTGTATCTGTAGATAAGTTAGCTTTTTATTTTATAGCGGGCGATTTTCTTGACTGTATCTCATATAAACATATAAAAAGTCATTATACCTTAAAAATAGGGAAAAATTTATAGGGGGGGATCTATTATTACTATGTTTGCTCGTTATCTTTAACGAGGCCACGGGGGTATACCCCTAGGGCACACATAGCCATCCAACAACGAAAGGAAGGAACATGGCTACAACATACACCCACAAGAGTGGGTACATCATCAAGGTGGAGGTGTTCAGTTGGCATACTGAGCTTACCTTCATTGACCCTAAGACAAATGAGCAGTGGGAACACTTCTCGAATGTCATCGAGGTCAATCAGAGGGGCAACTGGCTGCACTGGACTGCAGTCAACATGTCCAATGGTGACAGGCAACAGTGCAAGGCAGAGTTGATGCAGGACTCTCGCCCCATGCTGGATGTCAGGAATCCAGACCTTGCTGAGCTTCGTGCAATGGTGAAGGCTAACAACCTTTAGACCACAGCACCACAAACAAAGGAGGGAGTACTGGCTTAGGCTGGTGCTCCCTTCTTTTATATGCCAGTTCAATCAAACACGAAAGGAGATACTGGTATGTACAAGACAATCAAGCTGATCCTGGGGGTGGTGCTCGTTGCCATCTTCATGGGTGTGGTTGTACACCAAATCAATGAGGGCGAGAAGTTCCAGTGCAATGCTGGGCAGGTCGTCCTCGTGGAGAAGGACCCTTACACAGAGGGGTACAGCGACATCTACGGTGTAGCAGGTAAGTACTGCACCGGAAACAGGAGCAATGCTATCCATTACATCATGGAAGCAAACAACATCAGCAGTGGTGATCTTGGTAACTTGCACTCTGGTCAAATGATCATTGTGCCGGCGACCAAGTAGTCACAGTACAAAAAGACAAGAAGGGGGAGGACGTTCAGAAATGGGCGTTCTCCCTCTTTCTTTTTTATGGGTTAAATGATGTCACCCGAAGTACATCATATTATGCCGAAAGGCAGAAAGGAACGTCGAGAGATGTTCACATCAACACAAGAAGCAGGAGTGAAACTAACTACCTGCTACGAGCTAGGAAAGACCTACGCAGACCATGACAGGTTTGCGTTGGTAGTAGGAAAGTACATCTGCCACACTGGTACCACAGTGTTGCTTGAGCTTGTTGGTTGCGGTCAGTCCGACAGCCATGAGTTCACGCACAGGCACGATACTCCAGACTACATGAATAGAATGTTCCAAGGAAAGCTTGTTCGTCTTATGGGCGAGCGTTGCTGGGACTATCGCATGCAAGTATGGGGATACCGTTGGACCATTCATTCCGTCAACCTGTGGGAACAGGGAATGGAGAATGCTCCTGCTGACATCAAGCGCATGTGCGGTACAAACTGCTAACTAGCAACAATAAGAAGGGGGGTAGTCCGAAAGGGCTGCCCCTCTTTTTTATGTCCTATCAACCAAGCACCAAAGAAAGGAGGTGACATGGACACAAACTGGCTTCGTGGAAGGCGTGGTCTGGTCGTCGCAGCGATCATTCTCGTCTTCACACCTGCAGCTGGCCTGGTTTTCAGGATCGTCGGGATGCTCTTCGGCATCATCGGCTTCATCCTGAGCCAGGTTAACCCTCTGGGTATGTTCATTGCGATCTTGATCGCTCTGGGCTACCTGGGTTACAGGGTGCTGCGGACCAACGATGCTGATGAGTCAGACGTGGAAGACACGTACGACTTCTTCAGCTAATTGGAGGAGCAACTGAATTAGATTCGGGGCATTGGTGAGTGCCTGGCAACAGAAGAAATCACACTAAGGGGGGTGGTCCGAAAGGGCTACCCCTCTTTTTTATGGCAGCCACCCAGACTGCCCGTCGGACCGGTGTAGACGTTAAATTGGGTTACCTCAACAGCCCTTAGCAACCGTAAACCCTTGGGTAATGCCAAGTAAAACAACATGAGCGTGGTACCTTACACGAGAAAGGGCCGGTAAGTCATTCCGTCATAATGACCGGTGTCCCTGACGCAACAGGTGACAAAAACCAAAGGAGTGCGGAAATGAGCACATCACTGGGAAACCCTGGAGACAGGGTCAACGTCAGAATCTGCGCAGTGCGGGAGCAGAACGGGCCGGAAGGCAAGTTCATCTCCATCTCACTGGCAGACGACATGGAGGCGGGTTTCACCCGTGTTCCTGCCAAGGACAAGGACGTGGTTTCGATCACGTTCAAGACTGAGGTCTGGAACGAGCTGAAGAAGCTCATCACGTCGAAGACGAAGACCTCGTTCGTCGCCAAGAAGGACAAGAACGGCAAGCCGTTCCTCGCTTCCACCAAGACGGTGCAGTTGACCATCGAGTTGACTCGCCCGATCAAGGTCGAAGGCCTTCGTGGCAAGATGGACGCCTTCAGCATCTACGGAAACGTGGTCAAGATCACGTCCCGCGAGAAGCGTGAAGGAAACGGGATCAAGCTCGAAGCCTAACAGCTTCAGCTAATCTCGCTGTCTCTGGGTAGCAGTTGGCTGGTGGGGTCCCGATGGCAAGGGACTCCACCACGCCACTCTGCGTTTCTTATATGCATTAATGCATTCCTTAAGGTTTTAAGCTAGGTGGACAACAATCTCCACCTTTCTTTTTTATGGCGGTCAATCAGATCTCAGGAAAGGAGATAATATTATGACTAAGCCACACAAGACCAACTTCCAGCCAATGGAATGTTCTTGCTGTCACAAAATGGCAGATAAGGGCAAACTTTGGTGGAGTGCAGGATGGGCCTTACATCCAGATTGTTACAACATCTGGTTCCCTAAGGATGGTCCTGCCCCAAGGAAGCGGAAGGCAAATAAAGTATCTTTTGATGCAAGTTTCGAGAGATGCTCTAGATGCCAAGGCCTCTATGTGCATGAGGGTGTAGATGATATGTATCTATGTCCGAGGTGCTATCAGAGGTAACAAAGAGAAGGGTAGTCCTTAATTGGGCTACCCTTCTTTTTTTATGGAGATGCGTCAATCTGGGATTTACCCAGTCGCATCACGTCGTTTGGGGTAGTACCCTGCGACGGGTCATCCAGAACCAGAAAGGAGGTGAATGGAATTATGGCTCCAACCATCCCTGCGGGACGCGTTTCGGTCCGGGTGAGCACTGCTTACTCGCGCCAGAACGACACCACGGGCGAGGCCTTCATGTCGCTGAACGTCAGTGACACGATGGCTGCAGGTTACGAGCGTCTGCCCAAGGCGGACATCGTGACCTTCGCTCTGGCCAGCAACGTGTGGACGGTTCTCCTCTCGGAGATCCAGAAGCGCGGTGCAAAGGCCAGCAAGGGTAAGGACAAGAAGGGCAGGGCATACCTGCACTTCAAGCCGATGGTGGTCGAACTGGTTATCCAGCTTTCGGCTCCCATGGCTGTCAAGGGTCTGGATCGCAAGACGGACGGCCTCGCTATCAGCGGGAACGTCGTCTCGATCAAGGTCCGTGAGAAGGGCACCGGCAACGGTATCCTGCTCGAAGACTAGTCTTTACCACTTGTTGTGGTGAACACCGCAGGTTTGACTGAACCGGCAGTGATCCGGGACGGAGATGGTGATCTACGCGCATTCCGTAGTAATCCCGTGACCAATGTATCATGATAGTAATATCTTGATATAAGTCACCATGCAAGACATGACCAGGGGATATCATCATCCGACAACTCTGTAGTTGTTTATGCCTATTAGGCGCTCCATTTGGAGTGGTGGGCAATTGCAGAGCTGTTACCTAAGAAGGGGTGTCGTGGGAGCGACTAGAGCAGGATAAAGGCACGAAGTAACCAATAGGTGAAAAGTAGTTGGTCTGCACTCCATTTTAGCCTGATATACACGATTCGTGGGAAAAGGTAGGGCTACTAGGATAAGAAGAGGGGAAGAAACGCCCCTCTTTTTATTCGCCGGGTTAGTCAGATCGCGGAAACGATTGATTCTAAACCGGTCAACGCCCCCGCCGGGGGCTCGGGAAGTTATTCCCGGTATGTTGTTGGAACAGACAAGGAGAAACAACTATGTCCAACAGAGTCCAAGTCCGCATCAGCACTGCAGCTGAACGAGCAGGGAAGACCGAGAAGTTCTGGTCACTCACGGTATCCGATGAGATGACCCCGAACTTCGAGCGACTCCCAGAGGCTGACCTCAAGTCCTATTCGCTTTCCGCGAAGGACTGGGCCGTCGTCAAGAAGAAGGCTGAATCCCTGGGCGCCACCTGGAAGAGCGAGAAGTTCTCGTCAGGTGCTGCGAAGGGTCAGAACTACTTCACGACGAAGCCGAAGGTCGTCGTGCTCGAGATTGAGCTCACGCGATCCCTCAAGGATTCCGTGCGCGATCTCGACAGGAAGACGAGCTCGTTGAGCATCTCAGGACAGGTCAAGAAGATCAGTGTGCGCGAGCAGCGTGCAGGAAATTCGGTCGACCTCGAAGACTGACGCAGACTCTCCCGCACTCCCCCGTGGGTGTCGGTACGCCATCTGGTGTGCCGGCACCCAATGGAGAGAAAAAAAATATTCCAACAATACCTAAATCTCGAAAATGCAAGATCAATTTCGTTAAAACTCATTCAAAGTCAGATAGAAAGAAGAAAGACATGAAGAATCCAGATAATTTTTCAAGCAATAGCCTATGCATTAGAGGTAAAGATTACATCGAAACACGTATTGATAAAAGAGATCGAAAGTATAAATATCTTTCGCGTCGATGTGTGTTTCGCTCAGAAGATATTGCTTCGGATCTACCTCAGATTCGTTCAATATTTGTGCATGACACAAAAAAGCCTGATGTGTATAGCATCCTTGTAGTAGCTGCAACTCCTCGTCGTAATTCTAAAGACGATATTGTGGTGAATACAGCTCGGTATATGTATCGAGTAAACATCAGGACAAACAACGTATGGATCAAACTTACGAAGAAGCAAAATTCGTTCTTTGTTCCGCCGGGTTCTTGGAGGACTGATGAATGGAAGCAGTCTGTTGTCATGAACACGAAAAAAGCTCTAGGTCTTATAATCTAACCAACAAGGAGGTAAGAAAATGAAAGACCCAGTAACCGGTGGCGACTACATCAAAGAAAAGGAGATGTATATTCGCTACCATGGTCTCACCGAAGATGAAGCAGATCTGGTGATGGCAGCAAGCTCCTACAAAGAGCGTGACGCCATTTTCAGTGATGTAATTCAGAAGCGATGGGACTCAAAGCCTGACGGATACTTCCGCTTGATCGACGCAATCAATAAGTTGATCGAAAAGGATGGATGTCAGTGCAATGACTGCAAAAAGTGGATCCAAATGAAGAAGGATTGGTTGAACAATGATTGAGTATATTAATCAGAACAACGAAGACTTCAGCATGAAAACTCTACTTGCAGCGGTCAATCAGTGGGCACAAGATGAAGACGCTCACATCTACAAATCTGCAACGTCTACGATCTATTCGTTGCTTGATTTGGAAGAAGGTATTTGGATTACTTCAAAAATTCGTTTGATGCATGGAGTAAACAAAATACAATGGAGAGGGCTAGGAGTACGACGTGGTGTGCTCTTCATGGGACAACCAATCCCTAACTGGCCTTCGAAAGATAACTGGTATGTAGGATTTACTACAGCGGGAAATGGAACTCCTGCTGGAATCTTTCCAGTTAACAATGATCTTAGCTTTAATATAGCTGCGACCATTCTCTCCAACAACTTCATCTGATCTCCTACCTTCCCCCAAGGTAGAAGAGGGAGCCGACAGTCCCCTGAGTAAGCATCATAGTCCCCCAGCTTAGCTACTCGTAAATGCGTTTAACCAACGCAAACTGTCCTCTTCTCTATTTGTTTAGTAGCATGGTGTTTAGGGAGATCCTAAAACGATGTCACGGATGTGTCTGTTCATGAAACACTACTAAACAAATAGACCCATTCTTTTAAAGTTCTTAACTTAACGCCTCTACACGTTAGGTTATCTAGTTCTGCAGAGCTAGCCCAAAGTCGACTAGGGGTTTGTTGTAGAGTGGGTGTGATTAGAGCCTATATAACATCTATGTCTGGCATATGCATAGATTGAGTCTAATCAATATGCCTTTATTAACCTTATTTCATATAATATAAAAAAATATTATCGTTGAACTTAAGGTTCCAAAAAAACAACAGAAAATAAACCAAAGTAATCTATCCACTGTAACAAATCATTCGTAACGTTTATTCCCCTTCTATAACAAGGATTAAGTAATGTTCGAAACGTTCTTTGAATGGATTATTTCTCTAATATTCGGACCAGGAGGTACCGATGGATACTGAGCATAACTCAGAGCAAGAAAAAGACTCTACCATTGCCACTAAGGCAGGTAAAGTAACCAAAAGGCTAGTTAATCTTAGCGCTGCCGGTCTGAAGAAGACTAAGGCAATGCCAGGCAAAGCTAAGTCTGCAAGTAAAAATGGAATCAATTCGTTCAAGCAAGGCTTTAACGAAGCGTAACCCATACAGAAACGTTGATACTCGATAATTCGGGCATCAACATCAAAAGTAATAAATCCACAACAGAAACATATAGGAGACCCAAAATGGCACTTGATTATGCCAAGCTCGGTTCCAGTTTCTCTGGTTTGGAGGCGTTTGCCGAAAATCCGGAGGCAATGGAACTCACACGTAATACGATCAATCTTCGGATTGGTAAGCAGATCCCTTTCAAGGGTACAATCGCAGGACAGAAGGTCAATGCGTTTGCAACCTTGAAGTCGGCTAAGCTTACTCGCCTTAGCTTGCTTCGTCAGACACGTAAGCAGCCATCCAGCAATCCATCACCCGACTACTACATCGTCACTGGTGCATTCAATCCAGTCGATGTTGAAATCGTTATTGAAGATGATGGCGAATATATCCAGCTTCACGAAGTATGGCGTCACATGACCAACGCTCTCGGTCAGACTCAGTACGATGAGGATGCATTCCTTGCACACCTCAGCCGTATCGGTTTGAACTACACGAACGGTGGCTTCCCGCTTTACTTCCAGCAGATGGGTGCAGACCCGGACAAGATTGAGTATACTTTCAATCTCTTCCGTGACCTTGGTGCAAAAGACGACCACGAAGCAATGAAGAAGGCTATCGGTGATGGTTCGCGTCCTCAGCGTATGGAGCGTACTATCAAGCACGATACCGGTATTCCGGTTACTTTCTTCGAGCTTGGTCAAGTCGACCGCGAAAAGGTTACTACTGGTCAGGGCTTTATCGACCTCGTTGATGCAATGTGTGGTCAGTTTGACCGCGTCACTTCGCAGCGTAATTCAGCTAACGTCTTGCAGATGGAGCTGGAGAACAACGATGATCTGAGCGATGCAAAGATCAAGAAGATCAACGAAAAGATCAAGCTCCTCCGCAACCAGTCGATGCAATACACGGCTGTTTGGTCAGGTTCACAGCAGATCACAGTTACCAACTCTGTCACTAAGCAGGTTGAATACACTGATCGTTATGCTCCGACCAACGCTCCGTGTGGCCGTTTCGACCTGCTGGTTGATGGTCAGACAATCAACATTGACCTGTGGAAGAACAGTGTTCGTGACTCCAAGAGTGACGATACTGTAACCGTTCCGTCGCTCAAGACAGTTAGTGCATCAAGCAATCCGCTTGGTGGAATTGATCTCGACGACTGATTTTCCTCCTCCTTGAGGTTAACTACTTGAGTCAGTAGTAAAATAGACTTGGCGGATGCTAGGGCTTTAGTAAATGTGGGTTCGACTCCCATACGTCCACAAAAAGCAATAAGGTGCACCTTATGCAACGGTATATACCTTGTGAGGTCAATCGAGGGAGTTAACCGTCCCCTCAATTCTTGTCGGTTGCGAGACATTAAACAGCGTAACCTTGGGGTTTGATACGAGCCCGACATAATCATGGATACCTGGTATATGTATCTAAAGCGTCGTATAGATATACCTTTTATTATAATAAAATTATTTTTTAGCTCATACAAAGGGAGATAAAAAACTATGAAGGAACTCTGCGGAGAAATCTGCTACGAAGACACCGAAAAGGGCAATGTCCACTCGGATATCTGCTGGCACACAGACAAGCCCACGCCCTTGCACGAGAACTACATCAAGTTCTTGCACGACTGCTTGGACGAGTGGCTCACCAAGTCCAACGGAACTGGCGCATTCTGGATCGGTGATCCGGAATACTTCAAGAATTGGGAGAGGTGATGTCAAAAGAAACGCAATCATTTGGTCCACCTACACCATGCATTATGTGTGAAAAAGCATTGGCATATCTAGAATTTGGCGAAGAAAAAGCTAAATTTGAAGATTGTATCAACAATGCTAATAACTTCAAAATCATTGGTGGATATGGATCAAGCTTTGATGGATTTGTTTATGAAGCAGTTGTTTGCGATGACTGCATGGACAAACTCATTCAGAGAGGCAAAGTTCAAGTAATCAGCTACATGGAATAGGAGAAAATCATGGCACTTATGTGCAAAGATGTAATTGAACGAGACGAAAAGGTAATAATCATTCAGCAATGTATCCACTGTGGTGGAGAAACTGAATGGCCTATCACCTACGAACAATGGAATGACTGGCAAGTAAAACGTAAGTTTATACAAGAAGTCTTTCCAGAAATGTCTGTAGATGACAGAGAAACAATGATGAATGGCACTCATCCAGCATGTTTCAATGAAATCTTTAAAGATATGGATTAAATTAAAAGCAAATGATCACAAGGAGGAGATCATGAGGAAAGTTACCCTCATCAAGACAATACCCGAGTCTCCATTTAACAAAGCGTTGTTTGCAATAACGCCGGCCTTAATTGGACATGGAACAGCTCACTACATCGTAATTCAAATTAAACACGATGAAGGTAATTTTTTCGTAATTGGTCACCCTTGTGATTCAAACGGAATAATTAAAAATAAACAATGGGTTTTCATTCAACCGTTTGAAAATAATGAAGAAGATTTTCTTACTGCATTATACCATCTCATTGTGACAATCAAACAATCCGACCAAATTAACAAAACCTTAGAGGAGGAATAACATGGGTATCGGACAAAAAATATGGCAATGGAACCTGAAAAGCGCACCTGTTTACTGGTTCGCACAAGGTAAATACAAGAAAGGTCTTGGAATCTGGACATTCTGGATCGCACTCTGGACCATTCTTGCATTTGCATTGACCAAGCCAAAGGCAAAGAACACCGATATGTTCAAGCCAACAAATCCAAACAACATCAACAAAA
>Ga0222713_10005692_pt1 | contig 12039 bp, 15 predicted proteins | sample C33_649DmetaG_FD_165061 | JGI IMG/M metagenome (GOLD analysis project Ga0222713, IMG submission 165061) | Estuarine water microbial communities from San Francisco Bay, California, United States - C33_649D | ecosystem: Environmental > Aquatic > Marine > Unclassified | place: USA: California...
TGAAGATAAAAAAGTTTGTAAATGTCATTCGTTCCATATGATATAAATACTCTGTAGTCATCGTATTCTTCGCCAGTATGAATATCTATAGCTCGTCCACTCTGAATATCTAAATCAACAAGATGTAGTTTATCCTTTACAATGACATCATGTAATGTCATTTGATGTACTAATTCTATATTATAAAATTTGTAATTACAACGTGGGTAGTATTAATTTCGTCACCTACGCGGTTTGAATGAATTTTAAAAGCATACTTTTTGAAATATTCTTTTTTAATATATCCATCATACAGTTCTTCTATGAATGGTGTCTTACCTATCACCATCATACAACGAGCCTTTGACCTTTTAAAACAGTCAGCCAAACGACGATGCTCTTCTTTACCAAAAACACAATATCCGTAGTCAGTAAATTGACTGTCATAGGGCGGATCTAAAAATATAAAATCCTTAGGGTTGTCACATTTTTCAAAAACACTTTCAAAACTTTCATTTAAAATTTCGGTATTTTTAAATACATCTGAATACTTTTCATCTTTGAGTTCTTCAAAATTAAAAGTCTTATATCTTCCAAATGGAATATTAAATTTACCACTTTTGTTATATCTCAACATACCACGGAAACATGTTTTTCGTAAATAGAAAAATCGTTTAGCATTGTCAAGTGGTGTATCAGTCTTGAACTCATCTCTTACCCTGTAGTATGTTTCCTCGTCATTATTATTTTCACAAAGGAATGTATGTATATCTGAACCTTTACCATCCTTCAAAGCCCTGTAAAAATCAATAAGTTCCGTATGAAGATCAGAAACTATAGATTTGATAGGCTCCAAATGAAAAAAAACAGCACCACCACCAAAAAATGGCTCACCATATGTTTCAATATCAGTAGGAATCAAATCAATGAATTGTTTGATTTCATCTTTCTTACCGCCAGACCATTTAACAATAGGTTTCATGTTATTTAAAATTGTAGTGATTTTTTTAACCTCGTTAATTCAACAATTTCATTTTGTTTCTGTCTGATATTTTCATTGACATTATAAATTAATCCTCTCGCTAATTGATTTACCCATATTTTATATCCCAACTCAAAATCAAAAAAAGGACATGGCACCCCAAATAGTCTAAAATATTCAGATACACTTACAATTCTAACTCCTTCATACCTGGCACGAACATGTTCGGGAATACATGAATAATAACGAAGCGCCAACAAGTAGCCTTCGCATTTTTCCTCTCGTGCAATGTGTATAACCTTTTTAATAGTTTTATTTCTTTTCTCTGTATCGAGGTTCAAATTAGATTTCAATTCGGCGTACACTTTTACTCCATTAACAACAAAGAGGTGATCTCTCTCTTTGACTCCTTTTTTGTTTTTCTGACGGATATTTTCTACGTGTTCGTATTTACTTAATAAAATTGCAAATATTTTTTCGATATGAGTTCCAAGTTTGATACATTCGGATTGTGTCAAAGGGATATTCACCAATGAACTAAGAGATTCAGAGTTGTCTGGTTTACATTTAGGTCTCTTAGTATTTTTTAAATACTCATTTGTCATAGCGTATATGTTCATCTCCTTACTTATTTACATCTATGTTCTTTCTTTTAATGTAATTAAAAACAAGACACTTATGATTGTTATATAAGATGAGTATTCCTGAACTTTTTAATTTCATTCAAGAAAACAATGTCAAACTTATTGAAGAAGACAGTGATACATTGGAAATCATAAGCACCTTTTTGGATCAATCACATGATGATAATGCTTTCTTCATCGTTCAACTCAATAAAATCATTCAACAATATAAAAGATGGAATGAAGTTCTCCCGAGAATCAAACCATTTTATGCCATCAAGTGCAACCCCAACCCAGCCATCATCCAACTTCTCAAACACTACGACGTTGGTTTTGACTGCGCCAGTCAGGCTGAAATTCGTATGGTTTTGGAACAAGATGTCAGTCCAGAAAATATCATTTTTGCCAATCCTTGCAAAGCAAGTGGTCAAATAAAATACGCTCGCGCGGAGGACATTGATTTGGTGACATTCGATGATATTCATGAATTGTTGAAACTTAAATTATATCACCCAGATGCCAAACTTGTCATTAGAATCAAAACAGACGACTCAAAATCTGAATGTAAATTCAGTTGTAAGTTTGGAGTGAGTATGGACGATGTTGAAAGCATCTTACGTTCTGCCAAGTCTATGAACCTCGATGTGATTGGCGTGTCCTTCCACGTTGGGAGCAATTCAAATGATCCCGAAACTTTTTACAAGTCCATCAAGGATGCTCGAAATGTTTTCGACATCGCAGAAAATATTGGTTTCAAATTTTCACTTCTTGACATCGGTGGTGGTTTCCCTGGTCACCATAGAGACGGTGCTGCTGCTACTTTTGAAGATATGGCGAACGATATTAATAAAGCATTGGATAAGTTTTTCCCCGAAGAGGACGAAACTGTTAAAATCATCGCAGAACCAGGTCGTTATTTCGTTGCTGCGTCTCACACGCTGGTCACCAACATCATCGGTAAAAAGGAAGTCGTGAATGGCGGCGAAAAGACTTTGGCATATACGCTCAATGATGGTGTTTACGGGTCATTTAATTGCATTTATTTTGACCACGCCTATCCTAAAATTATGCCATACAATGAAAGAGATGGTAAACTTTACGAAACGAAAGTATTCGGACCAACGTGTGATTCCATCGACACAATTTGTGAAAGTTGTAAACTTCCCGATTTAGCTATAGGTGAATGGGTATACATTGAGAACTTTGGTGCCTATACATCTGCAGCCGCGAGCACCTTTAACGGTTTCCAAACGACAAAATGTGTCTATTGTTTGTGTTAAAAGAACACCTAAGTTAGAATCAATGTAATGAAACACCAAGCCAATTCAGATGTACGCAAATATTGCCAACAATACTTTTTCCTACCTTTTGACTCTCGATGAATTTAGAAGAGAGTATCCAGAAAACTTGAAACCATCATGGATTAAGATTACGACTATCACGATGGTTTCCAGTTTTATACATCAAATAGATATACCGAAGCTGAGAGAAGCCTTTAATAAGGTGAAAACTTTACATTTAAAAATGAAAGATTCAAAGACTAGTCAATTTTTTCAATGGTCTTTAAAGCCGACGACTTTTTACAATCAGGTGACATTAGTATACACAGATGCATACAGCACAAAATCTATGAAAATATTTCCAAATGGAAGCATTCAAGTGGCGGGGTGCTCGGACTTGTTTGATTGTAAAAGAATTATCACAGAATTGTCTCACATTTTCAAGGAATTGTTAGACATTGATAGTGTTGCACCGTTAGATAGTTTCAGAGTGGTGATGATTAATTCAAATTTTTCTTTGAATTACAAACTCAATCTTTTGGAAACTGTACAACAATTTGAAAAATATCCAGACATATTCAAAGTATCTTTTGAACCAGATAGATACTCAGCGGTCAAGACAAAATTCAAGCCATCTGCAGAGATGAAGGAAATCACGGCCAGTATATTCAGCACGGGAAAAATTATTATCACTGGCGCGGAGACCCTCAAAGAAATTGTTTTTGCCTACAACATTATCAACGATTGTATCAATCATTGTCCCACTATTCGTGTAGAAGAAACGCAGGAAAAGGAACTGTTTGATAATTTTATTGGATATAACATTGAAAACTTGATACACAATGTGAGATCCAAAGGATTCAAATCGTGGCTCCTCACTGAAAATAATATGAAAATTAATTTCTAGTTCAATAATAAATGTCTCAGCGCATGGGTATGGCCGATGGCCGATGTTTTACTATTCACACTTCAGCCCAACTACTCAATGACTATGTAATGCAACAAAACAAAATTAGCTATGCTGACAATTATTCCTACCGTAAGTTTCTTCAACAAGGTGGTCCAGACGTGATGGCTAAAGTGCAAGCCAGTCAAGACACACAACCGTCACAAGGTCGAGTGACGGCGTGCGATCGCCCTCTTTTGAATGTGTCAAATATCTATTAAAACTTTAGTAGAGTAGTTATAAGATGGCGCCCTGTTCCATATGTCTCAACGAGGTAAGGGAAACCCGTACTAATAAACCCACTCGATGTGGTCATTTATTTCATGTGGAATGTCTTCGAGCATGGAAAGACAAGGGTAAAAACACATGTCCCATGTGTAGGAAACCATTAGATGTTTCACACTTTTCAGTATCAATTACGATCACGAATAACTTCAATGGTTTGATTTCAAATTCAAATATAAATCCAGAACTTCTTGACAACATATTTGATATATTTGAAATAGGTCTAGAATTTGAAAGTCGAGTTGATATTGAGACTCTTTTTTCTGACATTGGAGCTATTCTGTCCAATGACCACGCCTTTGTTCTTAACACAGAATGAGCTACAGTATTCACTGTAATTCAAACCTGGATAGTGTCGTCCAGCCTTTCGTGGATCTTTGATGATCTTACCTTTCGCATCCACCAGAAGAGGACCTGTAGCCCATCCCCTCTTATGGCTGAAAATATTAGCATTAAATCGAATAATCTTTCCAGGCACTATTGCCCCAGCACGACGAACTCGAGTCACTGGAACACCAAAAAAACGAGCAATCTTCTCGTGTGTGTCGCCTTTTTTAGGTTTGTATTCCACACGACCATGTTGTTTATAGAAATGGAAATCCCCACTATTAAATAGATTACTTTTTCCAGCAGGAGCAACAAACATCATCGCCTTATAAAAGCCTGGACGACACGCCATCTCAGCCTTGACCTTATACACTTTCTTTGGATTGTCGGAAATAACACGAGAGGGAAGATTTCCACATGAACGAATGGCATTAAAATTATTTCGTGAACCACTACGGTTTCCAGGAGAACTTTTTTGAGTTCGATATGGACTATAATTACCAAAAGCATAGTCATAACAATTATCATGCTCTATCCCTTTTTTGCTTCCCCAACGACGTTCTGTATAGACAGGTTCAGAACCACTTAATGGCAAGACCTTGACTTTGGCCTTGGTCATCTTTATATTTTACCCAGAAAAAAATATATTTTACTATATTAAAAATGATTAAAGACGTCGTAAAAACGACCAACGCCTCAGACGCATTCACCGAAATTCTTATCATTCTTCTCAATATCTTGATAAGCACTCTCATCCTTCGTCTTCTTTGGAACAACTCGTTGGTGAAGCACATATCAGGCTTGCGCCCAATCAACACATTCGTTGATGCTCTTCTCCTTTCTATTGCTTTCGCCATCGTTCGGGGCGTGTAACAAATTGCTCGCGAAAACCATTTTTTACCGACCAATTTTTGATATATTTGAATTCATTCATATATCAAAAATTGAAATTATATGATAAAAACTGTTTACATCTCCTGGAACCCAGTCTTCTTCTCACCTGAAGGGAATTGGACAACTGGGTAAGCACTCATACCCGCACATTTTTCTGGCTCCTTATCACAATCGATATAAGTGTAGTCAACACCCTTGGACTTCATTTCATCGAGTTGTTTTCTTGTCCAGCCACACTTCATAGTACCATATACAACGTGTTTACCTTTCTCCCCCGCGGCAACCACTGGAGGAACATCGACTACCTTTGGACCTGGGCCAAAGGTTGGCGTGACCAGGAGCACGTAGGCATCCAAAAGGAGCAAAATAACAAGGGCATACATATTATACCTTATTTATATATTTTTTTTTCAATATTTCACAGAGTACTTTCTTCGTCTTTTTCTTGTCCGTTGTATTCGCAAACTTCATGAGTTCTGGTTTTTTGTAGAGACGACATTTTCGAGTTCCAATTTTCAACTCTTTGTCTTTGTTTATCTTATACGACATACTCTTCACCGAATTTACTATTTTATCTGGGTTAATTTTAGTCGTTGCAGCAACGGAATACAATATACTCTTCATCACATCATCCACGCGATGTTTACGTGGTTTAATAAAGTATGAGTGTTTAAATATACTGTATATGCTAGACGGGATTAGATAATGTTTGACGTTGTATCTTAAACGGAAATTATCAATAAATTGAGATGTTCTTCCCAAATAGGAGTCTGGGAAAATACTTCGAATGAATTGTTTCGTTTCATAAAATTCAGGGTAATCCTTATACTCTATATACAAACAATTCAAAAGGAAATGAACATCATATAATGGATGTGAATTTGTACCTATACCATATCCTTTGATGTGTATACCACTCTCCACTTCTGGGTTAGGAAATTCATCACAATAGGAAAATGAAAAATCATGAACATATACCTGAATGCCCAAGTTTTTTTTCAGTATAGCAAATGATCCCTGATTGTGGAAATTATATCTTGAATATCCTTCAATTTTACCAGCTTTGGTAATCAATACATTATTTAAATGAAGGTCATTATGTCTGAATGATGGGATTTTTTGGAAAATAGTATGCAAAGTATACAAAACATGCGTTACTATGGCTTTAAAGTAAATAGGTGCAACTGAACGTAAAGGAACAGACATTGTCTTGGTCAACGGAAGTGAGCCATCTGCGAATATCTTGTCCATAAATGTTCTCAAATCACCAGCGTTTGCATATTCATAATACATGATTTGATGGTCGCAGCTTGCAAATCTATAGGGTGCAGGTGCAAAGAATAAGCTTTTTTTACGCAAATAATACATCATTTGATATTCATATCTCAGATTGTCTTCGGCCTTTTTCGAAGTTTTAACAGCAATAAATTTACCATTACCAACGGGTCCTTTGTATACGACACCGTATACACCTGAACCCAATATTTGAAGTTTTGCTGATTTTATGGACGATATTTTTTTTAAAACAGTTTGAGGATTACAAAGATTATCATATTCTATTTTATTTTTAAATCGTTTCGTGATGTCGTTGGAAGTTTCCTTGAGCTCTGTGAACCAGTTATTTTCAATAATGTTCTTTGAACTCATCCTGCTGTAGGAACATATTTTTATTCGTCATAGTCTTCATCTTCATCGATGATTTCATCCTCGTCATTGGTCTTCTTGTCATCGACACTAAGGAAAGCAAATGCCGGAAGTTTCGCAGATGGTTCAAGAAGCACTTGTTGAAGACGAACAGTGGCTCCAAACTTATTATCAATGAACCAAATTTGCACGAAATCAACGATACACGTGACCTTCTGGCCCTTCTCAATGGTATCGAGTGGGATGCGTGCTCGAGATGGATTATAGGCTTCTGGGACGAATTGACCATCATCCTTCGTCAATATCTTCAACTTAATAGACGACGGATATTGTTCCTTGCCTGGACGGACAAGTGGTTTGTAAAGAGCCTCACGACAGACAGTCGCGTTATACGGCTTACCAAGCCATTCTTTAGAATTTTTAACGACAGTATCAACGATGATATTATCAAGTTCCGTAAGTTTTTCGCACAATGCCATGGCATCGGCATTGTCTGGGTCAAAAGACAAGTCAAGCGAATAGGACGTTCGTCCAGACGCTTCGTCGGTGTAAGTGCTGAGACCATATGGCGAACGCATACAGGGGAGTTGAAGGAAAAGTTTCTTGTCGCCGACGTTCATGTATACAGCCTTGCCACCGTTCTTATTCTTACGGAGTTTGGAAAAGCCCACGGCCGAAATATCGAAGTTCTTGTGATGAGTAATTTGTAGCGCCATGGTTGGTTATATCTTAGTTATGTGTCTTGACTTTAAGTCATATTTTTTTCTTGATTTACACTATACTATAATGGGTGTCTTTAAAGACTGTGGATGTGGTTGTGACGGACGTAAACAAGAAAAAAAATTTATGGCTTCCTTGATCGGTGCTCTCTTATTTTTCATTATCGCGAGTCCGGAAGCCTTCAGGTTGGTTCGAAGTCTCGCCGGTGCGTGGGTTGCCACACCAAATGGGTCTCCATCCGTCGCAGGTCTTGCTTTCCATTCTCTCGTATTCCTCCTGATCGTGTGGTGGACTATGAATATTAAAGCCGAATATATGGAAGGCGAAGAAGCTCCAGAAGAAGAAGAAAAACCAGAGGAAGAAGAAAAACCAGAGGAAGAAGAAAAACCAGCTGAGGAACCAGCTGAGGAACCAGCTAAGAAACCAGAAGAGGAAAGCGTCAAACCAGTTGTCAAACCAGTCGCTCAACTCGTCGAAGAAGTCGCTGACATAGCCACTGAAGCAGCTAAACCAGTAGTAGGCGCAGACGCTGAACAAGAGGTCGATCCAGCGAGAGAAATTGGTGGTTTGAGCATGGACACCATGTCTATGTCTCCATCCAGTCTCACAATGTCAACGCCAGAAGGAGAAATGATTGACAGTTGCACATTGAAAAGTGGTCGTCGTCTCACGATAATGAAATAAAGTATTTATAACTAGTAGAATGAAACACATCGATACTTTCACTCTTATTATTGTAGTTTTGCTTATATTGTTCACGATTGTGGTCTTTATAAATACTCTCAAAAATAACATGACATTTGAAGATGCTGTGTATGCTGCGCTTGATCCAAGACCACAAAAGGTTTTGAAAATGCAAAAACCTCAAGATACTATTCCAGAAGATGCATCGTGTATAATGGAAACTACACCAGCATATGATTTTACAGGTAAAGAATTAGATAATCCACGGGGTGTTAAATGTTCTAAGTGTCATGAATATGTTTATAAGGATGAAAAAGACAAAAAGTGTAGTCCTTATAAATATAGAAGTGACAAGTTCTGTATCATAGATACAAAGACGAAAGAAAAATGTCCTTTTTAGAACTAAAACTCTTCCGTAAATGACATGTTTTCACTGTCTTCCAACTTACCATAATCTCCGACTCGTTTTTCGAAGAAATTCGTCTTACCATCGAGAGAAATATTTTCCATAAAATCAAATGGGTTATGAGAATTCCAAATCGTCTTATACCCCATTTGTTTAAGTAATCGGTCCGCAACATATTCAATGTATTGAGACATCGATTGAGAATTCATACCAATCAATTTACATGGCAATGATTCAATAATGAATTCCTTCTCTAGTTTCACCGCATCTGTAATGATTTGATGTATTTTATCCTCGGACGGACGATGTTTCAACATTTTAAACAGTTCAACCGCGAAATCCAAATGAAGTCCTTCGTCGCGACTGATGAGTTCATTACTAAAGCATAAACCGGGAAGAAGACCACGCTTCTTCAACCAGAAGATGGCACAAAAACTACCCGAAAAGAATACACCCTCTACACAGGCAAAGGCAAACAGACGTTCGCCAAACGTAATATTTTTGTTGAAGTATTTATTCGCCCAACTTGCCTTTTTTTGAATTGATGGAATTTTATCAATCGCTTGAAATAATTTTGTTTTTTCCTTGGGGTCACGGATGTATTTATCGATCAATTTAGAGTATGTCTCTCCGTGAACCATTTCATTATGCTCTTGAAAAGCATAAAATGCCTTCGCTTCCATTATCTGAACCTCCTCCGCGAAGTTGTTATTGATATTGTCAAAAACAATGCCGTCAGAACCAGCGAAGAAAGCTAACACGTATTTAATAAAGTGTTGCTCATCTGAAGATAATTTTGTCCAATCATCCATATCTTTACCCAAATCAATCTCTTCTGCAGTCCAATTAGACATCTGCGCCTTTTTATACAACTCCCATAAGTTCTTATATTCAATTGGAAACATCGTATATCTTTTTTTTGCCACATCCAATATCGGTTCAATATTTTTCAAATACTCATAGAATTCGTTAAATGTCCCTATATATTTCCCATTCATCACAACTTGGGGGTAACCGTGTGCTGGATTTCCCGTTTTTCGAGCAATTTCATTCAGGGGAAGAAACAGCTTTTCGTATGACATACCAGCGTTTGTGCAGAGTGTGACAGCCTGATCACAAAATCCACATCCTTCTTTTGAATAAATAGTAACGAGTGGTGCCATGGTGTGCGTGTGATAATATTCATGTATATTTTTTGTTTGGAGTTTTTAAGCAACACAAGAATGATTGAACTGAAAGATATAAAACCTAATGATACTATTAAGGTATTAGTATATATGGAAGAAGAGGATATAGAAGAAGAGGTGTATGCTCGGGTTGTTGACAATCGAGGTGATCATCTGGAGATTAACTATCTCGAAGAAACCAATAAAATATATAAGAATGCGAGAGTCTATGTTTTCAGAGATGAAGTCGACGTCATAGGTAAAGAATCTTTGATTGAACATTACAGTCAAGATGAAAAGGAGGAAATAATAGAAGAAGTGTTCGAATTTGCTCCAAATATGTATGTATTTGTAGACGAATACGATGTAGAAGATGATGATAGTGAGGTATACACTGACGATGACGATGACGAGGACGACTACAGTATAGGAAGTTTTGTCGTCGATGATGCTGATGATGTTGGTGGCGCTGTAAATGTTCCGAGTGATTACAAAAAAATAGACAAAGAATGGAATGAATGGGAACCTCGTTCACCGGGTGCACGAAGTTTTAAAGAAACCGTCAACCGAATAGAATATAATGCGAAGAAACAAGCAGACGAGAATAATTTTTAAAAAATGCGTTCTTTTTTCACCTAAGTAATGTTGAGTAGTTGTACAATTTCAAACGGTTCACAATGAATTTCGAACATATATGGGCGCAAGTTGATGCGCTCCTAGATTTAAACAAAAAAAAAGAAGAACCAACAATTAGTTTTATATGTCGTGATTGTCAGGGGATCAAAGTATATGCAGACGGTTTGCCAGTCTGTTCGTCGTGTGGTGTTGTGGATACATTTTTTGTAGATGACAGTGCAGAGTGGACGAGTGGTATAACTGACGATGGAACGGTGAGTGATCCCGCAAGATGTGGTAATCCTAATGCCAATCCTTTGATGTATTCACAAAATTGGGGGAAAGGCACGATTATTTCAACACACCGAAATTCATCATACAAAAACAAACGAATGTCTAAAATTAATTTTCATATGTCTATGAACCACAAAGATCGAGCACTGTTTCACGCATACAAAGATATAGATGAAGCGGGGCAAACTTTACCAGAAAATGTTCTGCAAGATGCAAAAATATTGTACAAACAATTTAACGATGAAAAGTTGACCAGAGGCAATGTTCGTCTCGGTGTCAAAGGAAACTGTCTCTTATATGCGTGTAGACTATCAAAAATACCTAGAACAACCAAAGAAATTGCTGATATGTTTAACATACCCTCAAGGGACATCAGTCGTACAACACAATTATTCAAAGAAACCATCATGGGTGACACAGAGCGAAACTATGTCACCAAACCATTTAATGTCCTTCAAAGACTTTTAAATTCATTTGACATCACGAAACAAGAAAGATATGCGTGTGTCAAGATGTGCAATGAATTGGAAAATTGTCCAGATTTGATGAGCAAAACTCCAAACACGATTGCCACTGCAGTTGTATACATTACTTTGGGTCATAAATATTCAAAAGCTGAAGTCTGTGAAATGTGTGATGTATCAATACCGACAATCAATAAGATAGAAGCGATTATAAAAAGACACTTAGAGGTTTAGATTACTTGTTAAATTAATATGTCCAAACCAATCAAGCTCTTTTTGTCTACGCCATGTTATGGAGGTCTTTGTTTGGAAAAGTATATGATCAGCCTCGTTCGTCTCCAACTTTTGTGTATTAACAAAGGAGTTCAACTCATGATCGATACGACGGAGAATGAATCTCTTGTCCATCGCGCGCGCAACGTTGCCGTGGGTCGATTCATGAAAAAGAGTGATGCTGATTACTTTTTCTTCGTTGATGCTGACGTAGATTTTGATCCAGAATCTGTCATTCGTCTTTTGGAGTCCGGTCACGATATATCTGTCGCTGTCTATCCAAAGAAGGTCGTGATGTGGGACCAAGCCGTAGAAGCCGTTAAAAATGGTGATGAACGAAATATGCAAATGCTTTCTTCCAGTCTTGTTCTTAACTTTGGTCAGCGACATTGTCAAGTTGTCAACGGGTTTGTTGAAATATTGGATGGTCCAACTGGCTTTATGATGATTCGTCGAA
>Ga0222713_10005694_pt1 | contig 12039 bp, 11 predicted proteins | sample C33_649DmetaG_FD_165061 | JGI IMG/M metagenome (GOLD analysis project Ga0222713, IMG submission 165061) | Estuarine water microbial communities from San Francisco Bay, California, United States - C33_649D | ecosystem: Environmental > Aquatic > Marine > Unclassified | place: USA: California...
AGTGACCTGGGGCTGGACATCAAAGTGGTCAGCCGGGTCTACCAGCGCCTGCGGGAAGCACTGTTTCATCTGTGTGAACTGGAGGGCGGCAAGCTCAAAGTCTCATCAGCCAATCAACAATAGTGCTAGAGATCACGGATTCACGTCTTGTATAAAAGTGGTCACTGTCTTCAATAATCCTTACCTCGCACCGGCCAGAGCAGTTGGCCGCGAACTCCTCAGCAGGATAACGCTGCATAGACTCTTTATCCCCTCGAATCGCCAAAACCGGACAGTGGATTTCCCTAGCCAGCCGAACCGTGTCCGGCACCGTTGCAATGCGATCCAAAAAACTTTCGGCGCTGATCGCATACCACCATCCGGGAAGTAGCATCAGTTCTCGCCCTCGTCCTGCACGAACGAGTTCACGGGCCTTAGATTCAAACTCGGACTGCCTATCTTGGGCAAAAAGATTTTCTGGTCCTCCGGATGTGCTTTGAGCACCACCTCGCCCAGCGGAAAGCAGTATTAGCGCCGGGGTCTGAGGATGATCAATCACATGCTGCACACCCAGCATCCCGCCATTGCTGTGACCGATGATTACAGGCGCAGAAAATCCCCGTTCAGAGAGAAATCTCGCTGCATCTCGGTTGTCTGCCAGCGCTTCTGCTGTAGTCTGAAAGGCGCCGCCTTCCGCCGTACGACTTGCACGTGTGGTCAGTATGTCGTGTCCGCGACGGTTGAATGCGAGAAATGTATAACCCATTGCAACTAGGGGTTGGGCAAGAAAACGTGCTGCACCAGTGTAAAAATTCATAGTGTTGCCATGAAAATACAAGACAGCACGCCCGTGATCTCGTTCGGAAGGAGAGTAGAGCACCCCGTCCATAACAGCATTCTCTGAATAGATGCTGATTAACTCAGTCTTCATAGATAATTTCCTAGCCCGCATCGGTCAAGAAGTATAGCCCCGGGTAGGCGGTTGCATAGCCCAGGAAGATCAAAACGCGTATGGACGCCCTTACGGAAGTAGATTACCTGTGACCTGCCCCCATGAGTAGCTACACAGCCGTGTAGAGTCCGAGTATGCTGAAAACACAGACCCCGCTTCGTCGGGGTTTTTGTTTGCGGTTGCAGAAGGAAGTCTTTGGGTAGACGATAAGCCTGTGCACCCGCATTGGAACAAGCGGCGGCTATACAGTAAAGTGCGTCAATGAACCTGGCAAAAAAACCAGTCAGGCCAAGTTTGCAAGCGGAATCACCGGCAGCAACAGGAACGACTCGCGTTCCCCTCCGGAGTAGATCGTATTGGTGTCGGTGTTGTAGTCGGCGTGGTAGTGCATGTATGACTGGCTGCCCACACCGTCCCGTGGCTGCACGTCGAGCCGCAGGCGATGGCCTTTGGCAAACACCATCGACGTCGGCCAGATCTCCACCTGCACCTGGACTATTTCGCCGGGTTTAAGGAACTGGCGCCTTCGGTGCTTGTGGTATGGACGGTAGGGCAGAGACAGTTCCGGGTCGAGTTCCCGGTGCGACACGCGCAGCCAGCCCTTGGCGACAGGTACCGGGGTACCCTGTTGCCCGGTTTCCATGATCTCTTTGCCGTCAGCGTCGAAATGGCGAAGGGTCAGGAACAGGTCCATATCCTCGCTGCTGCTGGATACCCACAGCGTTGCTGCCAGCGGCCCGGTGATCTCCATGTCCTCCGGCATTGGCGGCGTGACCAGCGCCACGCCCATACCGGGCTTTATGCCGCCCCCCATCACCTGCGCTGACGCAGCGGATGTCGACCCCATCGAGCCGAGCCCGGTCGCCGCGTAAGTGCACTCGCTGGCCTTCTCCGGATTACGTTCTACCAGCGTTCCACTCAGTGGCACATCGTTTACCGACGGCTGTGCGAGGTCGAAGTAAAGCTTGGTCCACCGGGTACGTGCCAACGGCCATTCGTTCTCGTTACGCCAATCATATTTGTCGTTGCCTTTGCGAATCGCCAGCTTGACCGGCGGCTCGTCCATCACGCCGTTCTGCACCCCCTTCAGCCAGTAGTCGAAGAAGCGCAGCTGGTCCTTGCGGCCATCTTCTGAGTAGTACGGATGCACGTGTGTGCCGCCGTGTATGCGCAGTTTGCGGTGCTGTGATTTCGAGCGCATGTAGGCCTCGGTGTTGCCTCGAAGGTGCAGCCCCATGCCGGTCCAGTTGCCCACCGACAGGAACGGCACCTTGATGTCTTCCCAACGCGCCTGTGCACCGTAGAAAGCACCGCTGTCGAGGTTGTTGGTCAGCCAATGGTGAAGCGTGTTCTTATGCCAGGTATCGGGATGGATTTGCGAGGCTCGACCAAGCGTGTGGTGCAGCAGGTGCGCAGTAAACCAGTTGGTCATGAATATGGAGAGGATGCCTCCGTGGTAGAGCGCATCCCGGTAAATATCGGCGAAGCCCTCCCACGGAATAATCGCCTTCAACGATGGCGGTTGCTGGTTCGCAACAAACCACTGGTTAATTGCATAGTAGGAAATGCCGGACAGCCCGATGTTACCGTTGCACCAGGGCTGCGCTGCAGCCCATTCGATAGAATCATAAAAGTCGACTGACTCCGCTCGCGACCACGGGTCATACTGCCCGGGCGACTGGCCAGTGCCACGTGCATCGACACGCACCGAGGCATAACCTCGCGGCACCCACCATTCAGGGTTGACCGTCTCCCAGTTCATCCATTGATTGGGCTTTTCCTCAAGGTTCTCAGGGGGCGTCCATGGCTTATCTTTCTGATACGGTCCGAAATTGAGGAGCGCAGGAACCTTGCCCCCAGCCTTCGGCCTGAATATGTCCGCCTTGAGCCGCGCCCCATCGCGCATGGGAACATCGACGTTTTTTTCGAGCAGGAATTGTTCAGTCACGCAGGAGCTAGCTGTTTCGCTCATGGATGGGTGCTTTGAATGTTGAAAGGAGCCAAAGTATCTTGCATGACCCAATGCGACGTCAATTGGCCTGCCGCCCTTCCTAATAAACGGTGCCCTGGCCATTGCCATTTGCGCGTCACCGGGTTTTGTTTTATCTTAAAAGGACATAATAAGTAGATCAAGACATGTTCCTTGGATCAAGACATGTTCCTTGTTTTGCCGTTGGATGCCGGCAGGTAAAAAAGTGCCAACGAGCATTTTTGCTATGACCGTACCAGGGGGAGTTTTGACATGAGGCAATCCGGCAGCGTCCAGCGATTCACTCAGGTGGCGTGCATTGCCGCAGGATTGATGTCAGCAGGGCTTGCAGCAGCACAGGCGAATTTTCCGGTCAGACCGATACGGATGGTGGTACCCGGTTCTCCCGCCACAGGCATGGACAACATGGGACGGGTGGTTTCTCGCGCGATGAGCGAAGCCGTCGGGCAGCAGGTCGTTATTGACAACCGGGCTGGCGCCGGGAGCTTGATCGGTTCGGGAATCGTCGCGAGTGCTGCACCTGACGGCTATACCATCGGCGTTGCATCCACGTCGACCATTGTGGCACCGCTGCTGCAGGCGAAGCCGCCTTACGATCCGCTGAAAGACTTCACGCGGATTGCACTCCTGTCCTCGATCACCAGCGTACTGGTGGTGGCTCCGGATGTGCCAGTAAAGAACGTGCAGGAGTTCATCCAGTACGCGCGCGCGCGCCCTGGCCAACTCAACTTCGCCTCGATCGGATCCGGCAGCGCCGCGCACCTCACCCCCGAGATATTCAACCGGGCAGCTGGGATTAAAGCTGTACACGTACCGTTTAAGGCCGTGGCCAATGTTCTTACCGAGTTGCGCGCGAGCAGGGTGCAATACCTGATGTTTATCTCGCCCGCGTCGCTGCCGATGCTAGCGGACGGCAAGTTGCGCGCCTTGGTGGTCACTAGTCCGAAACGCTTCGCCGGTCTCCCGGATGTGCCGACGGTTTCTGAGATTGGCCTTCCTAAAGCCGAGGTCGAAACCATGATCGGTGTGGTCGGACCGCCCAAGATGCCGTCGGCACTGGTGAAGCGGCTGTATTCTGAGATCGTCGGCGTACTCAAATCACCAGATACCGCGACACAGTTTGCTCGATATGGCGGAGAACCCGCTGTCGATACCAATCCCGATAAATTCAATGCACAGTGGGTTGCGGAACACAAGCTGTACCGCGAGCTACTGGGAGAGATCGGCCTGAAGCCGCAGTAGTAGCGGCTTCCAGGTACCACCTGCATCTAATCGATAGATGAGATAACCGGCTTTTCCGTGCCAACTCGAATATTAGTTTACTTCAAGATTGCTCGAATTTTGAGTGCGTGCCATACGGTCGGTCTTCGGGCAATCAGCCGGGCGCCTCAACCCGTCGCCGTTCCCGCCTCGATGATATGCATTCGATCGGGCGTGATCCGCCAAGGAGAGTAGCTTCGGGAAAAATGGTCGGGCAGAACCTCGGTGGTCCGGTGTTGCTGCCAGTCGTTACGCGACTCGGGATGAAGCGCGCGCCGACCTGTTCGACTACATCGAGCGGTTTTACAATCCCCGGATTAAGTACTCAACGCTGGGTAACATCAGCCCAGCAGAGTTCGCGCGGCGGTCTGGATGCTAGTGCGAGTGTCCGGAGAAACGGGTGAAGCCCAAATCGATACGTCACCGCTTTGACGTTAGGATGCCAATTTCCTCGATAATGGCATTATCTCTGAATTCCCTCCCCCGCAATGCGAGATACCGAAATTGTTTCGTAGCATAAGGTTAAACGTTGACATGAATAGGTGTCGAGGCTCGTCTCTCAGCTTTATCACACGGCTGCTGTTACTCACCTTGATACTCCCGGCGCACGCCGCAGTGGCGTCGCAGCCGACGTGCGGGATTATTTTGATGCATGGTAAATGGGGCATGCCGCAATCCCCATACCTGAAACCTGTGGTGGATAAGCTCAGTCCTGATTGTCGGGTAGTTCTTCTAGAGATGCCGTGGTCTCGTAAACGCCTGTACGATAAGCCATACAGGGATGCCTTGCAGCAGATCAAAGCAGCCGTTGACTCCTTGCGGCAGTCCGGCACGCAGTGGATCGCCGTTGGCGGACAGAGTTTTGGTGCGAATGCAGCGTTGGCGTATATGGCGCAGGTAGGAGATGCGGACGCGATCATACCTCTTGCGCCGGGGCATGTTCCGGAAACGTTTTATCAGTACTCTGATATCAGCCGCGTCGTCGACGAGTCCTCGCGATTGGTCCGGTCAGGCAAGGGCGATACCTTGCTTGAGTTGAATGACATGAACCAGGGGACGCGGCGATCGCTGAAACTGACTGCTGATGCGCTCTGGAGCTATTTCAATCCCCAAGGTTTGGGGAATATGAGCTTAAGCGCTCAACACTCGAAGAAGGCTGTGCCTGTCTTCTGGGCAATCGGTAATCTTGACCCGCTCTATGGGTGGGTTTCAGAGGAAATTTATAGAAGGCTGCCAGCAGATCCCGGCAGCGTATATCTCGAAGTCCGCGCTGATCACGCGACAACTCCAGAGGCGGCTGCGGAGGCCTTGGGTAAGTGGGTAGCAGCGCGTAAGGTGCGTTGAGCTGGTTTGGCTTCCCCCACTTTTCCGGACAGATTTGGTAAGTTACTGAACTTATTGGAGGTGTCCGATGCAGAGAAGGCGATTTACGGCTGAGTTCAAGGCCGAGGCGGTGCTGCAGGCACGTATGCAAAGTTTACGTTTAGCCCCCTCAGTGTTCGAATTGCGAGAAGACACTCGACGCAGGATTGGAGCAGATACGAGCCGGTTTTGCATGGTGGTATCGCGCCTACGCTAAAGAGCAATCCGCAGAGGATGCTGCGCTATACGAGCAGGCAGAAAACGAAGCGCGGTGGCAAAAACGTGGTCTTTGGGTAGAGGATAAGCCTGTGCCGCCGTGGGAGTGGCGGCGTTTGAGCATTACCTAATTGATGGCAAGCGTATAAGTGCTAAGGAAATGGCTAGAATGTTTTTAGCAGCATTGAAATCGTTCGGATGGGAAAAATCCCCATAACCGCTACTTCTAAATGACTCAAGAAAACGAGGGGACTTCAGACTTGCTAAGCCATAAAACCTATGTCAATGTCCTGCGACTGTGAGTGTTTGCAAGACGCTAATCGGAAAGGAGTAGGTATGGAGGTCAAGCAAATCGTGTCGGCCGCATTGGCAACGGCCATCGGGTTGGGGCTTGTGGCTCAGGCCGAGGCGCAGTCAAAGGCGCAGCCAAAGGAGAAGTGCTACGGCATCGCAAAACAGGGCACTAACGATTGTGCCAGCATGCGTGGTTCGCACAGTTGCGCGGGGCAGGCCAAAGCCGACAATTTGCCTGAAGATTGGCGCTACGTAGCCAAAGGAACATGCAACCGCATGGGTGGACTGACGTTTGAGGAAGCCCGAAAGAGGTTATATAAGTAGACCTCAAGCGAGCTTGTGCGGTGGTAGGCATGGGCTGGCGACAGCCCCACTACGACGAGGTACTCTGCCGGAGCCGTAAGGATCTGGCTGTCGACTTCCTTGAAGTCCATTCTGAGAATTTCTTCGCTTCTGGTGGTGCTGCTCGGCGGGTGCTGCTCAAGGGGCGCGAGCTTTTTCCCATAAGCCTGCATGGTGTGGGCCTGGGTTTGGGTTCAGCTTGCGGCCTCGACCCCTGGCACCTCGACCGCCTTGCCGAATTGGTGGCGTTGGTTCAGCCGATGAGGGTGTCTGACCATGCAGCCTTCTGTCGCGTACCCGCCGATACGCAATCTGAGGACCGTTTTGTACACGCCGGTGACTTGCTACCGATCGCTTTCGACACCCTCAGTTTGATGCTGATGGTGCAACATGTGGAGCAGGTTCAGGATCGGCTGCAGCGACCGATTCTAGTGGAGAACATCAGTGCCTATCTCAATTGGGATACGACGGACGACAGCAGCATGCCCGAGGCGGATTTCTTCAATGAATTGACACGCATGACTGGTTGTCAATTATTACTAGACGTGAACAACCTGGTGGTGAACTCGAGAAACGCTGGCCTGAGCCTAGACGCCGCTGCCGATGAGGCCGAGCGCTGGTTGCAAACGGTGCGCGTGGGTTCGGTTGGCGAGGTTCACTTGGCTGGTCATACCGATATGGGCGACTTAATTTTGGATGACCACGGTAGTCGGGTGTCGGAGCCAGTGTGGCGCGTGTATGCTGCAGCGTTGGCGCGGTTCGGTCCGGTGCCCACCATAGTGGAGTGGGATACCCGAGTGCCCGAGTTGCCGGTGCTGCTGGGCGAGGTGGAGCGAGCCCGTTGCAGTATCCAGGGCATGAATGTTTCGAGATGAAGACTACCCGTGCGCTCCGGGAGCGACTTGCAGCGCAAGAGGCGTTCATGAAGTCCCTGCGCGAAGGAACGACTGTTGCTGTACCATTTCCCTGCACCACGCGGGCACTCCAAGCCTATCGGGTCAATGCGCAGGCGCAAGCCGAACAGGTGCTAGGCCTAGCGTTTCCTCGACTGCAAGCAGGGTTCGGTATGGCATCTTTCTCAGCCATGGCCTGGAGCTTTTGGCGGCGGCACCCGCCCGCTGTTGGAGACATGGAGAGTGGGGAGCAAAGCTGCCGCGCTTCCTGCTAGATCGTGGGGTAGAGGCTTGGTGGGTGGACCTAACACGGATCGAATGGGCGGTCCATCAAGCCGAGCGTGCGCGCGATGACGTCTTCGACGCTGAATCGCTGGCGCTCTTGGCCCAATTAGATCCTCAGGAAATTACCTTGTTGCTGCGTGGCGGGTCGTCTGTGCTTAGAGTACACCCATACGCATGGACTTGCTGGCAAGATCCTGTTCATGCATTTGCGAAATGTGAAAATGAAAACTGGGAAAGCCAGCAACCAGCACTGCACATACTGGTATGCCGAGCGCCATGGCAAGCACATGTTCAGCTTATAGGCAGTGCCGAGGCCGCTTTCATGTCTGCGCTGATTAGGGGCATGAGCTTAGCCCAAGCCCTGGCGGCTACTCATTGCCCGACTAATAAATCATCGGCGCGAAGCGCCAATATTGAAAATACGCTGGACTTCGAAATCTGGCTGCAGCGAGCACTTTCTGGCGGCTGGCTCGTTGGTGCAGCGGTCATGGTTTCGGGTGACTGCTCTTTACTGTCAAGGTCAAAATAGCTGTGTGATAAAGTTGAACAATTACTTGAGGAAAGCGAGGGGGGGCATGCTAATTCAATCAGTTTACACATCGGCTGCAATGCAACCGATGCCAAAGTCGAAGCTTTACAAAATTCTTGTAGATTCAAGAGTGAACAATAAGCTTGCGGATATCACCGGATTATTGGTTTATGTCGACGGGAATTTCTTGCAGGTATTGGAGGGCGAGCAAGAAGTGGTTACCGCCCTCTTGGAGAAAATCTCCAAAGACCGTCGCCATAAAGATGTAAAGGTTGTGTACAAAACCAGTATTGAGAACCGCACCTTTAATTCATGGCAGATGGCGTATATAAGCCCAAGCCCTAGAGAGCTTGCGACTTGGGCTGGTCTGAAAAACACGACCACACTTGAATCAACTTTTGAGACCCTTGAGAGAGAGCCAAACAGGTTTCCATCGGTGCTTTCAAAACTATTGTTAGAGATACCTGAAAAAGATTTAGAGCCGGGGTGAATGGCTGCTTAACGACCGCTGGCTTACTGGTCCGCTCCCAGTTCGCAGAAGGCAGACAGATATTTTGTTGATGACTGCACTGGTTTTCCCGCTTTTTTTCTGACGCATTCGGTAAGGACCCGGGGCAGTGTGAAAGTTAAGTATTTTTAGTAAAAATCGCAAAGGGCAATTGGTCGCTTTTGCTATCATCATATGACTGTCCTTAGCGCCCTGAGAATCTCGCTCCCGCCTTAAGGCGCGGGCTTTTTTTGTCTTCCGCCATCTCCGCCAGCGTGATGTAAAAGCAGTTTAAGGGGCCGGTTAACCGCAGCCCTTTTCATTTTGCGTTGCCCTCTGTAAACCACCATAGTAAATAACTACCTTTTCTCAAGGTTTCCACGAAGGCAGCGCGGTAGGTTTATTGTGGCTGCAGATACTTCGAAGAATTGCCTCGATCGATTTATCCGAAACCGCATTACTCCAATTACCGATCGCGGCACTACTGGCGATAGGGCCATTTACTCCAATTCTCCAAAATCCGAGGGAACGATAGCGATTTCGCGAACAATCAAACTCCAGGCTATGCCGGACGGATGTTGCACCATCCCTATCTTGCTGCCTGAAGTTTTCCAGAACCAAGACTTGACGAAATCCGTCATTAATTTGCAACGTTTTTAAGTCGATACTGTAAGTTGCAGACCGACTTTCCGTCACTTGAGACCAGCTCGGGAAAAACTGTGCGTTTGCTGTCGCGGCAGCCATGAGGGCGACAATCCAAAATACCGGATATATGGCAAAAATCATTGGCCACCGCTTTTTTTGCTTAACTGTTTTCTAGAAAAGAGGAGGAAAGAATTAGGTAATTAAGGCGAAACATAACTGAAATAGATTTTCAAAAAACTGCTTGGTACGTCAATGAACCCGGCACAAAAAACCAATCAGGCCACTTGGGTGGTGTGGTGAGGAGAAGCGCGGCGGGCAACGCATTGATGGTAAGTGGGGCAATTCTTGTGCGGTCTTTTCTGAGGATCGCTGCCGGTGTAAGCAATAGGATTTCGAGTTGAGTGACCCGGATATTTACTGGCTAGCTATTTGGTTCGACGGCGTAGACTTTCACTGATGCTTTTCGACCCTTGACTGCGCGCTCACCCAAGTAGAGTCCCTTGATATCTTCTCGGTCCTTTACTGCCTCGTACAGATCGTCATTGATTAAAATGGCGTGATCCTCAAACTCCCGGGTCATGCTCTCGATACGAGCAGCGATGTTGACTGTGTCGCCAATGACTGTGTAGATGCAGCGTTCCGGTGATCCCATCTGTCCAGCGATGACTTTTCCGGAAGCGATACCTATACCGTTGTCGATCGGGGGGTCTCCACGAGCGATTCTGCGCTGATTTAGAAGGACAAGCCTTTTGCGCATGTCGAATGCTGCTTTGACGGCGCGTAGTTGCATATCATCTGTGTTTGTCGGGGCACCGAAGACCACGACAATGGCATCGCCGATAAAATTGTTGATGTAACCATTCCAGGGCTTTATGGCTTCGGTCATTTCGGTCAAATACTCGTTGAGCATTAATACCACTTCATGAGGACCAGTTGCCTCGGAGATCGAAGTAAAGCCACGGATATCGGTGAACAATACGGTCACGAGTAGTTGTTCGCCACCAAGCTTTAGTTCGCCATTAACTAATTTATCGCGAACGTCTGGAGATACGAGTCTGCCGAAAATTTCGCGCTCATGTTCACGCATTTCCAGTGAGGCGCTCATTTGATTGAAAGTCCTTGCCAGGATGCCTAGTTCATCCTGTCTTGAAATGTCAAATCGTGCTTCGGTAAATTTGCCGCTGGCTAGGGCGCCTGCAGAACGTGTCAGCTCCTTGATTGGCAGGGTGAGCCAGCGTGCAAACACGGTAATTAGGCCTGTGAAAAAAATTGCTAAAGCGGCTACGGTGGTGACATTACGGAAGAAGAAAGCCTCTATCGGCGCGACGAATTCCGCCTCAGGAGCGCTGATTACGACTGTCCAGGGGTGGACACGAACCGGTGCGTAACCAGCGATATGCGGTCTGTTTTGTCGGTCGGGAAATGATAACGCTCCCGGCTCCCTGGCGCCGGTGGCAGCCTCGTTAAGCTCGGGAAGATTCAAGCTATCGATCGATTCTTTTGCAAAACGGCGGTCTTGCGAAATACGTTTTTGGGTCTCCTTGGTCAGTGGCATTAGGCTGTGATGCAGCCACTCCTTGTCCGGGTGGTAAACCACCACGCCGTCACTGTCAACTATGAACCCATGGCGTGTTTTCGAGTAGCGCACATCTTCGACAATCGCGCGAATTGATGTTTCGGTTATTCGCAGCACCACGATGCCGCTAACGAGGCCCGCGCGGCTTTTGACTGGGTTGGCGATGTAGACGCCAGAGCCACCTAATGTTGATCCGACGATGATGCTGGTGGTGAACGGACGTCCCTGAATTGCCGACAGAAAATACTCTCTAAATTTAAAGTTCTTTCCGATGACGCCCGGCTCCGTGCTCATTAAGGCATCACCGTTTCTGTTCATTACGATCACTAGATCAATGTCGGGATTGGACCCGATCAAATGCTGCATTGCAGCCGTTGCCTTTTCTTTCCTGGAAGGAGTCGCGTTTTCAACTAGTTTGATCAGTGAATCTTCGCCGGCAATATAGGCTGCGAATCTTCGTGAGTCAGTCAGTAGTTGCGCAATTCTTCCGGCAATGTTCCCGGAAACCTGCTTGATGTTCCTTAGTTCGTTTTCGCGTAAAGCATTGATTGAAAGGTCCGTACCGCGGTAAGTCGATATCAGAAGCGGCACCAGCGACATCATCAACATGCCTGTCAGCAGCTTTGCGATTAGCGGCCAATTGGAAAATATGTATTTACGGCTCATTGCGATGGCGTCGATTGATGGTGGGGGCAGATAAGACGCTTGTAGTCACTCTTCGATGAAAATATGATTTAAACAAAGGCGGATTCAACCACGAAGTGCAACGCGGGTAAATGATGGCATAAATACCTGATGAGGGGTTTTCCAGTTCAGTCTTTTTCTGGGTCGGTGATTCAAACGATCCATGACCATCGCAAGTTCCTCGTCAGTCACGATATGAAACGGTCTGGACTTGGGCAGGTATTGGCGCACCAAGCCGTTGGTATTTTCGTTGGTTCCCCGTTGTCAAAGGTCAGCGTACAGCCACGGTTTTTGAACGGGCGGAGCGACTGCACAATGGCATCCCTGACGGCCTCACTGGTCTTGCGGTGCACATGGGCTAACAGACAAAAGCCGGACTTGCGCTCGACCAGACTGACGATGGCTTGTTTGTGGCCGCTGCCGATCAGCGTATCGCCCTCCCAGTGACCGATGCGGCAACGCGCCTCGACGCTTGGCGCACGCTGCGCAATCGGCCGGCGGTCCGGAATCCGGCCGCGCCGGTTCTGCCCCGAGGCATAGCGCTT
>Ga0222713_10005700_pt1 | contig 12029 bp, 5 predicted proteins | sample C33_649DmetaG_FD_165061 | JGI IMG/M metagenome (GOLD analysis project Ga0222713, IMG submission 165061) | Estuarine water microbial communities from San Francisco Bay, California, United States - C33_649D | ecosystem: Environmental > Aquatic > Marine > Unclassified | place: USA: California...
AAACGACGGCGCGATCGAACGATCGCGCGCCATCGATCGACGCCCAGTGGACGACGACGGAGACGAGGAGGACGACGACCGCGGATTCGACGACGACGACGACGACGACGACGACGCGAAAGCGCTGGAATGCGAATGCGGTGACGACGCCACGAATGACGACCGAAGACGTCGAGAGGACGCGCGCGAGGACGAGAGCGACGCGCGCGCGAAGTCACTCGCTCGGGACGATCGTCGAGTTCCGAGGACGAGTCGTCGCGAACGAACGCGACGGTGAAGGAGTAAAAGAAAAGAAACGCTCGGAGGGCGAGGACGAAGACGAGAGAAGGGATGACGGAGAGAGGAGAAGGGAGAGGGATGGGAAAGTGAACGCGAGCGCGGGAACGGGGGCGCGCGCGCGGGACGACGAAAGGGCGAACGCGAACGCGGAGGTCGCGGAAAGGTTCGAGTGTAACGTGTGCTTTGAGATCGCGCGCGAGCCCGCGGTGACGCCGTGTGGACATTTGTATTGCTGGAAGTGTATTAATAGGTGGTTGGAGGGGGGGAAAGACGACGGAGGGGCGGCGTGTCCGGTGTGTAAGGCGCGCGTGTGCGAGGGCGATTTGATACCGCTGTATGGGCTTGGGACGGAGGCGTCGTCCCCTGAACGACGACGAGCGATGCGTTCGGGGGAAGAGGACAGTAATGTTGTAGCGGATCAATCTCGTGGGCTCGCCGCGTTGCTCGGGTTCAGATGTCGCGACGGCGACGAGGCGACGTCGGGACAGGCGAATCAGCTTTGGCTGTCCCGAGTGTTGCTCATGATTGGCACGTTCGCTATCGTGTGCTTGCTCATCATCTAGGCAGTTGTTTTAATTTCTATTATTATCTCGTTCTTTCGAGGGTGACGCGTCGAAAGCGCGCGCGCGCTTTGGACGACCCACAGATCGCAATCTTCGGACAATTCAACACCCTATCGAAACAATAGACGTCGTCACATCGCTTTCTTCTCTACGTATCAGTACTGTAGTGACCTATTAATAAACATGTACTCGTACACATGATATGAATAGCAAGAATAATAATTATGCGCGAATCGCGTCCTATGCGTGCTACTTTGCGCCAACCTTTTCCACGCCCTTGCCACGCCACAAAAGCCGAATCGGCGTTCCCGGAAACCCAATATTGTCACGGAGTTGGCGCTCCATGTATCGGCGGTAGGTTTCTGGGAACAACTTGGGATCGTTCACGAAGAAAACAAACGTTGGCGGACGAATCGACGCCTGAGTGATATAATATATCCTTCCCTTGCGTCCGTTTCGCGACGGCGGCATCTTCCACAACGTCGCTTCTTGGACAACCGTGTTGAGCGTCGCCGTCGTCAAACGCTTACGATGGTTCACGCTCGCCGTGTACGCCGAATCTAAAATCTTTTGAATTCTTTGACCAGTGAGCGCGGAGGTGAACACGATTTCAGCGTATTCAAACACTCGAAGTTTTTGGCGCATCTCAGTCGTGTACTTGTTCATCGTGTACGTGTCCTTGTCCACTTTGTCCCATTTGTTGATGCACAGCACGATGGCGCAACCTTCTTGCGTCGCTCGCTCCGCCAGGATGAAATCTTGTTGGCTTGCCCCTTCAGTGGCATCGACCACTAAAACCACGACGTCGGCGCGTTTCATCGCTTGAAGCGCGCGTCCGACGCTGAGCTTCTCGGCGCCGTCGCTCCCAGCCTTGACTTGCGTCCGGCGGCGAATACCCGCCGTGTCGATGAGTGTAAATTTGCGCCCGTGGTTGGCATCTGTGACTTCGGTGTCGACGCTATCGCGCGTCGTTCCAGAAAAGTTGCTCACAATCGATCGAGCTTCGCCCGCCAAACCGTTGAGCAACGAGCTCTTACCCACATTCGGGCGACCGATGATGGCGACAGTGATTGGAACTTCTTCTTCTTCGTCTTCGCCTCGAGCTTCGCCCTCCGCAAGATCAGGCGGCGGCGGTAAAGTAGCGCACATATTCTCTAAAAGCTCACCTGTACCAGTGCCACTGATAGCTGACACCCCGATCGGAGTGACGTCACCGAGCGACCAAAATTCCAGAATTTGATCCTCCCCTTTGGTCGAGCTTTCACACTTGTTAACTGCCAAGTGCAACGGAACGTTCGAGTGGTACTTTCGTAGCCAGCTATAAATGTCCATATCTGCGGCGGTGAGCCCTACTTGCCCGTCGACGACGAAGATGAGCACCGACGCTTCGCGTACAGCCTGCGCGGCTTGGGCCTCGATCATCGCTGGGAGGATTTCAATTCCTCCCACACGATCTGTTTTAAGCGCTGCTCCGGGATTGCGAGGTAAATTCTCCAACCCACCCGTGTCCACCATCATGAATTCGTGTTCGCCCCAATACCCGCGAACATACATGCGATCGCGCGTCACCCCGGGTTGATCGTACACAATCGCACGCTTCGTTCCAGTCAAGCGATTGAACAGTGCGCTCTTCCCCACGTTTGGTCGTCCCACGATGGCGACGCGTGGAAGCTTATCGTCGGGAATCTTCCCCCACTGTCGCCTTGTTTTGCGTTTTCGCACCGCATCCGCGCGCTCATCCTGCTTCTTCGTATTCTCCTCCTCAACTCCGTCGTCGTCGTCGCCTTCATCATACGATCCAAAAACTTTCTTAAATTCTCCTTTCCCTCCTACTTTGGGCCCATTCTCGAACAACGCGCGTTCGAACGCTCGCGCGTCATCCGCGCTCGCTCTCAACGCGTTCGTCCACGACTGCGCGTACGCCATGCCCTCTCGATCGTACTCAGCCATCTCTTTCGCGCTCAATTTTGGCATCACATCTCCTTCGTTCGCTTCCAAAACAACGTTTCCTAAATCATCGTCGCGTTCGCCATCATCCTCTTCTACGTCCTCCTCGTCTTCGCGCGCGCTCGCCTTGGCCGTCATCACCTCCGCGCGCGCGTCCTCCCTTCGTCCTCTTCGCTGCGACGTATCTTGTTTCCTCATCATGTGCGCTTTGACGTAGTTCGCATTCGCCCTGGCGCTGGCGTTCGCGATCGTCGTCGACGTCGACGACATCGTCAACAGCGCTCGTCGAAACATCGCGCGACGCAATGGCGGCGCACTAACGAACGACCGCGAGGGACATCTCGAGACTTCGACGGGTGATAATAATACCACTTGAGTTAGCTTGTGTACTGTTCACATGTCCGAGATTCGATAGTTTCTCGACATCCTCAACCCCGATCGCGCGCGCGCGTCGACGTCGATCGATCGACGTCGATCGATCGTCATCGCATGCGATCGATCGAAATATCGATCGATGTCGATCGATCGATCGATATCTATCGATCGACGTCGATCGATCGATATCGATGAATGACGATCGATGACGATCGATCGCGCGCGTCACACGAACGAACGAACGCGTCGCGCGTCGCGGCGTCGCGAACGATGTCGATGGACGACATCGTGTACGCGATGTCACGCGCGCGCGCGACGCCATCGAACGCGTCGCCGTCGAGCGCGAATGCACAGCGAGTGAGCGCGAATGAGAAGACGCGCGTGGTGTTTCGCACGCGATTTTGGACGAATTGGGGCGAACACGTCGTGGCGTGCGTATTGACGCACGCGAATTCGAATTCAACGTCGTCATCACCGAATAAAAGCGAAACGAATGGGAAATCGACGACGGAGGAGCATTCGAGGCGATTCGATCCGAGTAAAGGGGTGAAGATGACGTGCGCGCACGTGGGCGAAAAAGAATTGGAGTGGCGAGGGGAGTGCGCGTTGGAGTTAACACAGAAAGGAACGGTGATGTACCGGTGCGTGCGCGAACGAGCGTTTAGGGCGAACGAGCGAGGGCGAATGAAGGCGACGATGACGATTGAGTTGGTTTCGGTTTCGGTTTTTGATGAGCGATTGACGGTGGCTCGGTTTTTAATTCGCCGTCGGTTTAGGTACGCGGTGGTGGATGAACACGGATCGGTCGTCGCGTGGGACGGCGAAGTTCGAGGGATTAGTCGCGAAGCGTCGACGAGAAGCGGTGGCGTGGAGTGCGTGGATGTGTGGTCGACGCGAGAGCATCCAGAGCACGTGTTTGAAAGAAAAGGGTTCGCAGCCGTCGTGGCGCCGATGAAAGAATACGAGAAAAACGGACGCGGATGGGAGTTGAGCGAGGAAATAATGCCGGATTGGGCGCGAGAGTGCGACGCCAAGCACGTGGTGAAGGCTCGATTCGAAGTGCGCGCGCCGCGAGCGACGGGAGAGCGACGGGTGCACGTCCGAGGGTCGTGCGCCGCTCTGGGCGCGGGAGATCGCGCGTTATCGCTGAAGATGGGGAGAAAAGCCTACAGCGACGTGTGGTGGATCGAATTTGAAGTCGACGCGAAAGAAATGCCTTTTGAGTATGCATACATGATTTCTGGAATCGAGGGCGAATCCACAGTTGATGAAGACGGTGGCGCTCGCGAGTGCTCGTGTACCATGCAGAACGAACTCCTGGATAGCGTGAGTATTGAAACGAGCTTAATCAAGCACGATGGGATATTTCTTTACGCAAACGTGTGGCAAGGGGCGGGAATGGCGTTGCCGGTGTTCGCGGCGCGTACTCAACAATCTGTCGGCTGCGGGGATTTCATGGACCTGCAGCACATGGTAGATTTTGCGTCGGCAACAGGAATGTCCGTGGTGCAAGTCTTGCCAGTGAACGATACGTGCGTGCACGGCATGTGGTGGGACTCGTACCCGTACTCATCCTTGTCTGTTCACGCGTTGCACGTCATGTATTTGCGCCCACAGCTCCTCACGGGATTGACACAAGAGCTCAAGGACGAAATCGAAGCAGCGCGAGTGGCTTTGGATTTGAAGCAAATCGATTACGATGCGACAGTTAAAGTGAAATTAGCTATCGCTCGCAAGTCGTATGAAAATGACGCTAGCGTTCTCGAACGCGAGGGATTCCTCGCGTACTTTGAAGAAAATAAAAATTGGTTGAAGCCGTATGCAGTGTTTTGTGTCCTGCGTGATCTTTTTGGTACCGCTGAACATTGGCGATGGGGCGTATTTTCCAGGTTTTCCGAAGAAATTTTAGAAAAGATCGCGGGAAAAAGCAGCGCGCTGCATAAATCGGTGCGGTTCTTTTACTATTTGCAGTATCACCTGCACGCTCAGTTATTCGCTGTGTCAGAGTATGCCAAACGAGCTGGCATCGTCCTTAAGGGTGACTTGCCTGTCGGCGTTGACAAGTGCAGCGTCGATACGTGGATGTACCCTCGATTATTCCGCATGAACACTTCTACTGGAGCCCCTCCCGATGCATTTGATGCCAACGGGCAGAATTGGGGGTTCCCGACGTACAATTGGGAGCACATGGCCGAGGACGACTACGCATGGTGGCGTTCACGCATGCATCACCTCGAGCGATACTTTAGTGCCATTCGTATCGATCATATTTTGGGCTTCTTTCGTATCTGGGAGCTCCCTGCGAGCGCGCGTACGGGCCGCATGGGTCGCTTTCGACCATCACTTCCGATTACTCGTGACGAATTATTGGCGCGCGGAATGTGGGATATTGATAGGCTAACTGAGCCGTTCTTGCACTGGCAAGAGCTGGAGGCTGAATTCCAAGATCGCATACAAGAGATTGCGTTCCGTTTTATGGTTGAACACGACCCTCAGCGCGGTTTATGGCGTTTCAGACCGGAGTTCCGCACTGAGGAGGCAATTTTCGAAGCCACTACGCCGCGGGCCGGTGCTCACAAAGATTTCGTCGGAGAGCAGCTTCAAATCCGCGCCAGTTTGATGAAATTCTTTCAGAATCGAATCTTATTAATTGATTCCGAAAATATCGACGCGTTTTACCCGCGCTTTGGATTGGAAGAGACGTCGTCGTTTCAAGCGCTTGACGACTGGATGCGCGATAATTTGCGTGATTTATCCAACGACTACTACTTCGGGCGGCAATCCAGTACTTGGCGCAAGCAGGCTCGTAAGGTGTTACCGGCACTCTTGCGTTCGTCGAATATGTTGGTATGTGGCGAAGACTTAGGATTCACGCCGACCTGCGTGCCATCTGTCATGGCTGAGCTTGGAATTCTCGGGTTGCGCATTCAGCGGATGCCCCCGGTGGGTGAGAGCGCGGAATTCGGAAGACCGCAAACGTATTCCTACTTGACAGTGTGTTCGCCCTCATGTCACGATACAATGACCACGCGCGCGTGGTGGGAACAGGATCAAGAGCGCAGAAAACGATACGATGAAATGTTTGGCGTCGGAAGCGACGACACTTGCTCGCCAAAAGTGATGCGCGGCATCTTGACGCAGCACGTTGATAGCCCGAGCGTGCTCGCCATCTTTCCGATTCAAGACTTATTAGCGCTCGATGCTGAGTACGCGAAACGGCCAGCGCTGGAGGAAACTATAAACGATCCGACGAATCCAAAGCATTATTGGAGATTTCGCCTACATGTGCTCTGTGAGGACTTGCTTGCGAACGCGTCGTTTGTTCAAGAAGTGAGGAGCATCATCGGAAAACGCGCGCATTCTGTATGAATGTGCCTATCAGCTACCGTACAAACTAGTCTTCTAGCCTTCTTCTAGTCTTCTATGTCAATCTAAATGCCGTCACCGGCGCTAGTAACTAAGTTTTGAATAGGGACGCAACAAACTCTCGAACGTGGGATTTGTACTCGGCATAATGATCGCGTCCAATTTCACAGTGCGCGGCGCTATTAAATTTCTTCAACACCACGTTTTCTTCTCCCGTCTTTAGCCTTCGTGTTCGTGCGAACGCTTCGATCTCTCGAGGCGATATCAACACGTCGGCCTCACTATACACGAACATTGCTTTGCACAAAGCCGGACTAAGAGCATCAGCTCTCGTGCCACCTTCAATTTTACCCCACGCCTCGTCCACGGCGCGCAGGCGGTCTTTAATGTACGCCGTATTCAACAACCACGTCGCGAACGTTTCAAATATCGCCGGTGCCGGCGCGTTTGTCGCGCTCGTCCCTTTGACCACCGCTGTCAACGCTCGAGCGATGATATCCGGCCGCAAGTCCCCGGGCGCGCAGTCAAACACTACCCCTTTCACGCGCGAAAACAGCTTTTGATGGGCGATCATCAGCGTCCCACAAAAGATGAACCCTCCATTCGAGGCGACGTGCAAGACTACGTCTCGATCTTGCACCACGTTCTCGAGCGCTCGAGCGACGACGGAGGCGTACGCATCCGCCGCCGTTGGCACTAACGTCGCCGCACTGGGCGGTGCGATCACCACCGCATCGCACCCGCCTTCGCTGACGTACATTTCGGCATACTTTCGAACGTATTTCACTTCCGCGCCGAACCATCCGATGCAGATCGCGAGTGGTCGTCGCGTCGTCGCCCTCTCGTCCGCGCCTTTGCGGTGGAGGTGCTGCGCAAACGGCGCGAGCGCGGCTACATTCGTGGATTCCCCAACAACAGCTGCGTCTCCAGCGCGCACGACGCGAGAGCGAAAACGAGGATGATTCTTTCGCGTCGACGCACGCGACCACGCACGCGAAGCATAGAGTGTGCGCAGCATTGTGACGCAGCGCTTGGCACTACTTTTATTTTACAGAGATTGATACAAATAACTGGCTACGAGATTAAGTTAGTTTTCAACGAGAGGCGCGCGTTCGTCGGACTCGGGGGCAAATTTTACCGCTCGCGCGAACGCGGCTGTGAGAACGACGGCGGTGATCGCGGTGAGGAATCCGCGAATGGCTAGAGTTTCTCCCGAGCGCTTGGTGCCGAGCCGGACAAACGTCGGCGCTGACTCGGAGGACACTCGAGCGCCGAGCATCGGGTTCGTTGGCTCGCTGCGCGCGCGCGCTAGCGAAGAAAAGTGCTCCAATGACGCTTTCTGCATACGCTTCATGCCGTTTTCGTGATCGACGTAAACCAATCCGCGGCGGGTGGCAACGCCATCGATCCAATCGACATCGTCAAACATGGCTCCGTAAAAGTACGCGGCGACGTTTACCCCACCTTTTCTCGCCGCTCGCAGAGCATCTAATGTTGCATCGATGTGCGCGACACGCATATCGTCCTGTAGCGAGCCCTCATCAACGACGCCGTCATCGGTGACGACGATTTCGACGTCGCCGTATCGCTCGCGCACGTCCCGTAACACCTTTTCCAATCCACTCGAGCCGACCGCCGCGGCGACGTTGAGCGCCAAAAAATCTACACTACCGAGAAGAGCTCGCTTGTCGCTATCGGCGAACTTGGGCAAGTGTTCACCCAATCTTGCGCGCATGCTCAGAGGATAATCGCCGAAGAACAAGGGATCAGCGAACCAGGCGAGCGCTTCGGCATCATCCCCTTCGGCATTCAAATCAATAGAAATCCTCCCTCGCTGCGGCGCGTACTTTGTCTTGTATAATTGCGCCACTCGAGCGTGCGCTAAGAGCATGTTGTGCCCGGCGATTAGTTTTTCTGTTTCGCTCCTTCGTCCCGGGGCGTGCTGAGCTTCACCGTACCCCAAGTTCGCCACCATTCTCGGCTCTGCGATTGTTGTCCAAACCTTCACCGACGCCCCTAAACGCGCAAACGCCGCATCGGCGTATGCCTCGAAATGATCTATCGCTTGTTTCTCGAGCCAGGCCCCATCGCACGTCACCGCATCGTCGTTCGCGCAGAGCCACGTTGGCGCGTCCCAGTGAAACAGCGTCACCCGCGGTTCGACGTCTCGCGTCTGCAACTTTTCGATGAGGTCACGGTAGTACTCGAATCCCTCCTCGATCACAGTGCCATCGGCGCGCATCAATCGCGGCCAGGATAATGACATTTTGAATGCTTTCGCCCCAGTGTTCGCGATCGCGTCGACGTCCGCGACGTAACGCGCGTAAAAGTCAATACCTCGCGACCACTCGCTCGCTCGGCTTTCCGACAACTTTGCGCCCGCGAACGCATCCCAAACGCTTGGTGCTCGATTCCCTTTAGCGCCTTCGATTTGAAACGCGCTTGTTCGAGCGCCGAGAATGATTTCTCGCGCGAATGTGCGTCGGTCACCATCTGCAGGTGGGAAAGGTGTTAAGCCGTCCGTCTCGCTGGCGAGCTCACGAGCGGCGCGCGTCGGTGACGGCGTGCATGACGAGGCAAGCACAGCGATGATGAAAGCACTGTGTATGTTACGTTGTGCGCGATGGCGCGTCATCGCCGCGCGCGGTGGCGCGCTGCGATTTGAAGATCTTAAGAAATGCTCCTCAGTGGGTGTTGAGCGACGGCGGCATCGACGCGGGGTCGAACGCGGAATTGATGTCCATCGACGACAGGACCAACGCGTGATGTCGCATTACACGATTGTGACGCGATGAACTAATTAAATGACGATGGATGTGGGTTTAAGACCAGATATCGCGAACGTATCGACCGGATTTGGTAAACTCGGCGAGTTTGACTTCAGCGGCTTTAGCATCGGCGAGACCGAAGACGCGAGCAGTGACGAGAATATCTATGAGTGCGGAGTGAACGTCCTTCGCCATACCGGAGCCGTCGCCGCAAACCATGATGTATGCGCCGTTGGCGATGAGGCGCGCGACATCGTAGCTGTTTTCTCGCAGCTTATGCTGAACGTATACCTTTTCATCCGTCTCGCGGCTGAAGGCGCAGATAAATTTGGAAAGCGTGCCGTCGGCGACAAACTGGTTCCAATCAGATTCATACAGGAAGTCTTCGTCGCGCTTACGGCAACCGAAGAACAAAATAGTCTCTGCGAGTTTTGCGCCATTCTTCGTGGCTTCACGTCGAGATTGGAGGAATCCACGGAACGGTGCGACTCCAGTGCCAGGGCCAATCAATATGAGCGGTGCCGATGCGTCCGCGGGCAGCCCAAACTTCAAGCTCGGTTTAATGTAGAGTGGGACCGGCGCCGCAGTTTCAGTGAGAGCATCTAACCAGTTCGTCGCCACGCCGAGGCGGGTTTCACCGCCCGCAGCCTCGTATTTGACGACACTAAACGCCACGGATGGGTTTTTCGGAGCTACCTCAGGAGCACTCGTGATCGAATACAGCCGCGGTGCCAACGGCGGGAGCGCGTCAAGAAGCTCCGCTAAAGGCGGTTTGCAACTCGGATGCCGTTGTAAAATCGTCAACAGCGAAGCATTTCCTCCGCGAATCTGAGTGTCGTAATCATCTTTACCGCCACGAGATGACAGATGCAACAATGTCGTCTTGTCTTTTGCATCTGAGCAGTGCTCGGCGAGGACGCGCACGAGCGACTTGCGTGGACAAGAAGTGATGTCTACATACTTTAACAGCGCATCGGTCACAGTGCATGGCGTCCGAACATGCGGGAGAGGATGCGAGGAATCGTCGCCGTTCGTATCGGATTTCCACTTTAGTGAAAATGCGGCGGTGCCAACGTACCCTAGAATTTTCACCAACTGCTGAACCAATTCAGCACTGTTCTGCGGAATGACCCCGATAGAGTCTCCTGGCCTGTACGTAATACCGCTCGAATCAAGATCAAATTCCAAGTGCAGCACGCGACGGTCTGATTTCGGATTTGTAAGCAAAACGTGCTTGGAGATGGATGCCATGTACGGCGCGGCGACGGTGTACGCGCCATTCTCATCCGGGCCGGTAGGAATCGTGCCGGACTCGTAAGTTGCGCCTTCGGGGAGCCAAACTACTTCGGATCGGCAAATCGCAAGCGCAGGAACCCCATCCAGTTTCCCTCGCTGCTCGCTTGGCGGTTCATTGTGCGCCGTGGATTCCACTTTCAGTGTCTCTTCTTCGCGTTCGCCTTCGATCGTTTCGCCCGCACGCAACCGTTCGGATCTCGAGTGCGCGACGCTAAGCTTCGGCCAAAACTCTAATGTCCAAGTGTCTACTTGTTCATAAAGGCCCAGCGTGTCATCGCATTCTCCGCGCTTGGCGAAAGCGATCGCGCCCAAGGATTCCATAATTTGCGTAAACGAACGCGGCACAGCCATAAATGCGCTGTAGTTTTGATCACCGAGGCCCAAGACGGCGTACTGCACGCCTTTCCCACCGCTCCCACCCTCCTTTTTTGCCTTGCGCTTGAGCCGGGTGTAGAAAGTGTCGCAGTTATCCGGAGCATCGCCGTCACCCGTGCTCGAAACAACGAAAGTAATCACCGCGCCAGGTACGACGACGTCATCCGGTTCGACTTCGTTCATCGAACACACTTGCACGGGGTAGCCCTTCTCACCAGCCTCGGCGGCGAGATTTTTACAAATCTCCGCGGCGTTTCCGGTTTGCGAGCCGTACAAAAAGCACATCTTGGCGCTCTTTTTGTCCGTCAAAGCCTTGTTCGCGTTGGAGAGTTTGGCAAATAACGATTTCGACCAAGGATCGACAGCGCGTTCTAGTCCAACTGCGTCGTTTGCTTCTCCTCGCGCGACGATGCGCGTCGCCCCAAGCTGCCCCAGCGCTGAATCCAACGTCTGCGCCGCTTGATTACAATCCTTCGCCGTCGTCGATTGACGATCGAGTAACAGATTTGTATCACCCAACCCGAGCACTGCGAACGACATTTTCTTTAACGAATCATCCTTCCCTCCATCCTTACGTTGTCGATTGAAATAACGCACGCACGCACCCGCCGCCTCTGCGGGCTGCGCGTTCTCCACCGTCTCAACTACAAAAATCATAACGCTCGGTTCTTCCTCAAACTTAACGTCGCGGAAATCATCCATTCGTAGCACGCCAACGGTTTCGCCAGTCGACGCTTCGACGCCGCGCGCGAGCTCTTTTGCGATCTCCCGCGCCGCTTCGCCCCCGTGTAAGACGAAAGTCTTTCCGCGAGTGGAGTGACCGAGAATTTCCTCGTTCGCTTTCGCGCCCTCGCTCGTCGTCGCGCCCTCGCTCCTCGCGACGCGTTCGGCGACGCGCTTCTCCCCCGTCGTCGCCGCGCTCATTCTCATCTTCGCCATCAACGCCGCGCTTCCAGTGAGCGCCACGGGCGCGGATTCGCCTTCGCGCTCGGTTCGTTCGCGTTCGTTCGCGACGGCTTTCGCGGCGTCGATGGACCTTGCAGCCATCTTCGGCGCGCTC
>Ga0222713_10005703_pt1 | contig 12023 bp, 6 predicted proteins | sample C33_649DmetaG_FD_165061 | JGI IMG/M metagenome (GOLD analysis project Ga0222713, IMG submission 165061) | Estuarine water microbial communities from San Francisco Bay, California, United States - C33_649D | ecosystem: Environmental > Aquatic > Marine > Unclassified | place: USA: California...
CACATTCACGTCCTGAACGAACCTCTCGAACGAATTCAGTTTGGTATCATGTAATCTAGCTAACCCGCCAGCGGGCCAACGAGCCAATTTTACCAACGAGCCAACCTAGCCAAAAAGGCCAACGAGCCAATCTCGCCAATTTTACCAACGAGCTAGTAGCTCAGCAGCCCCTCCAGCGCCCCCCGCACCTTGTCCGCATTCGGCAAATAGGTCGCTTCCAGCGTTTTGTTCAGTGGAATCGCCGGGGTGTCTTCGGCGCCCAGCACGCGCACGGGCGCGTCGAGGGTGGTAAAGCATTCCTCTTGAATGCGCGCGGCAATTGACCGGGCAAACGGCTGCACCGAAGGCTCTTCGGTGAGTACCAGAATGCGTCCGTGGGCGCGGGCGCGATCAAACACAAGGGTTTCGTCCCAGGGGGAAAGGCTTCGCAGGTCGAGGACTTCAACGGGCAGACCGGCAGCCGCTTCAAGCGCCCAGTACACGCCGCGGCCATAGGTTACGACGAGGGCTGAGGGCTCACCTTCGGGCTCCACGGCCCGTACGATGCGGCCCTTGCCAATGGGTACCACGTAGTCAGAGTCTGGCTCGACTGTTTTAGCCCCTTCGGTACCCTTGATTTTGGACCAGTACAGTCCCTTGTGCTCAAGCACCACCACGGGATTGGGGTCCGCATAGGCGGCTTTGAGCAGGCCTTTAAGGTCGGCGCCGGTGGACGGATACACGACTTTAATGCCGCGGATGGCGGTAACCACCGACTCCACACTCGAGGAGTGAAACGGGCCACCGCTGCCGTAGGCTCCGATCGGAACCCGCAAAATCATGTCGGCCGTCCACTTGCCGTTCGAAAGGTAGTGGGCGCGCGAAAGCTCGGTAAACAGTTGGTTGAGGCCCGGCCAGATGTAGTCGGCGAACTGCACTTCGACGATGGGCTTGAGGCCCACGGCGGCCATGCCGACGGTGCTTCCGACGATGAAGGCCTCTTGAATCGGAGTGTTGAAGACGCGGTCGTCGCCAAACTGCTGGGCGAGCGTGGCGGCCTCGCGAAAGACGCCTCCCAGGCGGCGCCCCACGTCTTGGCCGTACACAAGGGCTTCGGGGTGGGCTTCGAGGATTTCGCGCACGGCGAACAGGGCGCTGTCCACCATCACGGTGCGTTCACGGCCGGCGGGCTCACGGGTTCCGCGCTCTTCGGTCACGGGCGTCGGAGCCAGTCGGTGCGTGTACAAATCGCTGGGCGTGGGGTCCGGAGCCTCCAAAGCGCGCTCGTAGTCGGCCTGCACGCGGGCACGGGCGGCGTCAATAATGGCATCCAGCTCTGTGGGCTTGTGTCCGTCGGCCAGCAGTGCGGCGCGCAGCTTCGGGAAGGGATCGCGGGCGCGGGCCTCGTCGAGGTCGTCGCGGTACCACTCCATGCGCACGCCTGAGGTGTGGTGGTTCAGCAGCGGAACCTTTGCGTGCACCAGCACCGGGCCCCGCTTTTTGCGCATCGTGCGAAGCACGTCCTTGAGGGCCGTGTGGCAGGCGGCGTAGTCGGTTCCGTCAACCTGAACGACGTCGATGCCGGGGAAGCCCTGGGCGTACTGCGCGGCGTTTCCGGCCCTCGTTTCGGCGGCGTTGGCCGATATGTCCCAACCGTTGTCTTGGACCAGCACGAGCAGCGGGAAGCGTTTGAGCGCCGCCATTTGAAGCGCTTCACTCACTTCGCCCTCGGTCATGGCCGCATCGCCAATCGAACAGACTGAAATAGGCTTGGCTCCGCCCCACTCGGCCGTCAAACCCTGCTTTTCGCGGTACTGAATGCCCATGGCGGCTCCGGCGGCCGGAATCGCCTGCATACCTGTCGCCGACGACTGGTGCGGAATCTTCGGCTTGTCGGCGTCGCGCAGCGACGGATGGCTGTAGTAGGTGCGTCCGCCCGAGAAGGGGTCGTCGCGCTTGGCCAGCAGCTGCAGCATGAGGTCGTAGGGCGTCATTCCGATGCCCAGCAGCATCGCGTCGTCGCGGTAGTAGGGGTACAGCAGGTCGTTCGGCTCGAGCTGGGTCGCCAGCGCCAGCTGAATGGCCTCATGTCCGCGCGCGGTGGCGTGCACGTAGGTCGCCGTCACCTCTTTGTTGGCCTCGTACAGCTCGGCCATAGCCTTTGCTGTAGCCATCAATTCAAACGCGTGAAGTGCGGAACCTTTTTTCATTTTTTGCCGAATTCGTAGGTGAGCCCGAGGCCCATAAACTGTTTGGTTTGGATGCCTGAAGCGTCCAGCTTGCCGTCGCCATTGGTGTCGCGCAGCAGCACGTCGCGGTCGAAGAGGTTTTGGCTGCGCAACGTCACGCTGAGCGGCCCCTTATTCTTGTACACCAGCAGCAAGTCGCTGTCGACGTCAATGCTGAACGGAGCCTGCAGGTAGTTCGCGAAGGCATTCAAGCGAAGGTCCATCTTGATTCCGCCCTTAAAGGACCGCTGAAAACGCGCATTGCCATAAAGACCAAGCTCCTGGCGGTAGCGCTGGCCGGGCTGCAAGCCAAACACACCCTGGGCACTCAATGCGCTATCGAGCACCCAGGTAAACTTGGCGGTCACGGGCGAGGCGTAGAGCTCAAAGCCGTCGTTCTTGTGCGTAAGTCCAATCCCCGCGATTCCGTAGGCCGGCGCGAAGGCCCGTGATACATAAACCGTGTCGCCAGGTTTGGCAAAACCCTTGACAAACTGCGTTTTAAAGCTTGAGAATCCCGAAACCTTCCAGAACGGATCCTCGCGCAAGAGGTAGTCAAATCGCGTGGCGTACTCGAGCTTGTCGTCGATCTTGCGGGTAATGCCCTCTTGGATGTTGAGGCTGTAGGTCGCGTCGAGTAGCTGCTCCCAGCGCCACTTGCCGCGTACGGCGATGGCCTGCTGGCGCAGGATGGCTCCGGCCGCGAGGTTGTTTTGGCCGCCCGCGTTCCACTGGCGCAGTATGGTCTGGTTAAAGCTGACGCCATAAATGGCCGGGAACGACCACTGCGTGGTGTCCTGAGCGGCCCACATGCTGCCGCTGAAGAGGCCTAAGGCCAAAAGCAGCAGGCGCCTCACGACTTCGTCAGAATAGCTTGAATTCGAGATTGCGCGTCGTCGGTGCGAACCAGGCGTCCTGAAATGGCGGCGCGCTCCAGAAGAAGCTCGCCCCAGTGCTCGGTTCCGTGCCACAGCGCATGCTTGAGGGCCACCGTCGCCTCGACCGACTGGCCCGCGAGGCGCTCGGCCAGGGCGTCCACGGCGGCATCCAGTGCTTGGGCATCGTCCACCACCTCAGCATAGAGCCCGTGCTGCTGGGCCCATTCGGCACTGCGGAACTCTGTGGCGTCAATGGCCAGCTGGCTCATGGCGCTGAGGCCCATCTTGCGCTCCACTGCAGGACCGACCACAAAGGGACCGATGCCCACCGCCAGCTCGCTGAGCTTCACCGCGGCGTGCTGCGTCGCGATGCAGTAGTCTACGGCTGAGGCCAGTCCGACCCCGCCACCCACGGCCTTGCCCTGAACGCGGCCCACGACAAACTTGGGCACCGTGCGGATGGCGTTGATCACGTGCGCAAACCCACTAAAAAACGCCAATCCCTGGGCCTCGGTGCGAATGCTGGCGAGCTCGGTGAAGCTGGCTCCGCCGCAAAACACGCGGTCGCCGCCGCTGCGAAGCACAATGACGTGCACCGCCGGGTCGTGGCCTTCGTCGCGAATGGCCTTGGCCAAGTCCGCCAGCACCACGCTCGGCAGCGAGTTGCTTTGGGGGTGAAAAAACTCAATGTAGCTGATGCTTCCGCGGCGTTCAATGCGCACGTAGCCTTCGTTTGAAATAGGGTTCATCGCGTGAAAAAACTGAGTTGTTCAATGGGGCACACCAGGCTGCGGTAGCCGTCGTACCAACGTTCGCGTCCTTCGCGCTTGGCCTCGCCGTGCAGGGCCGCGTGGCGCCAGGCATCGACCGCGGCGGCGTCGCGCCAGTAGCTTACAAAAATGGCGTCCGTGCCCTGGCGAACCACCTCGTAGCCCAGGTAGCCGTCCAGCTGCTCCACGGCGCGCATCGTCGCATTATCCATCGCGTCGTAGCCCTCGGGGCTCGGATTCACCGGGCGCTCCGACGAAAAAATCACCGCGTAGTTGCCCGGCTTCAGGTCGAGGTTGGGGTTCAGAAAGCTCACGCCTGGTTCCGCTTTTTAACCATGGTCAAAATGGTCGCGACGGCCACCACTTCGGTCGTTTCGTCGACCACCTCGACGTAGTACTTGACGATGCCCTTGGCAATGTCCTCGGGGCTGCGCTTCTCTTGGTCGATCTTCTCTTGGACCGTGAGCTTGACCTGAATCGTCGAACCAGGGTACACCGGCTTAGTGAAGCGGCAGGTATCGATGCCGTAGTTCAGCAGCACCGGCCCTTTGGGCGGATCCACAAAGAGTCCGGCCGCACGGCTCAAAATGAAGTATCCGTGGGCGACGCGGCCCGTGAATATCGTGCCCTCGAGGCTGCTGGCGTCCATGTGGGCATAGAACTTGTCGCCGCTGAGCTCTGCAAAGTTCTCAATGTCGTCCAGCGTCACCGTATGGGTCGCCGTGGTGACGGTGTCGCCAATGCGCAGGTCCTCAAAATGCTGGCGAAACAGGTGCGGATCCGCCTCAGGGCGGTCAGCCCCGGGGTAGTAGCGCTCGGCCACATGGCTGAGCACGTTGGGGTGGCCCTGAACCGCCACGCGCTGCAGGTAGTGCATCACGCCGCGGATTCCGCCCATCTCTTCGCCGTCGCCGGCGCGTCCGGGTCCACCGTGGGTGAGCAGCGGCATGGGCGACCCGTGACCCGTGCTCTCTTTGGCGGAACTCGAATCGAGCACTAGTACCCGCCCGTGGCTGTAGCCCGCCTCAAGCACAAATTCCTTGGCCGCGTTTTTGTCGGCCGTCACAATAGAAGAAACCAAGGATCCGCCGCCCATCGCGGCAATCTGGGCCGCTTCGGCCACATCGCGGTAGGGCATCAAGGTCGCAACCGGTCCAAAAGCCTCGATGCGGTGGGCTGCATTCGCTTCGAGCGGACGCGCGCAGCGCATCAGCAGGGGCTGGTAGTAGGCTCCGTCTGCACCGCCGTCTACCGAACCGTAGACGACTTCGTTCTCGCCCGCCAAGACCTGAGCGGCTTCGCGCACGCGTTCAGCCTGCAGGGCCGTAGCCAAGGGGCCCATGCGCACTCCATCTTGAGCGGGGTCTCCCAGCCGCACGCCGGCAAGGCGCTGGGCCACTGCCGTTTGCACGGCCTCAAGCTGCCCCTCCGGAACAATAATTCGGCGCACCGCCGTACACTTCTGACCGGCCTTGATGGTCATTTCTTTGGCGACTTCCTTGACAAACAGGTCAAACTCGGGGGTTCCGGCCACGGCTTCGGGCCCAAGAACCGTCGCATTCAGCGAGTCCGCCTCGAGGTTAAACGGAACGCCGAGTTCACTAAATCGGCCGGTCGACTTAAGTCGGTAGCCGGTTGCGTAGGATCCCGTGAAGGTCACCACGTCCTGGCGCTGCACAGGGTCGAGAATTCCGTGGCCCTTGCCCACCACAAGCTGCAGGGCTCCCTCGGGCAAAATTCCGCTGGCAACAATGTCGCGCACCACGCGCTCGGTCAAAAAGCTGGTGAACTCCGACGGCTTGACCACCGCGGGAACGCCCGCAAGCAGGTTCACCGCAATCTTCTCGAGCATGCCCCACACGGGGAAGTTGAACGCGTTGATGTGCACCGCCACCCCGCGAAGCGGAAGCATCACGTGCTGGCCGCCGAAGGTTCCGCCCTTCGAAAGCTTAACCAGCCCGCCGTCAATGTGGTAGGGCAAATCCGGAAACTCACGGCGCAGCGAGGCGTAGGTGTAGAGGTTGCCAATGCCGCCCTCGATGTCGATCCACGAATCCACGCGGGTGGCTCCGGTCGCGTAGCTCACGGCGTAGTAGTCCTCCTTGCGCGCCTGCAAGTGCATGGCGAGTGCCTTGAGCATGAGTCCGCGCTGCGGAAACGTCATGGCCCTCAGCGCGGAACCGCCAACGCGGCGTCCGTAGTCCAGCGCCTCGGCGTAGTCCAAGCCAAGACTCGAAACTGAACCCAGCTCCGCTCCCGTCACCGCATGCCGGGCGACGTATTCGGCGTCTGCACCCGGCGTCCACTGGCCGAGCACGTAGTTTTCAAAACGTTTCATTCGCTTAAGCGCTTAATTCGGAAGCTTGGTGAAGCCCATATTCCACAACGCGAAGCCAAACTTGTCGATGGCTTCTTCAATGACCATCGCCGTCGGCTTGCCCGCTCCGTGGCCCGCATTGGTTTCAATGCGAATCAGTGTGGGGTTGCTACATCCCTGCTTGGCCTGCAGCTCAGCCGCAAACTTAAATGAGTGGGCCGGAACCACACGGTCGTCGTGGTCCGCCGTCGTCACCATCGTCGCGGGGTAGCACACACCCTTTTTCACGTTGTGCACGGGACTGTATCCCAGCAAGTAGCGGAACATTTCTTCGCTCTCCTCAGAAGTTCCGTAGTCGTAGGCCCAACCCGCACCCGCGGTAAACGTGTGGTAGCGGAGCATGTCCAGCACGCCCACCGCAGGGAAGGCCACTTTGGCCAATTCTGGACGCTGCGTCATCACCGCACCCACCAAAAGTCCGCCGTTCGACCCGCCGCTCAATGCGAGGTAGTCCGACGACGTATACTTTTCGGCAAACAGGTACTCAGCAGCCGCGATAAAATCGTCAAACACATTCTGCTTCTGCATCTGGGTGCCCGCCACGTGCCACTTCTCGCCGTATTCACCTCCGCCGCGGATGTTCGGAATGGCCAGGATTCCGCCCTGCTCCATCCACACCACGTAGCTCGTACTGAAGCTCGGAGTCAGGCTAATGTTAAATCCGCCGTAGCCGTACAAAATGGTCGGGTTGGCACCGTTGCGCTTCAACCCCTTCTTGTAGCTAACTGTCATCGGAACCTTCGTGCCGTCCTTGGACGTGTAAAACACTTGCTCCGAAACGTACTGCGCGGGGTCAAAGTCAATCTTCGGAGCAAAAAACACCACGCTCGCTCCGCTCGCTGGATCCAACGTATAAATGCTCGACGGCGTAATCGCATTGGTAAAGCTGAAGTACAGCTTCTCATCCCCGCGGCGTCCGCCAAAACCGCTCGCGGTTCCGACCCCGGGAAGCTTCACATCACGAACCTTCGTCCCGTCGTGGCGGTACTGCGCCACCGAACTCAGCGCGTGCTCCATGCGCTCGACCCAAAGGAATCCGGCGCCCGACGACACCGACATGGGGAACTCGCCCTCGGGAATCACCTCCGTCCACGCGTCTGGGCCCACCTGCGCCCCGTTTAAACGCATCAAGCGGTAGTTCGGTGCCTCGTAATTAGTCAGCACGTACACGGCGCCGTCTACGGCGTCCACCACGTTGAACTCTTGGCTAAAGCCGTCCACCACGCGAACTAGCTTGCCTTTGTTCTTTAAGTCTTGGATGTGCAGCTCGTTGCCCGTCGTCGAAACCGCCGCAGTCACCACCAAAAACTGGCCGTCCTCGGTCACCGAAGCACCAATGTAGCGGCGCGGAGTCGCCGCTCCGCCAAACACCAACTCATCGGCAGACTGCTCAGTACCGAGCTTGTGAAAAAACAACTTGTGCTGGTCGGTCATCCCCGACAACGCGGAACCCGCCTTGGGCTTCTCATAGCTGCTGTAGTAAAAACCCTCGTTGCCGCGCCAGGCCAGACCACTGAACTTGACGTCCACAAGCGTATCCTCGATGACTTGCTTGGTCGCCGCGTCAATCACCACGACACTGCGCCAGTCACTTCCGCCCTCAGAAATTTGGTAGGCCGCGTGCGACCCGTCGGGGCTGAACGACAAACCGCCCAGCGACGATGTGCCGTCATCGCTGAACGTATTTGGATCCAAAAATACCTCGAGCTCTCCCTGCGCGACCCCTTCCACGATGAGTTGGCGGTACAGCACCGACTGGCTCTGCAGCCCGTCGTTGCGGTAGAAGTACTGATATTCGCCCTCGACGAACGGAGCCCCGCGCTTCTCGTAGTTCCACAGGGCGGTCAACCGATCGCGCAACGCCTTGCGGTACGGGATCCGCTCCAAGTAGCCCTGCGTCACCTCATTTTGGGCTTTGACCCATGCGCCCGTTTCCTCACTTCGGTCGTCTTCCAACCACCCGTAGGGGTCCGCGACGTCGGTCCCAAAATAGGTTTTCACATCCGCGGAATCGAAGCGAGTTTGAGGGTATTCCACAGCTACGTCAGTCGTTTGGCCGGCCGCGAAGCCCGCAGCGGCAGCAGCCGCAAGCGTCCAGTGTTTCATAACGCAAAGTTTGTTTCAAGGGTTCCGTAAAGATAGGGTCAAAAAAAAGGCCGCCCCTTGCGGAGCGGCCTCTCATCCCCGAAGGGAGTCGATTACTTCTGAACGCTTACGCGCAGAGTGCGGCTGCCTTCTTCTGAAGTTAGGCGGACCATGTACACTCCGTTGGCGAAGTTGCTCAGGTCGATGCCGAGTGACTCAGAACCTGCATTCCACGTAGCTACCGTCAGCAACTTGCCCTGAAGGTCAAGTACGCTCACTTCTACTTCTGAAGCCGCATCCATACGAGCCAAGTTGAACTGGCCGCGGGTTGGGTTCGGGAAGAGGCTTACGTTCTGCAAGGGCTCGTCGAGGCTTGCCATACAGTCGGTACACTTACCGAAACAAACTGGAGCCATAGTGCTGTCGCCGTAGGCAAACGTTGCACCGCGGTTCGTCGTACCGGTTACCGCACATGCACCAGGAACTGGCTCGTCTTGGCCCCATGAGTTGCCGTTGATGAACTTGTACTGGATGCTTGAGTTAGCGGGTACGTTGATGGTAACCTCGTAGATACCGTCGCTGTTCGCGTCGGTCATCATCGTAGCACCTGGGTTCCAGCCCTGGAAGTCTCCAGCAACGTGGATGCCGTCAGCGCTGATCGCGTTGTTGGCAACTTCCCACGCCATGTTCACTTGCAGCGTTACGTCTACCGTACAGCCGTAGCAAGAGCTCCAGCACACTACAGGAAGGGTCGTGTCAGCAGCAGGCACTACAAGAACGCGGTTCGTGTAGGTCGCGTTTCCGTTCGTACATGGAGCCGTTGGGTCATTCATTTCTTGAATGGTCCAAGCGTCAGCAGAGTACTTGAACTCTTGCGTCGTTCCAACCTCCAAAGGAATGGTTACTTCCCAGATTCCGTCGCCGTTGGCGTCGCTCATTGCGTTACAGTTACCACACCAGTTGTTCCAGAATCCGTTAACCTCAGGCGTAGTAAAGCCGGCGGTTACTTGGTTCATGTCAACCTGGAAGGTTACGTTCTTCAGCTGGATACAGTTCATGTCGAACACTACGCTGTCGTACGACGGCGGGTTGGTTGTTGAACCGTATGGCTGAGCACCCGATCCGGTGATCACGTTGTTCCATCCCCATGAGCAAAGCTTGTCCACGGTGTAGGTTCCAGTGTTGGTTCCGTCGAACAGTCCGTCGCCGTAGCTGTCGTTGATCTGGAACTCGTAGGTTCCGTTGTCCGGCAAGCAAAGCGTATCGATGTGCGTCGCAGCAGCGGCGTTGTACGGAGTTACGTCTGCGTACGGTCCGCCGGTTGCCCAAACGATGCCCGTGTTGATGTCGCGGATGCTCCAGGTAACTTCAGAACCGTAGATGTCCGTGGTTACGGCTACACGTACGTTCGTACATGGCAGAACGTTACCGTCGATCTCGAAGTTGTCCACAGCCCAGTACCAGCCGTACACGCCCGATCCGTCGTTAAAGCGGAAGCGGACCTGGAAGTTGGCGTTGGCCAAAGACGTTACGTCGTAGTTCTTCGTTTGCGGCGCAGCCCAAGAACCCTGAGTGCTCATGAACGAGTCAAGAACAACCCATGCGGTGCCGTTGTAGGCCTCTACAAAGCCCTTCTGACCCGTCAGGTGACGGTAGTAATGGTCGAATGACACCGTAACGGAGTCGTAACCAAGCGTGTTCACCGATGGTGACAACAAGCTAGCGTCTACGGCTGGAGCAGAGAAGCCTGCGGCGTCGTCATCCAAGAATGCAAACGAAGATCCGTTCAAGCTGCTCGTTCCGTAGGTTGCAACCACATTCCAGTTTTGGCTCGTGTTTGACGTAGCAGACCAGTTGCATGGCAATCCGCTGTTGAAGTCTACACTGTATGGGATTGCAGTTGACGGAACTGCTGCCCATGTTGCAGTTGCTTGGGTCAACGGACCTACACAACCTTCGCTTACAACCCAATCGTAGGCGTAGTACACGCGAACTTGTGAGGTAGCCGAACCAAACTGTACCGAGTCAATGCTTGCAACGCCAGCAATGGTGTACGGGTACGTCGCACCTGCAGTTGCGCGGTGCAGCAATCCAGATCCTGTCTGCCAAGTGAAGTTCATGAAGTACGTTCCTGGCATAATCTTGAGACCCACAGCTACTTTGTGCGTTCCGGCAGCAGGTACCGTAATCCACTGTGACTGCTGAAGAAGTGCTCCAGAGTTACCCGTAGCAATTGAACCACCTGCCTCAGAAATCCGGACAGAGAAGGTTGAAGCGCCGTTAGAGATTACAGTGATTGAGTCAATCGTAATTGGCGTCTGGGCAGTGAACCACTGTCCGTTAGTGAAGTTGCCAAATCCGCCGGTCAATGTTGCTGGGGCGCCCATGTGTGCGGCAGCCAAAGCATTGTCGTCAGCAAATACACCAGCCAAGTATGTCGTGGTTGCACTCAATACAGGAGTTGTAAAGCTGTTTCCAGATCCTACAGTAGCAGAGTCCGTGTTGAGCCAGATAACCGTATTGTTCGGGTTGGCTGCGGCTGCGGCAAACGTTACTGAAGAGTTACCACATGTGGTCTCACCAGCAACTGTCAACGTATCCGTTACTGGACATGCTGGCGTAAAGCAAGCAACATTGTTTACAGTGCCAAACACCGTGCTGGCGGTGAAGCTAGCACCTGGTGCACGGTTGAACAAGGTGATTCCATCGGGAGAAACGAGTGAGAAGCCCACTTCGCTAGAGTACGAACCGAAGTTGCCTACTTGAATTGTTACTGGAGAGCCCGAACAAAGAGTAATGGTCGCAGTAGCGGAAGCTCCGCTTGTAAAGCCTGAACCTACCGTAGCAACCACGTTGCCACCTTGTACGAAGCTCACGGTGTTTCCGTTCCATCCGTCGCCCCAAGAGTCGACCATATTTACGGTGAAGTCACACTGGTTTGAATCAGCACATGGTAGCGAAGACACAACGCTAAAGTTGTCTACGAACACGTAATTGTCCGCGTTTGAAAGCGTGGACTGCGAGTACCAAGCCAATTTGATGAGTTGACCCTTCCATGCGCTCGGCACAGGGATAACTTCGTGAATTCCCGTGGGAGAAATCGTATCTGCCGCCGTGTACGTGCGAACAGAATTGGACTTGTTCCATGTTGCTCCGTTGTCCAAGCTCACGAAAAGCGAGAGCGTGTCATCCACACCCAAGAACGTCGCATTAGCACCTGAATACGTCGTCAAGGCGAGGTCGTATTCAATGTTGTAGGCGTTGTTGTTAACCGGGATGTCAATCGTTGGGGTCATCATCCAATGGAAGTGGTTGGTGCTCCACAGGTTTACACGTGCAGCTAGGCCATTCGCCGTACCTGCAACGTTACCGTAGTTACCGTTTGCCCAGTTAGACGACGTGGTCGAGGTGAATACCGTGGGGTTCAATGCGCGGCCCGCAGCCTCTGACCATCCGGCTGGAGGATAGGTAGTGAAGTTCTCTGTCCAGTTCGGAGCAACAGCCGTGGTGAATTGAGCCGAGCCAGACCAAATAGATGAGTCAGCGGCCGAGCAGAACTCTTTTACCTGGAATTCGTAGGTCGTGTACCCTTGAAGTCCCGTCAGGTTTGCCGTAGTTGCTGTTTGCGTCATCGTGGTCCATGATCCGCCCAAAGTACGGTAGCGAACTTTGTAGCTCACCGGGGTATTTGTAGTCGTCCATGAAA
>Ga0222713_10005704_pt1 | contig 12023 bp, 4 predicted proteins | sample C33_649DmetaG_FD_165061 | JGI IMG/M metagenome (GOLD analysis project Ga0222713, IMG submission 165061) | Estuarine water microbial communities from San Francisco Bay, California, United States - C33_649D | ecosystem: Environmental > Aquatic > Marine > Unclassified | place: USA: California...
CGATAACCTACGAAATAACCAATAGGAAAACCTTCTTGAAAACGAGTAGCAACATTTCCTCCCACACCAAAACCAGCTCCAGGAATAAAGTCTACACCTTCAGGCACTTTTTGTACCACATTTGTAAGCCAAGTTCCATTTAAAGCAACGGTGGTATAGAACCCATTTCTAAAGCGTTTACTGTAGGAAGCCTCAAGTTCAATTCCTTGATTCAATACATTACCTGCATTGATTATCGGAGGATAACTACCTGCACCTGCAGTACCCAATAATCCAGATACATCAGGTTGGAACAATAAATCTTTTGTACTCTTTCTGAAGTAGTTCATTGTTAAGTTAACTCCATTCTTCCAACCAAAGTCTAAACCCCAGTTAAGTTGTCCGGTAGTTTCCCATTTCAAATCAGGGTTTGCAGCACGACCTATAGCTACACCACTTGTGATAATGTCGTTAAATACATAAACTCCTTCACCATTCAATAATCCACGATAAGCAAAATTTTGGATTTGGTCGTTTCCACTTACACCATAACTCAAACGCATCTTTAAATATGGAAGACTAGAATAAGTATAGAACTTCTCCTCATTAATTACCCATGAACCCGATATACTTGGAAATGTTCCATATCTAGAGTTTGGACCAAACTTTGAAGATCCATCACGACGAACAATAGCCGATAAGAAATATTTGTTAGCATAACTGTATTCCGTTCTTAGGAATAACGAAACCAATCTCTCTTGGAACTGCCAAGATCCTGTATTATTCAAATATCCTCCTTGAGCCAAGTTTGCAGATATATCTGCATAGTCAACGGAATTGTTAGGGATGTTGTAAGCAGTACCACTTAAATTCTCTCCATCGCGTGAGAAGATTGATGTACCCAACATCGCTTTCACATTATGTAAAACACCAATTTTCTTTTCGTAATTAACAAAACTCTCAAAGTTTACATCAAAAAAGGAAGAACGTCCTTCATAAACAGCCGCACCCCTTTCAATTTCTACTCCTGGGGCAATCTCAACTAAAGTAGGATCCAAATTTTCATTCAATGCAGTATTTTGTGCCTTACCTGGACCATACCAAACCAACGGTGAGAATGTTTTATCATTTACCCATGCTAGGTTATAATTTAAACGATTAGTAAATGTCAAATTATCCATGAACGAATAAGATAATTCTTCTTTACCAACAAACTTATAAACCTTAGACCAATTGTAGCTATTTGCCATTTGTGCTAATGGATTTATTATATCTGCCACCTCTTCTAAGTATGTGTAATTTCCTTGATCATCACGAATCGGGTCTGTTGGAAAGGCATTTATCGTATTGTAGAGTACTGAGCCAATACCGTTTTCAGGTAATGCACTGCGTTGTTCGTGAGTGTAAAGTAAAACACTATTTAACCTCCATTTTGGAGAAAGCGAAGTATTTAAATTTACCCTACCATTCCATCTTTCAAAACTGGCTTTATCTAATCCAACAATACCATCTTGTTTAAAATAGCTTCCCCCAATGGAATACGTAGTTCTGTCTGTACCGCCCTGTAGACTAATATTATAATTTTGTATAGGCGCAGTTTGAAAAACAGAATCCTGCCAACTTGTGCCGGTTCCCAATAACGTGTTATTGAAAGGCATTGATTGACCACCATTCGCAAACATCTCATTCTTCAGAACTGCATACTCAGTAGCATTTAATAAATCCATCTTTCGAGCGGTCTGCTGCATTCCAGAATATCCGGAAATTTCAATTTGTGGCTTTTGGTTCTTCTTTCCTTTTTTGGTTTCAATAATAATTACCCCATTCGCAGCTCGTACCCCGTAAATACCAGCAGTAGCGTCTTTTAAAACGTTTACGGAAGCAATATCATTTGGATTTAAAGCATTTAGACCTTCAGAATCATAAATTACACCGTCAACAATTATTAGCGGATCGTTATCACCAAATGTCGACAAACCTCTAATTCGAATGCTAGAACCACCGCCTGGTGATCCTGAATTAGTATTAATGGTTACACCTGCAATCTGACCTTGCAATGCCTGATCCAATCTTGGTAAATTTAACTTCTCCAGTGACTCTCCTTTAAGTGCAGAATTAGCTCCTGTAAATTCCTTCTTCTTTGCTGTTCCATAACCCACTACTACAACCTCATCAATTTTTTCCGCAGTATCTGAAGATTCTGTTTGGGCTAGACTAACTTTTGGTAAAAAGAAAGCAATTGAAGCTAAAGTTACACCTAAAATTATTTTTGATGAATTTAATTTCATTTCTAAATTTGCTTTTTGTAATTTCAACAATAAGTAAAATCCTACTCCTTTCAAAGCAGTGTTTATTCGTAAAGAATTGAACAAAACAATAAGCAGATAGTTTGAAGGTCAACACCATTTCCAATCCACAATTACGTAATGCTTTTATTTCATAAGGATTTAAAGATTAATTAATATAAAAATTAATAACTAGTGTCATTTTAACACTTACAGAGTCACGAATTCGTCATTTTTGATTAATTGTTTTAATAGGTCATTTTTTTTAGCCTCCTTGCTTCAGGTTATTTATGTCACAAAAACTATCTGTAGGAACACTTCTAATATCAGAGCCTTTTTTGCCTGAAGAACAATTCTTTAGAAAGCTAATTGTGATTATCGAAACTAGTTCAGAAAGCACCTCAGGTATTATAATAAATGAGTCTTTACCAAATTCCATCTGTATTGCTGTAGAAGACAAGCCTGAATTAGAGCTAACAGTTCCATTATTAAACGGGGGTCCGGTAGGAGATTATAACGATAAATATTTGGGATTTATCTACTTAGGTCCACCAACTAAAAACTCAATTCATCTAGGAGGTGAATATTACTATGTTTCTGACATAATAGAATTAATTGAGCAAATTGAAACTCAATTTGTAAATCTTCTCCGGACATTTGCCATTACTGGTTATTGTGGATGGGGGCCAGGTCAACTAGAGGCTGAAATTGAAGAAAAAACTTGGATTGTTTCTGATTTCAAGGATCACTACATGAATTTAAAGGGAGATATTGCTTGGAAAAGTGCTTTAAAGGACCTTGGCGGTGAATTTGCATTATTAGCAAATGCACCTGAAGATGTTCAATGGAACTAATTTTCCGGATACAATATTTTTAACTTAGTATTAGTTTTTGTGAGTTCCTCTGTAAATGAGGCTATTTTATTAATATCAACATTTCTAGTATGAATATGTAATACAACTTTATTCATTTCTGACTCGCAATGACTACCATGAAAATTCCGAATATGAAAAGCATTTAATTTTATAAATGGTAATACTTCGTCCAAAGATAAACCTGCGGCAAAAGTATTATCTATACTAAGAGTGACGTCCTCTTTACCCCAATATTCACAATAAATTGGATAATGACTGCATGGCAGAGGTATTGTGTAAGAGCTCATTACAAAGTGAGAATTTTCAATAAAAGTATCTCCCTCTATTCCTTCGATATTTTTCAAAAAAGGCAAGGAGATAACATATTGAAACAATTGGAAATCGGAAACAGAAGAATCATTTTTAAGCTTTCCTAAAATAACATCCTTGAAAAGTAAACCTTGATCTATTTCAATATCAGCGATTATTAGGGGATTAATACTATCATCAAAACCATTAGTTTCAATAGAGTCAGGTAAAAAAATCAAACCATTTATCACATTATCAAAACCTCCCATGTGCCTTTCGTGAAGTGTGTTTGAAATTATACCCGATGACCACTTGTAATTTGAATCAAGAGAAGAAGAATAGGTGTTTAGATTTAACAACTGCTCAATAATATCTGAACTATAACTAGCAGATGATTGGAAAACTTGCCCGTAAATTAAAGATTTACAGAACAAAAGAATTGAAATTAATAATACGTGTATTCTCCTCATGCTAACCTTGCAAAGAAATGAAATTTCAATTTGAAATCATTCCACTATTAAAAATTGATAAATTCGAGAAATAATTATGGATTCTGTTATTAAATATTTTCAGTCAATTAATAAATTTAAATTAAGTTACGGAAATCTTGGCGGCATTTATTCATTATTTTTCTAAAGATGGGTTAATAAAACTGCTAAACGAGGCAGGGTTTAAAAAGATAGAAATATCAAATATAGGTTACGTTAAGAATCCAGGGGAGTGGACAAATAATGAAACAGATGGCAATTTTCTCATTGTTGCCCAGAAAGACTAACTATTCTTTATTTCCTTTGTTCCATTTGTGAACAATGGCTGAAACCACAATATCACCAGTAACATTTACTACAGTTCTAGACATATCTAAAATTCTATCTACTGGAAACAATATTGCGATCCAAGCCGGATTTAAACCGATAGCACTTAAAACCATCACTAACATAACTAAACCCGCACTTGGAACAGCCGCTGAGCCAACAGAAGCTAAAGTAGCAGTAATAGTTATTAATACATATTGACTCATATTTAGGTCAATCCCATGCATTTGAGCTAAAAAGACAGTTGCTACTGCTTGATAAAGACTTGTTCCGTTCATATTCATAGTGGCACCTATTGGCAGCACAAAATCTGCAACAGTTTTTGGAATTTTTAGTTTATCCGTAACACATTCTAATGTTACGGGTAAGGTTGCTGCACTTGAACTACTGGAAAACGCTAAAAACTGAGCAGGACTGATGGCTTTGAAAAATTTAGCATATCCATATTTATTTTTTGTAAATTTTGATAGTAAAAAGGGATAAACAATAAATATCATTAAAATCAAACCTATTATTACTGTTGTCATGTAAATTCCTAGTCCTTTAAAAATTTCAAGTAGAGCGTTTAAATCATCGCCAGCCATTTTACTAAATACTCCTGCCGTTAAAGCAAAAATGAAAAAAGGAGCGCCTTTCATAACTATTTCTACAAGCTTTAGGAATGCCTCATTTACCGAAGCACACAAATCTATAGCGGGCTGCGCAACTTCAGGCTTTAATGATATAAGAGCAATTCCAAAAAGCAAGGCAAATACTATTACCTGTAACATTTGACTCATGTTAATCATTGCTCCAACAATTGATTCTGGAACAAAATCTACCAACATTTGCAATGGTCCGTTCTTTTTTAATTTATTTGCCGCCTCAATTTTAGCTTTAATACTCTCATTCTCCTCTACAGGCTGCCCTGATACTTGTTCAACAAGTGCAGCATTGTTGGTGTCACAAGAAACACACTTTCCATCTCGAATAACCGTTTGTGAGTTTTTCGCCCAAAGTTCATATTTAATTCTATTCTCAAGTCGATCTTTTTCACTTAATTGATTTCCAGGATTGATAAGGATTGAAAGTAACAAACCTATGGTAACAGCAATAAATGTAGTACCCAAATACATACCAATGGTTTGACTCCCCATTCTACCTAATTTCCTCACGTCCTTAAGACTTGTAACACCAGTAATTATGGAAAATAAAACTAGTGGTATTGCTATTAATTTCAGCAAACGTATGAATACCTCACCAAAGGGATGTATATAATCATTGGTAAATCCGGCCCAACCGAATTTAGCAGAGGCAATACTCCAGAGAACGCCAATAATTAAACCAATTATTATTTTCCAATGCAATGGGATTTTTTTCATGCTGCAATTTATCCATAATAATATCTTAATTCAATAAAAATGCCTTAGTATAAAGTGATATTAAATCATTAAAATTTTGAAAATTTGTAAACAGATTTTATTTTCACCTACTTGTTTTGAAAAAAACTATTACTTTAAAATTTCTGTTTGTTGGTTTTTCTATTTTGATATCAACCAATTCAATTGCTAATTCTTATACAGATAGTTCTAAAGAGGAATCAATTATTAAACTTAACGGTTCTATTTCTTTTGGATATTGGATGAGTATGTCAAAAAAAGAAAGTTCATCCGAAACCAAATACACTCAAACCCCTAATTGGTATCTATCAGGGCAACCAACAATTAGTGTGATGAATGTAGATTTTCCTTTTAGCGGGACATATTCCAATCAGGAATTTGAATATTCCCAACCTTTTAATCAATACGGAATAAGTCCAACCTATAAATGGGCAACATTTCATATTGGATATAGAAATTTGAAATTCAGCGATTTTACTATGGCAGGGGTTACATTTCTAGGGGGTGGTATAGAACTGAATCCAGGAAAATTAAGAATGGCGCTTTTTTATGGCCGATTTGCTAAGGGAATTAGTGAGGATTCTACTGTTGCAGCGCAACAAAATATTACTATAATTCCAACTTACGAAAGATGGGGATACGGTGCTAAAATTGGATACGGGTCTGTAAAAAACCATATTGATATTGTTGCCACTAAATTATTTGATGATACCTCCTCAATTCAAAATGAAAATGTAAATATCACTCCTAGTTCAAATGTTACAGTAGGAATTTCAAGTAAATTCTCCTTTTGGAAAATGATAAACGGTAGCATAGATGCAGGTATATCTTTAATAACTAAAGATATAAGATTAGATTCATTACCATTCCCAGAGTTAAACAAATACAGCAATATTGTTCCCATCAATGCATCATCCATAATAAATCCTGCTTTTAAAGCTGGTATAGGATTTACAAATAAGTTGTTTGACATTTCAGTACAAACCGACTACATCGGACCAAATTATGAAAGTCTTGGTATTTATTTTATTCAAAATGATGTTTTTAGAACTACCATAAGGCCAAAAATTAAACTTTTTAAACGCAAATTAAATATCTCTGGTTCTTACGGGCTCCAAACGGATAATGTAGCAGATCAAAAATTAGCCACAACCACCCGAATAGTGCAATCAGGTAATATCAATTTATCTCTAATTAAAGGGCTAGTAATTCAAGGAAATTATTCGAACTATGGGACTGACCAAAGCAGTGGAAAAATACAATTGAATGATTCTATACGAGTATCACAAATAAATCAAAGTATGGGCGGTAGTATTATATATTCTAAAATGGGTGAAAAAATATTCACCAATATTTCTGCGACTTTTAATAAACAATCTCTCAATGATTTAAATGTAGTAACTTCAAAATTTTCTGAATCTGATATTAATACTATGAGTATGATGGTTGGTATTTCACATGCGCCTTCAAAAATATCCTTAGGGCTTGGACTAATTTACAACGACATAACCATTAGTACAGGAAATAATAAAGGTATAGGACCTTCAGTTTCATTTTCAACTAATTTATTTAGCGGTAAGGTTTCGTTTAATTCAAATGCTTCTTACCAATCGCGAATCGTAAATTCCGTTTCCGATGGTAATATTTTAACAATCTCTTCAAACTTAAGTATTAGTGCTTTGGAAAAACACAGAATCGGTATTCGCACTCAATATTCTCGAAATAATTCATCATCCCAATCAATATTTTTACTCACCCAAAATAGAATTGGCTTAACTTATGGCTACGCTTTTTAATAAACAAAGAATTTTACTTTTGTTGAGTACCCTATTTTTAGCGGTATCACAATCATTCTCTCAAATACAAGTTAATGTATTTTTAGATCCTAGATTTACTCTTAAATTAAACGACATTGAATCACTAGATTTAAGTTATGTGAATGTAAGTATCAGTAATGTCGGTAGCCGTACATATAATGTTACTCTTTATTCTGAATTAACCGGTAATAATGGTGTAAAGATCAATACTACCCTCAAACCCAAACCAACAGGGGAAGCATTAGTTCTAAATCCAGGGGAGATGCGCTCTCTCCAAGGAGCAGATTTAGAAGATTTATTCCGTGGAAGTAAATTAAATTTGAATGGACTCGATATCAATAAAATAGCACAAACTGGAAATATCCCAGAGGGTATTTACAAACTTTGTGTTCAGGCATACGATAATGATAATTTAGAACCACTATCTGAATTAGACTTTGGTTGTAGCGGAGATATTACGATTCAGAGTGCTGAACCACCACAAATAATAACTGTGAATGGCTCAGATTGTGGAGATGATATTATTGGGGCATTACAGTTAAATACTATGTTCATTTCTTGGACGCCAACGGTGGTCATTGGCGCAACTCAACCCCAATATGAAGTCAGAATTTATGAGATTTTAAACCAAACAGTTGTTAGTGATAATCAAGTTTTCAGCAACCAAAATCCTATTGCTATCCTTAATACATCTGCTCCCACTGTTGTATTTAATCCTAATGATTATGGGATGATGAATAATACACGTTACATATTCCGTATTCAAGCAATTGATCCAACTGGTTTTGATTCTTACCGAAATAATGGATTCTCTGCCTCTTGTCAATTCACTCTGAAAAATAGTGAATATTTAGATCCAGTTTTAGACCCGGTTAGTAATTATTCTCAAAATCTATACTATCCGTTTTCAGGCGATACATTACCCTTTGAGTGGATCCCAATTATTAGCGAAATTTCTCCAAATAATGGACGTCTTAGTGAGGTAATGACTACAACTCAAATGACATTCATCGGGATGCCATTTGAATTACCTGAAATACTCACATTCGATAATAGCGAGCTATCGATTCAGAATAATAATAACCGTTATTCTTTAGTGACTCATAGATTCGAACCACAAGATCATAATATAAGTGGAAAAATGTTTCATTTTTCTGTATTACACGCCTTGAGTTCAGAAGGAACATTATTGCCCCAAGGTGCAGCTGACCAGGGACATTTTACAATGGGGATGGGAAAACCTCAAATCAATGGAATCCGTCAGAGAGGTTCACGAATGGATGAGAAAGAGATAACCTTTATACCCAGTCTTCCGCCTAGAAGACTGCTTCCACGTGACCGTGAATCATTAATATTTAATTCAACTCAAAATAGTAATCTACAAATTCGAGTACATCAAAAACTTGCTATTGAAATTAGCAGAATAGCCAATTTTTTAAACCCTGAAAGAATTGAGTTCATTGATTTTGACCACACTTACGATTTAGGTACTGTGAGTGAACAAGAAATATTAACTGACCTTTATTCACAACAAACATTGAATATAAATCTTCCTGATTCAGGTATTTATTTTATGAGATTAGCTTGGTTATCTGACCCCGACGATACTACTTCATTCTCTTTCTCTTGGAGTGATATTGAAATGGTTAATCGTGATGGAATTGGGATATCTTTATGTTTAGGAGTAGACTCATTTACAGGTGTGAGAGTTGGAGCTACTGTTTGTATTGCCGGAGGCATACCCATAACTATCACAGAATTGGATTCACAAAATGCAAGTAATCAAGGATGGACGGGAAGTGGTATTGTAGAAATTCCTCTTTGGGGTGAACGATTCAAAATTGACTTTACAGACATGGTAGTAGGTATTGGTGGTTTAGTAACAGATGGAAGCGCAGAAGCCACACATGCAAGACCAGACTTAGTACCTCAAGATATGACCGTACAGGAAGGTCAAACCTTTATTGCCTCATCCTCAAACCGACAAATTTTATTTGATGAACAAGCAAATCAAGAAGCCGATTCTGCTGGTAATACATTACCATACATGCTCAATACTGGTATTGGAGGAGCGAAATTATACTTATGGAAACTCGTATTAAACAAAGAAAATTCCTCGGTATTCATGTATTATCAAATACCCACAGCAAATGATACAATTGAACTAGCGTCCTTAAGTGATAATACCGATTTGAGTTGTTCGAATGATGGGTTATTAAGATTTAATTTAGTTTCTGATATTGAAATTCCCCTACCCGGTTCAGAAACCAATAAGTTAATACTGGGTCAAAATGATTCCGATCCAACATATGTTCAATTAAGTTGTTCCGGATTATTCGAAAGTGGACAAATTTCTGGTAATATTATTCTTGATAAAGAACTTTTTGAGCCTTCTGAAGGACAAAATGCGGGTCAGGAATTTCAGATTCCGTTTCTAACATCATTAGACGCTAATGGGAATTTTATTGGTGCCATCTCTTTACCTAAATTTCACCCCGGCGGGCTAGAATATATTGAAGTAGATTCTACCACTTTTGTTTTTGATTTTTCAAAAACTGCAAATTACTCAGATCTCCCCCCGCCTAACAATACGCTTGGTAATACATATGAAGGTTTTTATGCAAAAGAGATTGTTTGCAGGGTAGATCGCATATTTGATAATCCCGGCGGCAATCAAACGGCTACAACCCAGATTATTGCGGATCAAATATCAATTTCTGAAGTTGATGGTTTTAATACAAGAATTCAAGCAAATAATATTATTCCTTGGTCAGTAAATTATTCTTGGGGTGGATGGAGATACAGTATAGATACCTTTATGATTGAATTTGAGCATGGTGTACTTACCGATGGTTACTCAAAAGGATACATAAAAACACCATTAGATACTGGTAATCACCGATCTGAAATGCAGCTGAATTTCAGTAAAGACGGAATTACGGGGCAATTTGAATTAGGAACTAATATTCCGTTTTCCGCAATGAAAGCTGATCTAACAATAACACAAACCATTGCAACATTAGGATATACCAGGAATAATGGAATGGAGGTTTCTTTAGATTTAGATGCTGATTTTACCATTAATGTTGGGTTAGATGGTCAATACAGTTTAGATAAAATATATGCTCGTGGCAGGTTTGAAGATATACATTTATCCAATAACAGTAATAACGCATTTAATATTGGGAATGTAGTTGTAGATAGGTTTAAAGTATATCAATATGAAATGGCTTTGACCGAAAGAGGTAGCCAACAATTAGCTGAGGAAAATAATAATAATTCCAGCAATAATAACGGTGGTCAAAATTCAAGTAATTCACCGAATAACAATTCGAATAATAATTCCAGCAATAATACGAGTAACAATAATTCCAATAATTCAGGAAATAATAATAGTGGAAACAACAATAATGGGAATAACCCAACTCCACCTGCAAGCGGTGTGCAATTCTTAACAGAAAATGAACCCGGTGGATGGAAAAGATATTATTTAAGGTTTGCAGGAGACTTTTCGGTACAAGATTATCTAGAAGTTAGAGGCGCAGGGAGAATTGGAATTAAAGTTAAAAGCGACGGTGAAATAAGACCCCTACCTCCTGAAATAGAAAGATTTGGAGCATCTGGTTCAATTGGACCAATGGATTTATCTGGAGAACTTGTATTTTATGAAAACCACACAACCTATGGCACAGGATTAGGGGGCGAAATAAGTTGTGATATGGATATGATGGGAGCAGATATCAATGCTGCTGTTGAATTCAAATGTGGTAAAAAAAGTAATTTTAATTATTGGTATTTAAAAGGTATGGCCACTATTCCTGCCGCAATTCCTATACCTATAGGACCTGCACCCGTTATTGGTATAAATGGTTTTGGCCTCGAATTTGGAAATAATGTTGAGTTTAATAATAACAATGTAATTCCTAAAAATAGTTCTGGCGTATTCGGTGGTAATATTGATTTTGTAAGCCTCCCTGATATGGGCATGACTTATAAATTAAGAGGAGGATTTAGAGCCAGTTTCAATAGTTCCACATTTGCAATAAATAATTTTTCCATATTCGGGCAATTTGCTTTGATGAATTCTTCGTTCCCTCCATCAAACAACCGAGCTCAAACTGGAGAATTCTTTAATGGAAGTTGCACTATGACTTATGATGTACAAAATCATATTTTTAGCGCAAACGCAAATGCGTACATATCTGTTGCTGGAGGACTTATAAAAGGAGTTGGTCCAAATAGTCGAGCAGGCGAAATTGACATATTATTTTCATCACAAGATTGGCATATAATGGTTGGTAAACCTAACTGGAATGATCGTGTGGGATTATCAATAGGTTACCCTGGAATTGCAGCATTATCAACCAGAGGATACTTCATGATGGGAACTAATTTACCCAATACAGAATTTCCTGATGCGGTAGTTAATATATTCCAAAGTGAGCAAATTCATTTACCGCAGCAAATTCAAATTGTTTCAGGGGTATCACATGGTGCATCTCTAGATGTTAGTACAGGTAAACAAGAATTTCTAATATTTTATGGTCAGTTTGATTTGGTTGTAGGTTACGATATTGCATTTGGC
>Ga0222713_10005705_pt1 | contig 12022 bp, 17 predicted proteins | sample C33_649DmetaG_FD_165061 | JGI IMG/M metagenome (GOLD analysis project Ga0222713, IMG submission 165061) | Estuarine water microbial communities from San Francisco Bay, California, United States - C33_649D | ecosystem: Environmental > Aquatic > Marine > Unclassified | place: USA: California...
CATCATCGATGAATCCTACGACAAAGAAACCGATCCATATGTGAGATTGGACAAGGCCTTGGACGCGGCCATAGAATTAGAGAAGTGCATAACCAGTACTTTGCTTAAATCCATATTAGTAAACAATTTCGAAGTGCTGAACAGAACCTATCAGGACACAGTGGCATTCCTGGAAAACAAATTGAACCACACTTCATCTATTAAATAGCAGTATGACTCTGGAAGAACTCAAGAAACTCGCGGGTATAACAGGACAGCAACAATCCACAGGAGAGAACATGTCTGTGACGGCAACCAATCTGCGTAAGAAAGAACGCAAAATGGGCCTCAGACCTGGAGATCCTGATTGGTTCAAACTATGGTTCTCAAGACCATACATGACTGGGCCTGTCAAATTTAGGGGAAGGAAGAAAAAATGAAATTGATAGAACTGTTCCCCAATGAAGCCATAGGCAAGGCCCCCGCCAAAGTATGCAAGTCATCAAGACCCAATTCCGATCTGCCCGCATCATGGTTGGCTTCATGCCGATCGCAGGGACTGAGATCACGTGCAGGTTCTAAATCGCACAAGTTGGGCAAATCTAAATCATCAAGGGTAAAAGTGGGCGGCAAAAAGATCAAAGGCAAGAAGTATGGCGGACCACTACCAGACTATTCGTAGCAAGTACAACAGACTGATCGCTTACGGTTGTTCTAACACCATGGGCGAGGAGTTGGGTGATCATCACTGCCTCGGCATCGGTTTCGATGAATGCAATCAAATGAAAAAGAAAACCGGCACCGTGGCCAAGTTCGAATCCACCATCCACAAAGGAAAGACTGTGTGGAATTGGTTTGAACAGGAAGGCTGCCTTGCTATCAACAACCGTTTGTCATATCCCAATCAACTTGCCCAAATGCTGGGATTAGAATGCGATAACAGGGCCATGCCCGGAGCATCTCAGGAAAAAATATATTGGGACATGGTGGAAGACTTGCGTGATGGAAGAATACGAGAGACCGACATTGTGTTGATCGGCAACACACTGCCTGACCGGATCACAACCATGCAGTTCGAAAACGACCATGTCCAATCTACTGGAATAAATCTTCTTTCCGACACCATCTCGGAACAACAGAAAAAAATGTTGTTGGACATATGGCCACACGATCAATTCGTTTGGTGGTTTTGGAATTGGTTGAAGTTGACCAAGGTGTTTGCTGAACAACACAAACTGTCGTTGATGATAGCGCCCTGCACCATCAATGATCTGTTCCCTAAAGATCCCGCCCTGTCGAGAGTGCATCCATCCATATCTGATTACGCAGACAAAGTTTGGAGAGAGATCGAGCCTGTGGTGCTCGGACGCAAAGGTTTGGAAGATTTTTCATCCGATCCTGACAACTTGCAGTTTGCCGGATGGGGGCATTTCCCTGCCCACAATCATGCGGAATTTGCCAAATACCTCTATCAGCAATTAAAACTGTTTGGAAATCTTATTGGAGTATAAAGTTATCGAGTGATCGAAAACTCCGTCGAAGGGTTGACCCTTCTGCCAAGCACGGAACCTACCACGCCATTGATCTTTAAACTTCTGCCAAGCTGTAAGTTTTCTGATATTACCATAGTGGTTGATGTAGTGTAATTCACCTTGATGTTTGTATCCCATGATGGCAAACGGAACTGTGGGTACAATGTCGTTGTTGTTTCTAAATCTGTGTGCTTTAATACCACATGACTTAAATGCTTTGGCAAAGGACCATCCACCCACTCTGGGTGAACCGTATGTGTAAAGTTCTACATGATGTTCCAGTTCATGAGCAAAGTAAAGAGCAAATAGATGTGCCATAGCACCACCCAGTGAATGTCCACAAATAGAAACTCGTTTTCTGTGTGATCCATTGGCATGTGAAACTTCAACTGCCCAATCCAAGTTCTTTTCAACTTCATCTTTGAACCCATCGTGTGCCCAACAGATGCCTCTGAATTTGGTTTTGTAAGCCTTCAAATCTGCCTTGATGTCGTTCCAAGATGTTGCCTGTGTGCCTCTGCACACAATGATCAATCTATCATTGTCCCAGCATACAGCCACTTCAGATCCTTCATATGACCTAAATTCGCTGGATAGGTTGAATTCTCTCTTGATCTTGCCCATAAATTGCTCTTGAGGAAGATAGACATATTCTGCGAGCTTGCTATGTAGGGTAAAATCATGTATCATTATGATTATTTATTTTTGGTTAAATATAAACAATGAAGCGCCATACCCGTTCCATACTTGAAGAAATAGCCTCATGTGCACCAGGATCAGCTCGCAAGAACATTGTAGAAAGCAAAGGCCTGCACATATTAGAGTCTGCTATCAATTTTATAAAGGAAATGTATGACGTTTATCCCAAGGAGCAGGCACAGGATCTACACAGAAAGTTCATCAACTCTGTGCGTGATCTCGAACACAAAAAGTTCTACAACAGCCTGAAACGCAAGGATGAGATTTAACCAATTCCTTAAGGAAGATGTCAATGTACATCTCTATCACATCGAAGAAGACATAATCCGCAATGGACTGGTAGGAGCCAAATCCGCCGTGAACTATCTCAACGGTTTGGTCAACATGATGGCCGGTTCCACCAACAACACGGTGAGGATGACTGTCAAGTGGGACGGTGCTCCTGCAATCATATGCGGAATAGATCCCTTGAAGAAGAAATTCTTCGTGGGGACCAAATCTGTGTTCAATCCCGGCACACCAAAGATAAACTACACCTTCGAGGACATTGACCGTAATCATCCAGCACAAGGACTCAACAAAAAATTAAAGTATGCACTCAGGTATCTGGCCAACCTCAACATCAACGGAGTGGTCCAGGGAGACCTAATGTTCACACCAGGAGACATCAAACCCGAAAGGATAGACGGAGAAGCCTATCTCACATTCACACCCAACACCATCACTTATGCTGTCCAGAAGGGTAGCAAACTGTATGATCAAATAACCAAGGCCAAGATCGGCATCGTGTTCCACACTCAGTACACGGGCGATTCGTTGGACAACCTGGACGCACAATTCGGTGTGGACGTGGGAGAGTTCGGCCAAGATTCCAATGTTTGGTATGATGACGCTTACTTCAAAGACATGACCGGGTCGGCAACATTCACATCCGACCAAGTGAGATCGCTTAAAACACAAGTCGCCCAGATAGAGCAATTGATCGACTCGGTGCCAATGCCTCTATGGATGAAGCTCAGCACCAACCAAGAGTTTACCAAGTTCATGTTGCAGTTCATCAACCAACAAGTGAGGAAGGGCAAGATGGGTGGCAATCCCAAACAGATGATGCAGTCATTCTTGAACTACTACAGAGATGTGCAAGAAAAAGATAAAGAAAAACTCAAGACCGACAAGGCCAAAAGCAAACGCGATCAAATGGTCCAATTGATGGGCAAATTATTCTCCGACAACACACAAGGCATACTGACCATCCTCCAGATACACAATCTCACTGTCGCCATGAAGAGTTCGATTCTATCACAGATCAACTCTGTGCAATCAACCAAACAGTTCATCAAGACCGATAAGGGTTTTCAAGTCACCAATCCGGAAGGGTATGTGGCCATAGACAACGACGGCCAAGCAGTCAAGTTGGTCGATAGATTAACTTTTTCTCAGCAAAATTTCAACGCCCAAAAGAACTGGGCCAAAGAATCCTAAGCACACCATTTTTCGTAATCTTCAGGAGTGTTGATCTCTCCCTCGATGGGAGTGGTTTCCTTGGCGAACACCCTGAAACCATTTTCTAACCAACGCAGTTGTTCCAATCGTTCTATCTGCTCGAACTTGCCCTGTGGCAATCTTTGGTACTGCCTCAGTGCGTTCATCCTGTATGAATAGATGCCAGCGTGATGGAAACCATAAGGCACTGCCATTCTGCCAAACCATTTGCACTCATACACGTCGTGTTTGACTTTGTGATGTTCAACTCCTATGCATTTGACAGAGTTGGGATTGGTCTGTTCCTGCAGTGCCATGTCATATATGAGTGTGCCTATGTCGAACTGTTTGACCAATGATTGGCATGATACGATTTGTTCCGGCGTGATGTAGGGCATGTCACCCTGCACATTCACCACATACTTGTAGTCCAGTTGGTAGACCGCTTCAGCACATCTGTCTGTGCCGGTGGGTGTCTCTGGTTTGGTCATCACAACATCTCCCCTGAACGATTCGACTTCGCGGGCGATTTCAGGATGATCAGTTGCTACCACCACGTGGTAACCAGTCTGGACGCATTGGCGCCACACTGTTTCGATCAGTGTGATGCCTTTGCGTTTTAGTAATGGTTTGCCGGGCAGTCTGGTCGACTGCATTCTCGCAGGTATTACTAATATCGTATCCACAGTTTCATTATACTATGTTTGAAACAAAAGAGCAACTAAATAAAGCAGTTGAGTAAACAATTCTAGATATCCAGTTTACTGACACCCCCTATAGGAACATTGAGAAATAAACAAAAAGGAGTACTCATATGCCCGTAACAAAAAATAGATCAACTAATATGATCAGAAGACAGTCTTTCACAGGAAAGACATTAACATTCATCGAAGTGTTATTCAACCAGAACTATTCAGGATCAGCAACGACACCAGAATCAGATGGTTCAACATGGCAAGCGGTTACCAACGCAGTCAACTCATCAGGTGGAACAATGTTAGCGGTGAACTACTACTTAGGTAGAAAAGCAACAACCGAAGACGCAAAATACAACTCAGCAATCACAGCTGGCAACTCGATCGACGTGTACCAATACATCGTTGAAGGTGGACCAGAAATGTTTGACGCTCCAGCATCAGCAGGTGCATCAACAGGTGATGACTCAACTGTTAAGTCGGGAGCTGAAGTAGACATCGAAACAGCCATCAGAGCGGCTATCTCAGATGACTCAGCTGGTTCGGTTGGTGTGAAAATTTCACATTTATCTGCAGACGGACATGACGATCTTGCTGGCGTGAAGTCAGAAGTTATCGGTATGTTTGATGGAAGAGGCGCAGCTTAATCCACAGATATTTTAAGGAAAAGGGGGCATGTCCCCCTTTTTCTATGGGTTTAACACCGTCTACAGATGGTAATAACCAAATATAACACTTTTATTTTTTCAACATTTCCGCTATAATATTACAACTGACATCAAATGTGTCAGTAGAAACTGACAATCAAGTCAGCATAAAGGAGACAAGATGGATATTATTAAATCTATCAAAGGATGGGCTTCATCTCTAGCAGATGTGGGCGTGTCCTTAATCGCTTTAGGAATCGTATTAGAGGTATTATTTGGAGGATCAGGAATTCCTTTCTGGCCAAATATATCTGTGATCGCAAATGTACAAGCAATACTATCAGGACTAAGTTCAGAAGGACTTTTAGGCTTGGTGGCTGTTTGGGTTTTATATCACATTTACAAATCCAAATAATAATACAAGAAACAACGGGCAATCTAAAAGTTGCCCGTTTTTCACCTTTAGAACAACACTTCCAAAATAAATAGAATTATGAAATTCCTAGCAACTCAAACAATCACAAGACCTTCACTGGACATCAAATGGTCTTTTCCATTGACTTCACATGTGAACAACCCATGGATGATGCTTGGTTTCGAAGACAAGCCAAATTGGTGGGCCACCATCTACGGTGCAGGTCCATACAATGAGGACAATGACTGTTGGACAGACATTGTGAACGGTGAAATCAAGGCAGGCGACAGACAGGGAACATACGATGATCTCAAACAGCCTTACTTGAAATTTTGGTTGGATGATCACAAACAACAACAAGAATTTGTGAACTCAGGCAAATTAGTATCCATCGAAGAAAGCGGATACGACACACTCGAGTACACCTGCAAGTTGACATTTGATTCTGTAGAATCATACGATGAATTCACAGAAAACATGGCCAATGCTTTAGAGAACAACACAGAAGCACTCAAATACGATGCAAGAAACCGTATTAGGTTTGCTGAGTCCACTTCTTTTATCTAAAATACCATAAATACATGCAAAGTCCACGGAGCGTGGGCGTAAGGAGATAAAACAATGGCAATATCAAGAGGAGCAGGATTCGTAGGCGTAAAACCAGGATCAGGCGCAGGTAAAACTCAATTCGTTGTAAACGTCGGCGTTGGTGGTGGAGCAATTTCACAATCACAAATCGACGGTATCGTGAATGGGTTAGCATCAGGAGCTTCAATAGTAACTGGAGCTGCACAACCAGAAGCATACACAGTAATCGGTGTTGAAGATGCATTTACACCAGCATCATCAACTTCATGCGATCTGTTAATTGAAGGTGGCGGAAACCCATCAACAACAACAGGTGATTACTATGCGGCAGGCACATTATCGATTGTTGCAAAATTCGGCGACAAAGAATAATCTTAAATACAGTAAAGCGGTTCATCCAGGACCGCTTTACATTCCCAAAAAAATCATATAAAATATTATCATGCAAGAGCACATAGTCGGATATTCTCTGGTCGACATCACAGACGCATCAGCACTCCAGCGACAGAACTTGAACAGCATCTTGCAGTGTGTATCACTGAGGGCTAACCCCATGAACATCAAAGTCATGCTGATGGCCAACCAATCCATGGAAAACTATGATTTCGGGCAAAACTTCGGCGGTCACCACAATGTGTGGATAATCAGTTTCACTGTGGAACAGAGCATGTTGTACGAAAATAAGAGCGGACCTTTGGGAGGACTGCATGAAGATGTGCACCAGGTACCCATCATAGCAGACCTAATGGAATCTGCAACCATAAGTCCCGAAATATTCGATGCCAAAGACCACCTCAAGAAAAACATCTACTTTAATCGGCAAGTGCTGTAATAAATATTCGAAAGAATAGGCTCACACAGGCAATCATAGGCAACCACGGAGCGTGAAAGGACGCTATGATTTAAATGGAAAGAACAGCAGTTCAATACGAAAGTGAAAAGAAAAGCTTAGAAGCACACGTCGATCTATGTGCTGAACGCTATTACCGTCTGGAGCAGAGATTGGGTGGCGTGGAAGATGCGGTCAAGGATCTCAAGAACACCATGGTGGATGAGTCCAAACGCACTTCAAAAATCATCATCGGATCCGCGGCAACTGTCATAGGTGGTTTGTTATCCACCGTGGTCGCACTCATCATGATGCTATAAAGTGGAAATCAAGTTCAAACATTTTTCAATATCGATCAGTCCGGAAGAAGTCCGTGTGCTTAAACTCATCCTGACCGAAGATTACCAATCTGATTATTTTGCAATAGATGACTGGTCCATCATTGACTTATTGTATAAAAAGCATATAATAATATACAACAAGATCGAAAGAAATAAACCCGAGTTACAACCATGGTGTCAAAACACAGTATTGAGGACTTTGTCAGACGAGCAATCTGGAAACTAACCAGGTCATCCAACATCATCAAATATGTGCCCAAGAGCATCCATAACGGAGTGGTGGTCGGGGACTGTGCGGTGATCCGCAATAAGAAACAGACCTTTGATGTCTACTCCAAACATCGCAAACCCCTCAAAAAGGACATCTGCAATCACAAATTGGCCATCTGCATCGCTACATTGATGAACCAATACACGGACAGCCTGCAATCCAAACTCAAGGAACTCACCAAGTTGGACAATCAATACGCCATCGCTTTGGGACATTACCACAAGTACAAGAGCCTTATAGATGATAAACCGCATCTGATGGATGATTTTGAGCACTGGGAAGAGGAAATCATACTGCTCAGCAACAAGATAGACAACGAATACAAGACCATGACACTTTAATATAAACTGTGTGCAATATAAATACTACACAATGAGATTAGACAACATAGATTTTTTTTCGCCGGATAAACTTCAGCAGATAATCGCTGAGCGTTTCGGACAGTCAGTGAAACTTGCTGACTTGAATGACGACAGTTTGGGCATATTTGAACAGTCAACCAGAGAAGCCATTAAAAGTTTCGAAAGAAGCATGGGTTTCAACAGCCAGCAATCCAATCCAAGATATGTTGAGAACAAGATATTGTTGGACTTCATACTCAAAGAACAGGAAAAAAGATTAAAAGTCAACAAAGTCATGGGCGATAAGGTTGAACTGAGTGACCCTGAAAATCCTGGCATGACCACAACCATCGACACCAAGAAGATGGACCTCGACACGGACGAAAAAGGTCAATTGAAATTGGACAAGAAAGATCAAAAGTCCATGCAACAACAAAAATCCAAACTCATCCCCGGCCAGACAATTAGAATGGAAGACATGGACGATGACGCCAAGGAATTTGTTGATTACCTTTCTTCCAAAGGTTACAAAATTTTAAGCCAAGGCGGTGGCCCAAACGGAATATCCATCGAATATCAAGATCGCGATGGCAAGACACACCAAGTAGATTTCAAACACGGTGGCATAACCAAAGAACAAGATGACACAGCAAAAGATGATCTGGAAGACATCGTTGCTCCCGAATTTAAGAAAGTTGTCCATGACATGCAACAAGGCATGAGCAAGGATGAGATCAAAAAGAAATATCCCAAAGCTGCCAAGACCGTTGACCAAGTGGCAGACGACTTAAAGAAAGTGATGGAGGTGATGAAAAATCATTTCCTCGCTGTGCAAGGTCATCAAATTGACGAAGCAGGATATAGGATGTCAGGCAGAGAGACAGCGGCACTAAGATTATTGGTTGGTTCGCAAAATTTTGCCATGGCGAGAAGAGCAATGGAAATGGCACGAAACGGTCAGTCAGTTCCGGCATCATTAATGAAAGGCTTTATGCCTATCTTAGAAAAACTAGATAAATTTATCAAGGGAGGGGCAGGAGCCGTGAACAGACTAAACACACTTTCTTCTATTGTAGGAGAAGACTACGAAGCGAAATTAAAAAAACTTTTAGAGAACGAGATGGAAACATCCGAGATCCTATTAGCATCACAGGACATCGTTGACCAGATCACAGACATGTATGAAAAGATTGCAGAACTTAAATCGTCTGCTGTTTTAGAGTTGGTTGATAGAATGTCGAATGAAATGGGCCAGGAGATTGCCGATTCATTCTCAAATCAAATCAACCCAACACTCCAAGCACTCGAAGATGCTTTGGGCACTGCAAGAAAAGGTGCACAGGATTCTGTGTCAATTGTGAAAGGCGAACAGCCTAAACCAATGGCCGGAGATGGTGACATCGATGCAGACATGGACATTGATTCAGCTGATGGAATGGGAGACGCAGACATCGAAGGTGGAGACGACTTTGGTGCTTCTGAACCTGCTGCCGGTGGGACAGAACCAGCCGGTCGTGCAGAGAGATAATGCTGATCATCGAAATAGATAATTTCGCACACCATTTAGCTACCGTACTACAATACTTCAAACAGGAAGCAGATGCTCGAGAAACGGGTGCTGTTGTTCCTATCGATGCTCTGTCCGATTTCATGTCCAGCCAGGGCATGTCTATCAATCCGGACGTGATCAAAAACTTGATAAGCACAGATCCACAGATCAAAAATCTTGTAAAATCCTTCGACGGGGACAAGATCACCATAGACACAGTGGTAGAACCCACGGGTGATAATGCCATGAACATCGATGGTTCCGACGAAGTTTCCAAGATGGCCAAAAGAGCTTTGAAAAAACGCTCATAAGACTGTATAATATATTTTATGATTAGGAAAATTCATCCGCACGAGCATCACCTTTTCCAAAAAGACCCGGTCAGACCTCATATAGAAACTGCTTTCAGAATAGCACCCCCCAATGAAGTTTATGTTTACTCATACCACAACGACATTGACGCTGTGATCTGTGTGGCCTATAATGACAACGTTCCTGCGAACGAATCCGAATTGAGAATGACTGGAAGCACTGTGGCAACTTTTTACACAGTGTGGAGTTACACCAAGGGGGCCGGCACAGAAATAATATTTGCTGTCAAAGAACACATAGAAAAAACCAAACCCAACATCGAAAGATTCGTCACACTTTCGCCCTGCACAGAAATGGCAACTCGTTTTCATCTCAAGAACGGCGCAACTCTGTTAAACAAATATGAGGAATATCAAAACTTTGAGTACAAGTAACATCACACCACCGCCTTTCGTAGAAAAGTTTGAGTACCACAAACTGGAACAGATCAATGAAGCAGGCCGCAGAGTGTATCAAACTCCACAGGGAGATCGCATACCTTCTGTGACCACCATACTGTCCAAGACCAAAGACATGACCCATCTCAACGAATGGAAAGAAAGAGTGGGCGAACAGGAAGCACAGAGGATAGTCAAAGAAGCATCAGGCGTGGGTTCTGCCATGCACAACAACTTGGAAAAATTCCTGTGTGGCGAAGAACGACAACCTGGCAACAATCTCGTCCATGTGCAGGCCAACAAGATGGCTGATCAGATCATACAGAACGCTCTGGTTGATGTCAACGAAGTATGGGGCATCGAACAAGCATTATACTTTCCGGGGCTCTACTCTGGCACCACAGACCTTGTGGGAATGTACAAAAACAATCCGGCCATAATGGATTTCAAACAGACCAACAAACCCAAGAAAAAAGAATGGGTAGAGGATTACTTCCTGCAGTTGGTGGCCTATGCAGAAGCACACAACGAAGTTTACGGCACTAAAATACGCGAAGGACACATCTTCATGTGCTCCAGAGACTTGAATTATCAGCAGTTCGACCTTGAACCCACACACTACGACTACTGGCTGGACAAATGGCTGGCAAGAGTAGAAGATTACTACAAGCTCTAAGTCAATAAATACACACAAATGGCTATCGTACAGATTTCAAGAATACAGCACAGACGCGGTGTAAAATCACTGTTGCCACAACTGGCGGCGGGCGAACTGGGTTGGGCAGTGGACACACAAGAATTATACATCGGCAACGGCAGTTTGGCGGACGGCGCACCGGAGCTGGGCAACACCAAGATCATCACAGAAGATGATGACATACTTGGTTTAGCCACATCCTACACATACAAAGGAAACACACAGACTCCTGTGGTCACAGGCACAGATGCCAACAACCCCATTAGAAGAAGCCTTTCCAACAAGTTGGACGACCACGTGTCGGTCAAGGATTTCGGAGCAGTGGGCGACGGTTCCACCGATGACACAGCGGCCATCAACAGAGCCATAGCAAATTTACAGACCGTGGAGAACACGGGCAAGGAAAGACGCAGATTGGTGTTCCCGGGAGGAACATACATAGTTTCGGATGTGATCAAATTATATCCCTACACTCAGTTGATAGGCGATGGCATGGAATCTACTTTTATAAAACAAACTTCTGGTAGTGCTGACTGTTTGATCAGAACAACAGACAGAAATGGCAACACTTCAGCCAACATAGGTAATGATGGAGCTGCCAAACCCCAGGGCATAGAATGTTCGGGCATCCATTTCGTGACGCAACACGCAAAAGATCTTATCATACTCGATCAGTGTGAGGACATCCATTTTAGATCATGCCATTTCACAGGAACCTACAACACACAGGATGGTGACTCATCGTCACCCGCTGTCGTTTCGTTGGTGACTTTCAATTCAACTGCGGCCCTGCCGACCAAAAGAATCACATTTACAGATTGCACATTTGAAAAGTCATACTACTGTGTCAAGGCCAATGACGACATCCAAGACATATTCTTCGTCAGCAGTGAATTCCAGACTGCGTACAGAGCTTTCAATTTGGCGGAAACCGCCGATGGATCCACAGCAGGAAGGATCACAGGTCCAACCGGTGTTGTGATATCATCTTGCAGATTCTATGAGATAGATGCAGAAGCAGTAAAGATACACAGTGCGGGTGGCAATCCAAGAGGAAACATAGTGGCCAACTGTTCATTCAGAGATGTTGGACAGAACGCGGATGACTCTTCCGAAACCACCGCCATACAATTCGACGTGGGAGGCAACTTCGCACACCACAACTATTTCTATCGCACAGACAATGTCAGCACAGTGGGTGGCACCAT
>Ga0222713_10005707_pt1 | contig 12021 bp, 7 predicted proteins | sample C33_649DmetaG_FD_165061 | JGI IMG/M metagenome (GOLD analysis project Ga0222713, IMG submission 165061) | Estuarine water microbial communities from San Francisco Bay, California, United States - C33_649D | ecosystem: Environmental > Aquatic > Marine > Unclassified | place: USA: California...
CTCTCGTGTTGGTATCCTGTCTAAGACAGGTGCTGATGCTAAGAAGATGTTCACTGACAAGGTGGTCCCAATAAATAGTAGGCTACCATTCTTCTTCAGACCTATCATGGATGGTATGGACAAGCCAAAGACTGAGCTTGCGTACCGTGTACCTGCATCTAAGATTACTAAGAAGAACATGGCCAATGCCTCTGACACTGAGGTGATTGGTCTTGATACCACTATTGACTGGAAGAACACTGAGGAGAACTCTTACGATGGTGAGAAGTTACTATTCTTGGCACATGATGAATGCTATGCTCCAGATACCAATCTGTTGATGGCTGACTTTACGTTTAAACCAATAAGGGATATTAATGTTGGTGACAAAGTAATGGTTGAAGGAGGAAAGATAAAGACAGTTATGAAGCGAGTTGATGGTGTAACAGACCGATACTTGGTTAAGCAGCCTTACGGAGAAGACTACATCGTTACAAAAAACCATAGACTTGTATTCAATCGGTACATGTTTAATTCTAGAAATAATGCTCATCGACATGAAGAGGTGATAATGACTCCAGAGGAGTACATGTCTAAATCAAAGTTTGTGAAGCAACATCTAACAAGAGTTACATCAAAGGGTATTGAAATGGCAGATAACTATGATGGCATACCGCCATATCTGTTAGGACTATGGCTTGGAGATGGTAGAAAACAAGAGTTTACTATACTTGTAAACAAAGAAGAGGAGCCTGAAATATTGCATTACCTAGGAAGGATTGCTGAAATGAAAGGTATTGATTTTGATTTTAAGAAAAGTACGTCTGATAAAATAGTAGAATTTAGATTTAAAGGAATTAATTCAGAACTTAGAAAGATTGGTGTATACAATAACAAGTATATTCCTGATCAGTACATGAAGTCATCTATTGAATCTAGACTTCAACTTCTTGCTGGGATTATTGAGACTGATGGATACTCAGATAAGAAAAAGAATATGATTTCAATAGGAATGAGTAAAAAAGATTTAATCGAACAGATTAGAATGTTAGCTCTTTCTTGTGGAATAAGTTGCAGTAATGTAAAGAATTATAAGTCAAATTTTAATACAGAAGTATACAGGATAAGTTTATCTGGAGAACTTTCTAGGATTCCATTAATAACTGAAAAGAAATCATTTGAAGGTTATGATCCTATTTCTACGGGAAGAAGGAATAAGGTATCTGTTGAGTATCTAGATAAAGGCGAGTACGTTGGTATACAAGTAGATGCAGATAATGATGACGAGCGTAAGCTTATTTTATCTGACTTTACGATAAGTATGAATAGTGCTAAGTGGACTAAGCCAAATAATATTTTGAACAACTGGCGAGTAACTAAGACCTGTCTCAGGGTGGGTAGCAAGATTATTGGCAAGTGCATGATGGGGTCTACATCGAATGCGTTGAGCAAGGGTGGGGACAACTACAAGAAACTATATGATGACTCAAATGTATTAACTAGAAATGCGAATGGACAAACTAAGAGCGGTCTATACTCATTGTTTATACCGATGGAGTGGAACATGGAGGGCTTTATCGATAGGTATGGCATGCCTGTGGTTCGAAAGCCTGTTACTCCTATTCTTGGTGTTGATGGGCAGATGATAAAGAATGGTGCGGTAGACTACTGGGAGGCTGAGGTGGAGTCATTAAAGAATGACGCTGATGCACTCAACGAGTTCTATCGTCAGTTCCCACGCACGGAGTCGCATGCATTCCGTGATGAGAGCAAGTCATCTATCTTTAACCTTACCAAGATTTACCAGCAGATTGACTACAACGATTCAGGTATTGAGGGGCAGATGGTGACACGTGGGTCGTTTCACTGGAAGGATGGCATCAAGGACAGTAAGGTGATATGGACACCTGACTCTAGGGGCAGGTTCTTAATTAGCTGGGTACCACCATTGTATTTGCAGAACAATGTTCAAATAAGGAATGGAGTGAAGTACCCAGGCAATGAGCACCTGGGTTCGTTTGGATGTGACCCCTATGATATATCAGCAGTAGTTGGAGGACGTGGATCTAATGGCGCACTTCATGGTATGACTAAGTACCACATGGACGATGCTCCTGTTAACCAGTTCTTCTTGGAGTATATTGCAAGACCGCAGACAGCGGAGATATTCTTTGAGGAAGTTTTGATGGCCTGTGTGTTTTATGGTATGCCTATGCTTGCGGAGAACAATAAAGCTCGTATATTATATCACTTTAAGAATAGAGGGTACAGGGCATTCAGCATGAATAGACCTGACCGCACATTGAATAAGCTTAGCAAGACAGAGCGAGAACTAGGTGGTATACCTAACTCCTCTGAGGAGGTGAAGCAGTCACATGCATCAGCTATTGAGTCTTACATTGAGAAGTTTGTAGGGTTTGATTTAGCCAGCACGTATAGATCATCAGATGAAATAGGCACAATGCCGTTCACTAGGACGCTTGAGGACTGGGCAAAGTTTGACATTAATGATAGAACAAAGCACGATGCGTCAATCAGTTCAGGCTTAGCTATAATGGCAAATCAAAAACACGTATATTTACCGGAGAAAAAAGAGTCGAAAATTAGTGTTAATTTCGCAAAGTACGCTAACACTGGAAATCAAAGTCAAATTATTAGATGAAAGATGTCGTAATTAATATATCTTCAACTGCATTTCCAAGCCAGTTTGTATCTGATGCTGAGAAGGCAACTCCAGAGTATGGCCTTCAAATTGGTCAGGCTATTCAGTACGAATGGTTCAGAAAGGATGGCAGTCAATGTAGATACTATAATCAATGGGGTGAGTTTAACCGACTGCGTTTGTACGCAAGAGGTGAACAATCCGTTCAGAAATATAAGAATGAGCTGGCCATTGATGGTGACTTATCTTATCTAAACCTTGACTGGACTCCAGTACCTATCCTTCCTAAGTTCGTTGACATTGTTGTCAATGGCATGAGCGATAGACTCTTTAAGGTAAAGGCATACGCACAGGATGCAATGTCTCAGGCAAAGAGAAGTAAGTATCAGGACATGATTGAGAGCCAGATGCTTGCTAAGGATCTGTTGCTAAAGATACAGAATGAAACTGGTGTTGATCCATTTGTGACTAACCCAGAGGAGTTGCCTCAGACTGATGAGGAACTATCATTATACATGCAGCTTAAGTATAAGCCTGCTATTGAGATTGCCGAAGAAGAAGCGATTAACACTATCCTTGATGAGAACCACTACCAGGATACACGCAAGCGTATTGACTACGACTTGACTGTGTTAGGTATTGGTATTGCTAAGCATGAGTTCTTGCCAGGTGCTGGCGTACAGGTGTCTTATGTTGACCCTGCTAACGTGGTGTATAGCTACACAGAAGATCCATTCTTCCAAGACTGCTTCTACTGGGGTGAGATTAAGACTGTACCAATGACTGAGCTGTTGAAGATTGACCCTACCCTTACTCGTGAGGACTTGGATGAAATATCCAAATACTCTCAGAGCTGGTACGATTACTACAACACTGCTAGATTTTACGAGAACAGTTTGTTCTATCAAGATACCTGTACTTTGATGTACTTCAATTATAAGACCACAAAGAAGATGGTCTATAAGAAGAAGATTCTTGAGAACGGATCTACTAGAGTAATTGAGAAGGACGATCAGTTTAACCCTCCATTAGAGATGATGGAGGATGGTAAGTTTGAAAAGCTTGAGAAGACCATTGACGTATGGTATGATGGTGTAATGGTGATGGGCACCAACTTCTTATTGAAGTGGCAACTATCTGAGAACATGGTGAGACCAAAGTCTTCTTCTCAGCATGCATTGCCTAACTACGTTGCAGTAGCACCACGAATGTATAAGGGTGTTATTGAGTCGTTGGTTAGAAGGATGATTCCTTTTGCTGACTTGATTCAGTTGACTCACTTAAAGCTACAGCAGGTTATTGCCCGTACAGTTCCTGATGGTGTCTTCATTGATGCTGATGGATTGAATGAGGTTGACTTGGGCACAGGTGCGGCATACAACCCTGAGGATGCGTTGAGACTATACTTCCAGACTGGTAGTGTTATTGGACGTAGTTACACTCAGGATGGTGAGTTCAACAATGCTAGGGTACCTATCCAGCAGCTGACATCCAACTCAGGAGCGTCTAAGACTCAGATGCTTATTGCTAACTACAACCACTACCTTGACATGATTCGGTCTGTAACTGGACTGAACGAAGCAAGAGATGGTTCTACTCCTGATCCAAATGCATTGGTTGGTGTACAAAAACTAGCGGCACTTAACTCGAACACTGCTACTAGACACATCCTTGAGAGTGGTCTATTTATCTATCGTTCACTTGCTGAGGCACTTACGTATCGTGTGGCTGATATCTTGCAGTATGCTGACTTTAAGGATGACTTTGCAAATAAGATTGGAAAGTACAACGTGTCTATATTGAATGACATTAAGGATTTGTACATCTACGACTTTGGTATCTTCATTGAGATTTCTCCAGACGAAGAGCAGAAGGCACAACTTGAGCAGAACATTCAGGTGGCATTGGCGAAGGGTGACATTAACCTTGAGGATGCTATTGACATCAGAGAGATTAAGAATCTAAAGTTAGCGAACCAGTTGTTGAAACTCAAGAGAGTTAAGAAGCAGGAGCGTGAGGATAAGATGGCTATGCAGAAGCAGGAGATGGCAGCAATGCAGCAGATGCAGTCTCAGGAACTAGCAGCACAGACTGCTATGCAGAAGATTCAGTTGGAGGCTCAGGCTAAGATGCAGTTCAAGCAGGCGGAGGTGGCATTCGATATTGAGAGGTTAAAGGCTGAGGCTGAGCTTAAGAGAATGTTGATGGCTGAAGAGTTTAACTATCAGATGCAGATCGCTGGTGTTAAGGAGATATCTCTTGCTGATCGTGAGAAGATGAAGGAGGACGCAAAGGCTAAGAGAATAAGCCAGCAGAATACTGAGCAGTCTAAATTGATTAATCAGCGCAAGAATAATCTACCTCCATTAAGCTTTGAGTCTAACGAGGATACGCTTGATGGATTTGACATGGCAGAGTTTGAGCCACGATAAAAAAAAATCTATAAATTTGTAAACATAAAATTTAATTAAATGGAAATCAAAGTAAGATCACTAGATGCAGTTGAGCCAAAGAGCATGCAGGAAGTTGAACAAGAGCTTCTTGAAAAACATGAAAGGGAAATCAACGGTGAAGTACAAGTTGGCTTGGATACTTCTAATATTGACAATGCAGTTCAAGATAGTCAGCTTGAAGAGGATGAGCTATCGGAAGAAAAAGTTCTTTCATATATTGGTAAGAGATACAATAAGCAGATAAACTCATTTGATGAGTTGATGGAACAGAGACAGAGCAATGAAGAGTTGCCTGAGGATGTCGCTGCTTATTTGAATTATAAGAAGGAGACTGGGCGTGGCTTCGATGACTTCGTGAAACTCAAGAAGGATTACGATGCTATGGACCCAGACACCTTGCTTAGAGAGTACCTTGCAGATACACAGCAGAATCTTGACGCTGAGGATATCGATGTCTTAATGGAGGAGTATACCTTCGATGAGGACTTGGATGAGGAGTCAAAGATTAAGCGTACAAAGATTGCAAGAAAGAAGGCTATTGCCGAGGCGAAGAATTACTTCAACTCTCAGAAAGAGAAATATAAGTTCCCACTTGAGTCAAGTGGAATGGGCTTGTCTCAGGAAGAGAAGGAGGAGTTTGAAGCCTATCGTCAATATACAAAACAGTCAAAGACTGTACAGGAGGAGAGTGATCGAAAGCGTAGATGGTTCGACCAAAAAACAGATGAGGTCTTTAGTAAAGACTTTAAAGGATTTGAGTTCGATGTCAACGAAAAGAAGATTGTGTTTGCTCCGGCATCTGCTGCTGAACTAAAGTCAATTCAGTCTAGTCCAATGAACTTTGTTAATAAGTTCTTGGATGAAAGTGGTTTGATTAAGGATGCAGCTGGATACCATAGGTCTTTGTCTATCGCTATGAATCCTGAGAAGTTTGCCAAGTTCTTTTATGAGCAAGGCCAAGCGGATGCTACTGATGACGTTTTACGTAAGACCAAAAATATAAACATGTCTGAGCGTAGAGCTCCAGAGGTTGCTACTAAGGGAGGAATGCAGGTGAGGGCGGTTGCTCCAGATTCTGGAAAGGGTCTAAAAATCCGCAGTATTAAAAAAATGTAATAACTAAAAACAAAACAAAACAATGGCAGTATTATCAAGCCCGGGATATCAGTTGCAGCCAAGTGCTGAACAAGTCCCTTTATCAACTAATTACATTACCAACTTTGACTTCTTGAACCAGTATCTTCCTGATACTTATGAGAAAGAATTCGAGCGTTATGGTAACAGAACAGTAGCTTCATTCCTTCGAATGGTAGGTGCTGAGATGCCGTCTAACTCTGACATGATCAAGTGGGCTGAGCAAGGTCGTTTGCATACTAAGTATGTAAACTGTGATTCTAACGCAGCTGCTGCTGCTGACACCGCTACTATCACTGTAAACGATTCTAACGTAAGTGGAATTGCAATCCGTGTTGGTCAGACTGTATTCATTTCTGAAAACTCTACAGGTCTTTCTAACAAGGGTATCGTTACTGCTGTAAACACTACCGCAGGTACATTTGATGTGGCTTACTACGAAGGTGGAGGACAGACTTTCCCTGGAACTAACCCTCTTTCTGTTTGGATCTACGGTTCTGAATTTAAGAAAGGTACTATAGGAATGATCGGTTCTTTGGAGGCTGAAGACGAAATCTTCGACAACTCTCCAATCATCATCAAGGACAAGTACGCTGTATCTGGTTCCGACATGGCTCAGATTGGATGGGTAGAAGTAACTACTGAGAACGGTGCTACTGGATACCTTTGGTATTTGAAGTCTGAGCACGAGACTCGTCTACGTTTCGAGGACTACCTTGAGACTGCAATGATTGAAGCAGTTCCTGCTGAGTCTGGTTCAGGTGTAGCAACTCAAACTGCTAACTCTCAAGTTGGTAACAAAGGTTCTGAAGGTATCTTCTACGTTGTGAACAATCGTGGTAACGTATGGGGTGGTGGTAACCCAACTACTCTTGCTGACTTTGATAGCATCATCTCTCGTCTTGACAAGCAGGGATCTATCGAAGAGAACGTAATCTTCGTTAACAGAGCGTTCAGCTTTGACATCGATGATATGTTGGCAGCTCAGAACAGTTACGGAGCAAATGGTACCTCTTATGGTTTGTTCAACAACGACAGAGACATGGCTTTGAATCTTGGATTCACTGGCTTCCGTAGAGGTTATGACTTCTATAAGTCTGACTGGAAGTACTTGAACGATCCTACTATGCGTGGTGGTTTGCCAACTGGTGGTTCTGCTTCTGGTACTGTAACCGGTCTATTGGTTCCTGCTGGATCTACTACTGTGTATGACCAAATCCTTGGTAAGAACGCTAAGCGTCCATTCTTGCACGTTCGTTACAGAGCTTCTGAGACTGAAGACAGACGTTACAAGACTTGGATTACTGGTTCTGCTGGTGGAGCACAGACTAGCGATCTTGACGCAATGGAGGTAAACTTCCTATCTGAGCGTTGTGTATGTACCTTGGGTGCAAACAACTTCGTATTGTTCAGATACGGATCCTAATTGTAAATAATGGAGGGGCCGATTGGCCTCTCCTTTACCTTTAAATAAACAAGACAATGGCAAAGAAAGTAATGGGACCAGGCCCAAAGAAAAAACAAGATTTAACTAAAGAACAAAAACAAGGAATGTTTAATATGTCTTTAGTTCAGGGTGGAAGTAAAAATCCAGCATTTAACCCAGAAAAGTACTATCCTTCTATGTATGGAAAAGGAAGAGTAGGAGATAAACCTGCTGGTAAGACGATGGTTAAAAAAACAACTGTTGTTAAAAAGAAGAAGTAATAATCAACTGAGGGGGTCGCTGTGACTCCCTCTATTTTAAAATTTTAAATTAAATCAAATGAAAAAAAATGTCACTAGTACGGACAAAATCTATAAGTTAAAAGGAGAAGCTGCTCCGTTATCTTATACGTTACCATCAAGAAACACAAGAAGATATCCTCTTCTTTATTTTGATGAAGAGAATAATGTAAACAGACCGCTTAGATATGCTATCAACCAGAGGTCTCCATTTGAGGATGAGCAGGATGGTAATGCCATCGTTGAGCCAGTAATCTTCGAGAATGGATTTTTAAGTGTACCAAAAAATAACCCAGTCCTTCAGCAGTTCTTACACTATCACCCACTTAATGGCAGAGCCTTTATTGAGGTTGACAATGAGAAGGATGCTGCTACTGAAGTAGAGAGACTTACATCTGAGGTTGACGCATTGATTGAAGCAAGACAACTTAGTATCGATCAGCTTGAGGTGGTATCAAGAGTACTATTCAATAAGGACCCAAATAGATTTACTACTGCTGAGTTGAAGCGTGATGTATTAATCTATGCCAAGAGAGACCCAAGAGGTTTCCTAAATATCTTAAATGACCCTATGCTTAAGTTGCAGTCAAATGTTCACGTGTTCTTTGAGCAAAAACTATTGACTTTTAGAAATGGCAACAAGGAGGTTTGGTTTAACACTGGATCTAATAAGAGAAAGATGTTGACTGTTCCTTTCGGTGAGGACCCATACTTCTGTGTTGCTGAATATTTAAAGACAGATGAAGGAATTACTGTTTTGAAAATGTTAGAAAATAACTTAGATTTGTAACGTAGTTTTTCATGGTTCACATAGATAGATGATTAAAAATGGGGGTGTAATAACACCCTCTTTTTTTTTGTTTATATTTGTAAAAAGACTAGAATGATCAACTCAGTTAGAAATACCGTATTGGCAATTCTGAACAAGAATAATTACGGATACATCTCACCTTCTGACTTCAACCTGTTTGCCAAGCAGGCACAGCTAGAAATCTTTGAAGAGTATTTTTCTGGGTATAACGACTTGATTAACAAGGAGAATGCTCGTGTATCTGGTACAGATTATGCTGATCAGAAGAAGGCATTAGAAGAAGCAATCGAAACGTTTGTAGTTACATCAACACTTACTCAAGTTGCTCCAGCGACAAATAGATTTTATCTGCCATCGGTTACTACGACTGGCTTTGATTACTTCATGATTAACAAGGTCTTGTGTTACGATGCATCTGGTGTTACTAGAGTATTCAAGGCTGAGGCTGAGAAGGTTACACATGGAAAAATTACACTGCTAGTGAACTCTAACTTGACTGCGCCTACGGAGAACTTCCCTGCGTATACTCAAGAGGGTAGTATACTAACGGTATACCCTACGACAATCAACTTGGCTAACGAGGTGGATGCCAATTACATAAGATACCCTAAGGACCCTAAGTGGACGTTTACTACGTTGACTAATGGAGAGCCTGTGTTCAATCAATCTCCAGGGCTTGGATACCAAGACTTCGAGTTACCTATCGAGGATGAGATAAAATTAGTTTCAAAGATTCTTCAGTACGCTGGTATGTCTATTCGTGAGATTGAGGCAGTGCAGTTTGGTGGTGCTGAGGAACAAAAACAATCTGTATAATCATGGCATACATCACTCAATATCAGTATTACGAAAACGGTGGGAATCAACCAGTAGATAAGAACTGGGGGTCCTATCAGTACGTTAGCCTTCAGGATATTGTCAACAACTACTTGTTGATGTACGCTGGCAACCACTCTTTGGTAAATAATGAGGAGCGGTATAAAATTCTATTCCATGCTAAGAGAGCAATACAGGAACTAAACTATGATGCGTTTAAGCAAATAAAAGTTCTTGAATTAACTGTTGACGATACGCTGAAATATATCTTGCCATCTGACTATGTGAACTGGGTTCGAGTTAACCTATACAGAGATGGCTACTTGAGACCACTTACTGAGAACATTCAGGTGCTGTCTGCTAAGGCTTACTTGCAGGATCAGACAGGAAAGATTCTTTTTGATCAGCAGGGTAATGCATTGTCTCCTGAGTATTCAGAGATTGACTTGCAGAGATTGGCTGGTACCAAGAAGAGTATATACTTGAATCCAGATAGCCGTTACGATGGCGAAGAAGGATGGGACTTGGGTGATGGCAACTGGTGCTTTGAGTATGGACTAGGACAGAGATATGGTCTTAATACTGAGACTGCCAACTTTAATCCTACGTTTAATATTGATACCAAGAGTGGTGTGATTAACTTCAACTCAGACATGTACGGTCAGTCAGTTATCCTTGAGTACATATCAGATGGTATGGAGAATGGTGATGACTCAATTATTAGCGTGAATAAATTGTTTGAAAAGTTTATTTATGCGTACATTACGTATGAGATTCTAAACGCTAAGCTTGGAGTTCAAGAGTACATTGTGAATCGTGCAAGAAAAGAGAAGACTGCTCTATTGAGAAACTCTAAAATCAGATTAAGCAACATTCATCCGGGTAGACTATTGATGAACCTACGTGGCATGGACAAGTGGTTGAAATAATATGGCGAATATTACTAGGAATTTCATAGCTGGCAGAATGAATAAAGTCGTTGATGAGCGACTTATTCCTGATGGAGAGTATATCGATGCTCTTAATGTTCGCATGGGTTCTACTGAGAACTCAGAGATTGGTGTGATTGAGAACACTAAAGGGAACACCAAACTAACCACGTTAAAGTACATTAATGGAACTGCTCTTAGTACATCCGCTAGATGCATAGGAACGATTACTGATAGCAGCAAGGAGACTGTATACTGGTTTATCCATGACTCTAACTTTGGTGTTGGAGCCACTGGTAAATTAGATATGATTGTTTCATTCAACGTGTACAATAATATACTAACGTACCACGTTATTAGTATCAACGATGGCGGTGGGGATAATACCACATTGAACTTTAATCCTGACTATCTAATTACTGGTGTCAACATTATTGACAACCTTTTATTTTTTACAGACGATTACAATCCTCCTAGGGTAATTAACCTAGATAAGAACTATCCAGATCCTGTAGGCAACATTGACCAGTTTAGTGCTGAGTCTATTCTTGTTATCAAGAAGCCACCAGTTGAGTCTCCTAGTGTGGAGCTTATCAATACTGGTAATGAGGAGAACTACTTAGAGAGTCGATTCATTTGCTTTGCTTATCGATACCAATATGAGGATGGTGAGTACTCGGCCACATCTCAGTGGTCTGCTCCTGCTTTTGAGCCTAAGGCTTTTGACTTTAGCATCAACAGCTACTTGAATGATGGGATGCAGAATAAATTCAATACTGCAATTGTAACGTACAATACTGGTGGTCCACTAGTGAAAGGTATTGATTTGCTGTTTAAGGAGACTACAAGCAATGTCATTAAGGTGATTGAGAAGCTTAACAAGGCTGACCTAGGTCTTGTTGATAATACTGACTATACGTTTACATTTACCAATAGCAAGATATTCACTATCCTTCCGGAGAGTGAGCTGTCTAGACTATTTGACAACGTGCCATTGCTTGCCAAGGCTCAGACTATTATGGGTAATAGGCTTATGTATGGCAACTACGTTGAGGGATACGACATGATAGATGATGATGGCAACCCAGTCGACTTAAGGTATTCTACTACCTTGGTGTCAGAAGAGGTAGGCAATGAAGAGATAACTAACTCGCTTGCCACTGGGACCTATAATTTTGGCTCTACGCAGACAATCCCTGACTCAGTGGTATATTTAAACCTTGCAGGATTTGAGCTCGTTACAGGGGCCTCTATTACAGTCGAGATGAGTTTTGACCACCAGTCATTTGCAGGTAGTACTCCATTCCCTACAGCGACTAATGATAATATATCGCTTACATTTTCATTTACACTGCCTAAGGATTACAACTCAGTATATGAGTTGGCAAGCAGTGCTGAGTTTCAGGAGGCAATTGGTATATTTGGAGAAATTGAGCCTGTGGTTGATGCATGTGATGGGACTACATTTACAGACCAGTTCAACTGCGCTCTGTTGAATAACTTAAACGCATT
>Ga0222713_10005708_pt1 | contig 12020 bp, 9 predicted proteins | sample C33_649DmetaG_FD_165061 | JGI IMG/M metagenome (GOLD analysis project Ga0222713, IMG submission 165061) | Estuarine water microbial communities from San Francisco Bay, California, United States - C33_649D | ecosystem: Environmental > Aquatic > Marine > Unclassified | place: USA: California...
TAAAAAAATTCTCACGGCGTCAATTAGTAAGTCATTTACAAGTGCACTGGTAGGAATTGCGCAAAAGCAGGGTTTACTAAACATTGACGACAGAGCGTCAAAGTTCATAACGGAATGGGTAGGAACAAAAAGCGAGTTGGTTACCATCCGTCACCTACTTGCGATGACCTCCACGCGAAGTGATTTCAATCTGATTAATTCATTGCAGGATTTGCGAAGCCAGACTTTGTTTCCAGTAAACGGGGGTGCACAACATGCCACGTCTCCTGGGCTGAGATGGTCGTACCACAATGCGAGTACGCAAGCGCTTGAAGTTGTGCTTTCACGTGCGACGGGTGAGTCGGTATCCACCTTTGCTCAACGTGAGTTGTTCGCGAAACTTGGAATGACGACAACTATTGAAAAAGACCCCAAAGGGATTGAGGCTGTTTATGTTGGATTTGTATCAACATGCTCTGACATTGCAAAACTGACTCGTCTCTATCTGCAAAATGGCATGTGGGATGGTCAACAGATTTTGACCCCTGAGTATGTTGTTGACTCGCTCACACCACAGGTCACGAGCACGGCTACAAATGCCTCAATGAATGGCTCGTACGGTCTGCAGATTTGGCTCAATAGCGACAAGGGAACTTCGATCACGGTTGGGCGTCAAGGGTCGCTGTATCCGGATTTGCCTACTGACACGTTTTTGTTTCAGGGTGCATGCCGGCAGTTTGGGGTAGGGATTCCTTCACGGGATCTGACAATCGTGATGTTAAGGCCGGGTTGCGACACAATCGAAAAGGCATTGCTAGATCAATTGGATCCATCGCCAGCCACCGTGTTTATTTATCAACTGGGCAAAGCCATTTCTTCTCTGCGCTAATCCAAGCGATAACGCTAGGCTCTTTCAGGAAATAGCGGGGCTATAGCTCAATTGGTAGAGCGCTTGCATGGCATGCAAGAGGTCAGGGGTTCAATTCCCCTTAGCTCCACAACTATGGGGGAGAACTAGTTCATGTTGGATGGTGCGGTCACGCTTGAGCATGTCAACAAACTGTTCGGCGAGCGCACAGTTGTTAACGACGTCAACTTAGAAATTCACGCCGGTGAGTTCTTCTCGTTACTTGGCCCATCTGGTTGTGGCAAGACCACCACGTTGCGCATGATCGGTGGGTTCGAACTTCCCGATTCTGGTCGCATTCTGATCGATGGCCGCGACGTTACGCACGACGAGCCAGAGACACGCCCACTCAACACGGTGTTCCAAAGTTACGCGTTGTTCCCGCACCTGAATGTGTTCGACAACGTGGCGTTTGGTTTGCGTTTTGAAAAGCCAGGTTCGGTTTCTAAGAAGTCGGACAATGAGCGCGTTATGGAAGCGCTTGAACTCGTTGCGCTTGGTTCGTTTAGCGAGCGTCGCGTTCCACAGTTGTCGGGGGGAGAACAGCAACGCGTTGCACTTGCGCGCGCATTGGTGCTTGAACCAAGTGTCTTGTTATTGGACGAGCCGCTGGGTGCATTGGATGCACAGTTGCGTGCGCGGTTGCAGGTTGAGCTTGCATCGTTGCAACGCCAAATTGGCATCACGTTCATTTATGTGACGCACGATCAGCATGAAGCGTTCACCATGAGCGATCGCATTGGCGTGATGCGCGAAGGCAAGCTGATTCAGGTTGCGCCGCCACGCGAGATTTACGAAAAGCCAGCAACGATCGATGTCGCCAAGTTCGTTGGGGCAGCGAACCTGTTGCCGGGTCGCGTGGTGTCAACAGGCGTGGTCGAAATATCTGGCGTGAAGTTTGCTGCTCCACAAAGCGCGCCAATGGGCGATGGTATGGTCATGATTCGCCCAGAACGCATTCACGTGGGTACGGGAACCCAGCAAGCAATCATTGAGCGCGTTACCTTCGCCGGTTCATCGTTGCGCATTGCACTCAATGTTGGGGGAGTGAAGTTGGTTGCAGAAATTCCGAACGATGAAAATTCGCGCCATCTGGAAGAAAATGCAATAACGAATATTGACGTACTGCCAGACGCAGTGCGCGTATTGCCTCTGAACTAGTTATTCGCCCATTCGGGTGAGGTCGGAAAGCGCTGCCTTAAATCCACCTTGTTCGCCATGTCGTTTACGCCAGATGGACAAACCAAACACTCCAATGGTGAGCGCTGCAAAAGTGATGAGCACAAGAAGTGTGGCTAGCGCATTCAGTGCTGGAGTTGCACCGCCTCTAATTGATGAATAGATGCGCAACGGAACAGTTTCAGAGCCAACACCTGCCGAGAGAAAGCTGGTGATTACGAAGTCGTCAATCACAGTTGCGAACACCACCGCGAAACTAGCCATCACCGAAGGCCACAGCATCGGCATCAATACGTAACGCAAGGCTTGAAGTCTGGATGCACCAAGGTCGCGGGCAGCTTCTTCAAAACTTGAACCGATCGACACCAAGCGTGCGCGAACGATCACAACAACAGCAGAAATTGAAAATGTTACGTTGCCAAGTAATTGTGCGGGATAGCCAAGTGGAATTCCGCTGAATAGACGAGTGAAGGTAAGCAGGAGTGCAGCACCGACAACAATTTCGGGGGTGATAAGTGGGATTGAAGTCATGCCCTTCACTGCAGAAGCGCTTCTACCACGCATGCGATGTGCTCCGATCGCAAGTGCCAAGCCAAGTGGCGTCACGATCAGCATTGTGGTTACGGCAAGGACGAGCGAGTTAACAATGGCGTTGCGCATCGAATCATCGTGAAATACCGAAGCGTACGCATCACCAAACCACCAGCGGAATGAAAATCCTTTCCACACCGTGCGGCTACGCCCATCATTGAACGAATAGATAACGGCGATGATCACAGGGACAAGGCTCCACGTGATGTAGCCCCAAATGAGGACGGGGAGAGCTTTGAAGCGGCGAGTGGAAACTGATGTCATCGAACACGTTCCTTGCCTACACGCGATGTGCTGCGCAGATACCACGACAGCGCAACAAGCAACAACGTTGACAGCATGATCACCAGAACTGCGCCACGCTGAGGTTGACTGCTGTTGTTGATGTAGTAGTCAATTTGGTTGCCGAGCATTTCAGTACTTGGCGATCGCGAGAGTAGGTCGTTGGTGTAATAGTCGCCAAACATGGGAAGTGCAATGAGGATGGCTGCTGCCGCAACTCCAGCTTTGGACATTGGCACAGTTACCACTCGAAATGCTTGGCGAGATGTTGCGCCAAGGTCTCGTGCTGCTTCAACAAGTCGCCAGTCAAGTCGCTCGAGAGTTGCGTACAAGGGCAAGATAAGGAACGGAACGTATCCATAGACCAAACCAAGAATGACAGTGATTGGAGAACCATCGAGCCAGTTGTATTGCACTCCAAAAATATTTGCAAATCTGCTGAACAATCCAGATGGGCTAAGCAAGTTGACCCATGCCAACATGCGCATCAAGTAGTTCACCCAAAACGGAGCAATGATGAGCAAGAGCAGCAACATACGACGCTTACCTGCGTGACGGGCTAAGTAATACGCGACTGGGAAACCAATCGCAAAACTGATGATCATTGCGGAAACGACGTACACAATGGTGCGAATAAAAACTCCACGTAGTGGCCCACTCGTCACGCTGCTGAATACAGCATTGAATTCACCGAAACTCCAGTTCAGTGGGTTCCACTGCGGAATTGCATCGCGAAAGATCGGATCAATAGAACCGAATGCAACGCACGCGACAGCGTAAAAGGGAACTGCAAAAAAGAACAGAAGCCAAAATGCACCGGGGGCGGCAAGAGCTGCCCAGAGACGGGCGGCTTTGTTCACGCTCAGCCCGCGGTAAACGTCGTCCAGACGTCGTTCCAGAGTGCATCGATTTCTGGTGTGAGGCTGACAAGACGCCTACCGGCTTGATACTTGGCATCATCAATTACTGCGTCAATGAGTGTTTCTGGAATTGCACCTGAGTTGATCAACGATTCTGCGCTCACATTGGTGAGAGCAGGTTGGTAACCAACATAGGACTGGTTCTTCACAGCAACATCGTTATCAAGCAAGTAGTTAATGAATTGGTGAGCAGCAACTGGCTTTGCCGATGCTTTTGGAATGCACAAGAAGTCATTAGCGGTAATGGTTTCTTCTGGGTACCAGAAGCCAAGTACATCTGCCGTTGTTCCTTCTGGCAAATAGAACGGAGCAAGCAGAATGTCGCCAGACCAGGTGTAGGCGATATCTCTGTTGCCAGCAGGTAGTTCCTGGTAGCTCAACACATCGATTTTCGGATTTGTTTCGGTGCGCAGGCGGATCAAGTTTTCCTTTGCTGCCGCAAGAATGTCTGCATCACCAGTGTTTACATCGGTGACTCCGGCTTGGAAGAGCGCAAGGCTGACGATGTCACGATATGAATCGGTAACGCCAAGCTTGCCGCTGTATGCCGAGTTCCACATTGCGTCGTAGCCCTGTGCAGCAAGCTCGGTTGGATCAATGCGATCTCTGCGGTAGCCAATTCCGTTTCCGTAAATGAACTGCGCCATGGTGTATTGCGCGCCAAGGTCGTAATACGGGTTCTGCAAACCGGTGAGCAAGTTTGCTTTGTTTGGAATGTATGAGTGATTCAACGGTTGAATCAGTTCGCCTGCCATCAGTCGAGCGAGTGCGGTATCGGTCATGCCAATAATGAGGTCTGGCTTCAACGTTCCGTTGCGCAACTTCGCAATTGCTGCATCTTCGTTGTCGTAGATACTTTGCTTCACTGTTACGCCAAAAGCTTTTTCGAAATCCGCAATTACTTCTGGGTTGGTGTAATCAGCCCAGTTCAAAATTTCAATGGTGCCGCCTTCATTGGCAAGACCATCTGCAATTGGTTCTCCAACGAGTGGAAGTGTGACTGGCAATTCGGGAGTTCCGATAATTAAGCCAGTTGATGAACTTGATGTTGTGCTGCCGCACGCTGCAAGTATCGAAGGTCCAATAATGATTCCCCCGGTAGTTGCAAAGAGGGTTCTAAGAAAATCGCGTCTTTCCATGAGGGCAACTTAGTGCATTTGTGTGTCTTGCCTGTATTGCTTGACGAACTGCATTGCGTACCTTTCCATTTCGGTGTGATACGCCTGTTTGAAGGCCGATGAGGCAGCCCCACGCTGCACCCGCTCGGAAACCGCGATGTCCTGGTGGTTCACCAAATCGTTGAAATCGATCACCGCATTTAGGTCCATGCTGGAGTCGGCGGCCATATCGGCGGGAAAAAGGTAGTCAGTAATGACCGTGGTGTGGGTGGGAGAGCGCGGGATATACGTGGTGACGGCTACCGAATCTGGTGAAATATCGATCAACATGTTTGGGTAGACGTAAGCACCGAAGAGCGATTTGTCGTCCATGCCTGGAATGAGTGTTAACCCTTGGTTCTGCTTAAACGAGATGGAGTTCACTCCATCGGCCAGGTTTGCACCCCAATCATCTCGGTCTTTATCAATAGTTCGACCAGTTGCAAAAACGGGAACGAGATCACAAAACTCTGGGTGCACAACCGAGCAATGCAGGCACTCTGAATAGTTCTCTACAAGAACCTTCCAGTTGGCTTGTGCTTCATCAACAGTTGTGCGCACGCTCTTCAAGCCAGCTATTCCAAACTTGTCTAAATCGAGCGGCTTGCTGTACATGTTTTCAAGCCAAGTCAGCAATGGAACTTCGTCGTTATCTAAACAAACAAACAGGCAGCCCTGCCATTCATCTACGCGAACTTGCTTCAGTGAAATGCATTCGCGATCAAAGGACTCTTTTTCATGATGGATTGCGCCGACAAGATTTCCGTCCAGCGAATAACTCCACGCGTGGTACGGGCAGGTGATTGCTGCGCCATAACCAGATCCGCTCTCGTCACACAACTGCGAACCGCGGTGTTGACACACATTGAAGTACGCGCGTAGTTGGCTTTCGCGATTGCGCACGATCAAAATGCTTTCGCTTCCTACATTGCAGACCATTCGGTCGCCGATGTGGGACAGTTTGTCGGCACGGCCTACGTAGCACCAATGTTTGCTGAAAATGGTTTCGAGTTCTGCAGCGAAAATTTCTGGAGAAGTGTATTCATCTCGTGTGAAGCTCTTTTGGAGCCCTCTAATTTCTGGTGCTGACATGTTTTACTCCCATTTCATTCCGACAGGTATGTCTTCGTAATCGATTGTCCACAACCGTGCGGCTTTCACGTCGCCTGTGTAACAGCGGTAGCCAAGCAGTTGTTGTTGCGTTGGGGAAAGCGTGCGTGCAATATCTTCTGGAAGACCAACGCAACCGGCTTCTTCGGGTGTTAACCAGCCAACTACATACGAAAGGTGCAGGCCTTCTCGCCAGTATTTGTCTGTTTGGTTCGCGCCGCCACCATGAATAACAGTTCCCGAATAGATCAATCCGCTTCCTGCGGGCATGACTGCCTGAGTAACTTCTAAATCAGTTGCCTTGCGAGTGAAGTCATCCCACTTGTGACTGCCAGGTACTACTCGCGTTGCTCCACCCTCGGCGGTGAAGTCGGAAAGCGCGAACATGCACGACACCGTTACCGGTTTGGCGGTTGGTCCAAGAATGAGTGGCCAGTTGTCGGCGTCGCGATGCAACCATTGCGCTTTCTCTCCAGGACCGATGATCATGGCTTGACCGGTGTTCATCCAATATGACGCACAATGCGGGCCGAGCTCGTCGTCGGCAATGCCGCGAAGAATTGGGTGAACCAGCAGATGGTCACGGAACGTCTTCGACCGGAACGCCAAGCGAGTGAAGCGCTTGGTGTTGGATCCCCAGAATTCCTGCACGCCTTTGTCGCTTGACTTCGTGCCAGCTTCGGTGGACTGCATGGATTCGGCAAGTTCGGAGCGAAGGCTATTGCGAACTTCGTCGCTCAGCATGTTGTGGACGATTACGCCACCATCGCGATGGAATACTGCGAGTATTTCGGCGAGCGAGTGCACCTTCGCGTCAAGACTTGTTAACACCGCGGTCTTCGCAGTTGCCATACAGCAACTCTAGCAGTGGAAAAAAGCTCGCAAATGAGGTTCGTAATAACTCAAAGTATGAGATTCATATCCTGGATGAAAGGAAACCTGATCATACTTTTCGCAAAACTCCACGGTTAATTCGTAATGCGGGTTATCGGTATACGCACCGCGAGCATTTTGATTTAATCCAATATGTTGCCAGAAGTAATAGCCCTGAAAAATACCGTGATGAGCAACCATCCAATGGTGTGCTTCGGAAACAAATGGCTTAATGATTGCTGCAGCAACTGCCTCGTGATTATCGGGAGCAAGACTGTCGCCAATGTCGTGCAATAGCGCGCACATCACGTATTCCATGCTTTTGCCATCTCGCTCGGCTCGCGTTGCAGTTTGTAGCGAATGCTCAAGGCGTGTTACCGGATAACCATCTAGATCGCCATCAAGTTTCTGTAACTGTTGCAACACCTGATTGGCGACATCGCCCTGCGTGCGTTTGTACAACTCGGTGATGTTATCCCAGTCTTGTTTTGTGGACTCACTGAACTTGGTGAACGTAGGGACATGTTGCGAAGACATAGGGCAACTGTAGTGAAATGTGTTGGGCTAAGTTTTACCTATGGCTTCATTGGGTTTTCGTTTAGATGGTTTGCGCGCATTGGTAACTGGCGGAGGTTCGGGGATTGGCAAAGCCATTGCCGATGCCATGCGAGATGCGGGCGCGACTGTGGTGGTATGCGACGTAAACGATTCGACAAAGCCCAACTACATCTGCGATGTGTCGAAAACTTCCGAAGTTGAAGCAATGTTCAAAGCAATTGAACGCGACTTAGGTGGGCTCGACATTTTGGTGAACAATGTTGGCGTGCCAGGGCCAACAGCGCGAGTGGATGAGTTGGACCCAGATGCGTACGACGAGTGCGTGCGCGTGAACTTGGGTGGAACATTTCGAGTCACGCACTTTGCGGTGCCGATGTTGCTGAAGACCAGAGGTTCGATGATCAACATTTCGACGAGTGCTGGAATTTTTGGTTACCCCTTGCGCTCGCCATATGTGGCAGCCAAGTGGGGAGTGATCGGGCTCACGAAGTCGTGGGCGATGGAACTCGGCGAATTTGGCGTGCGAGTGAATGCCATTTGTCCTGGTTCGGTAAGTGGACCGCGCATGGACGGCGTAATTGAACGTGAAGCGCAAGCAGTTGGTAGGACGCCACAAGAAATTCGCACGGGTTACGAAAAGCAAGTGTCGTTGCAAACATTTATTGAACCCGACGACATTGCGGCATCGTGTGTGTTCCTCAGTTCGCCGGCTGGTCGCTTTATCTCTGGACAAGTACTGCCCGTTGACGGCAATATCGAAACCATGAGAAGCAACTAATTGTGATTATTGACCTGCAGGTCAATCAAGGTCAGTGCACATGGCCCGAATTGTGGTCTACGGCTCACGCTGCAGACCGCGCTGGCTACAACACCTTGTGGATTGCCGATCATTTGTCGGGTTCGGTGATGAATGCACCGACAATGCCCGAGTGCTTCGCCACACTTGGTGCACTTGCTGCTGCAACTCGCAATATTGGTCTTGGTTCGCTCGTCGTGAACGCTGGGCTGCGCGACCCAGCGATTGTTGCCAATGCTGCAGCAACGGTGCAGGAGATTTCTGGTGGCAGGTTCATTCTTGGGCTTGGTGCAGGTGCTTCGCCATCCAGCACGTTTGCGTCAGAACTAAGCGCCATTGGTGCAGATATTCCAGCAACCATGGAACAGCGCCATAAACGACTTGAGCATGTGCTCGATGTACTGGATGAAATGTGGTCAAACAATCGCGACGACAAGTTCGCAACCTTTCCTCTTCCGCAAGATTCGGTTCCGCGCATTCTCGGAGTGAATTCGGTGGCGCTTGCAACACTTGCAGGGAAGCGCTGCGATGGAGTGAACATTCGTTCCAGTCATGAGCGCCGCGGTGAGATTCTGCGTGCGGCTCGCGATGCAGCAGGAGACCGTGAATTTATGGTGTCGGTATGGGATTGGTTTGATGAGTCGTTGCTGGATGAAAACAGCGACGCGCGCAAGCAATTGGCTAGAGAAGGCGTGAACCGGTTGATTTTGTTGATGCGTGGTGCGCCAGATGCGGCCCGTATAGAGGACAGCCCGGTCTTATAGAACGACGTTGACGAGACGTTTTGGAACGATCACCACCTTGGCTGGTTCCGCACCATTGAGTAACGCAATTATTTTTTCGTCTGCAAGTGCGAGTGCACGCAATTCATCGTCGGTCACAGTTGGAACAACCGACAATTTAGAACGAACCTTGCCGTTCACCTGAATAGGAATTTCAATGGTGTCGCTGACGAGCAACGCTGGGTCTGCAACGGGGAATGGAGCAAACGTGAGCTCGGTGGTTTGACCAAACATCGACCACAATTCTTCTGCCATATGCGGGCACAACGGCGAAAGCATTTGTACGAGAGGAACAGCAACTTCGCGCGGGGTGGAGCCGTGCTCGTTTACGTAAATGGTGAGTGCGTTGTTCAATTCGATGAGTTTTGAAATCGCTGTGTTGAAACGCAAGTTCTGCATGTCGATACCAACGCCATGAATGGCCTTGTGTAAGTCGCGCTTGAGTTGCAGCGGTGCTTCGACGTCGCTTACGTGCAGTGCGCCAGTGTCTTCGTCTACCAAGTTACGCCACAAACGCTGCAAGAAACGCTGCATGCCAACAACATCGCGAGTGTTCCACGGGCGTGATGCATCTAGTGGGCCGGTGCTCATTTCGTACAAGCGGAAGGTGTCAGCGCCAAACTCGTCGTACATTTCATCTGGCGTAACGATGTTCTTCAGGCTCTTGCCCATTTTTCCGTATTCGCGAGCTACTTTTTCGCCCTGCCAGTTGTATGTGCCGTTTGCTTCTTCAACTTCGTTTGCAGGAACAGTTTGACCACGCTCGTCGCGATAGGCGTATGCCTGAATGTATCCCTGGTTGAACAAGCGGTGGAATGGCTCTTCGCTGCTTACATGACCAAGGTCGTGCAGCACCTTGTGCCAGAAGCGCGCGTATAGCAAGTGCAACACAGCGTGCTCAACACCTCCCACATACAAATCCACGCCGCCGGTATGGCCGTCGTGCTTTGGGCCCATCCAATACTTCTCAACGTCTTTGTCGATGAACGCTTCAGGGTTCGTCGGGTCGAGGTAGCGCAATTCGTACCAGCACGAACCGGCCCATTGCGGCATCACGTTTACTTCGCGGCGGTACTGCTTTGGTCCGTCGCCAAGATCGAGCGTGACATTGACCCAATCCTGAATGCGGGCAAGCGGTGGAATGGGATTGGTGGTTTCGTCGTTGGGGTCGAGTGCTTGCGGCTTGAAATCGGCAAGTTCGGGTAGCAATACGGGCAAAGCCGATGCAGGAACTGAGATTGGCTGGTCGTTTTCGTCATAGACAATGGGGAAGGGCTCGCCCCAGTAACGCTGACGCGAGAACAACCAGTCGCGCAGTTTGTAGGTAATTGCGCTGTTGCCGTGATCGTTCGTGTCGAGCCATGCGGTCATCAGCGAAATGGCTTCGGCCTTTGTGCGCTTGCCATTCAACGACACTGAATCGTTTGACGAGTTGACGTATTCGCCGTCTTCGTTCACCACGTCAATAACCGGCAAGTTGTACGCAGTTGCAAACTCCATATCGCGTTCATCACCGCTTGGTACGGCCATGATTGCTCCGGTTCCGTAACCCATGAGCACGTAGTCGGCAATCCACACGGGAATCTGTGCCCCATTCACTGGGTTTGTCGCGTATGCACCGATGAATACGCCGGTCTTCTTGCGCGAGTCGTCGGTGCGGTCGGCATCTTGCAGGGCTGCTGCTGTTTCGCGATACTTCGCAACTGCTGATTGTTGTTCGCTCGCAGTCAACGCATCAACCAGTGGATGCTCTGGCGACAACACCATGAATGTTGCGCCAAACAATGTGTCGGGCCGAGTGGTGAACACTTCAATTGGTCCAGCAGTTGAACTAAAGCGAACACGTGCGCCTTCGCTTCGACCAATCCAGTTGCGCTGCATCAGCTTGATTGCGTCTGGCCAGTCGAGTCGATCAAGGTCGTCGAGCAAACGGTCGGCGTATTTCGTAATGCGCATTGTCCACTGACGCATGTTGCGTTTGAACACGGGGTAGTTGCCAATGTCGCTGCGGCCTTCGGCAGTTACTTCTTCGTTGGCAAGAATGGTGCCAAGACCAGGGCACCAGTTGACGGGAGCATTTGACAAGTACACCAAGCGGTGATTGTTAATGGCATCTTGTTGTTCAACCTTGCTTAATGCCGACCATGCACCCATACCGGTGTCGCGCTTGCCCGAAGCAAACTCGTCAACAAGTTCTGAAATTGGTCGCGCGCGGTTTTCGGTTTCGTCGTACCACGAGTTGAAAATTTGCAAGAAGATCCATTGCGTCCACTTGTAAAACTCTTCATCGGTGGTGCTCACGCTGCGGCGAGCATCGTGTCCCAAACCAAGTCGGCGCAATTGACGGCGCATGTTGGCAATGTTCGACTCGGTGTTAATGCGCGGATGAATTCCCGTCACGATGGCATGTTGTTCTGCCGGCAAACCAAAACTGTCGTAACCAAGTGCGTGCAACACGTTGTAGCCAGTCATGCGCTTGTAGCGCGCAAACACATCGGTGGCGATGTAGCCGAGTGGGTGGCCTACGTGCAGTCCCGCGCCAGACGGATATGGAAACATGTCGAGCACAAACAGCTTTTCGCGGCCTGCAACTTTTTCGGGTTGTGCAAGGGGGCCTGCAGGGTTCGGCGCTTCGAAGGTGCCCTCGGCGTCCCAATGGTCTTGCCATTTGGACTCGATCTGATTGGCCAGGCCCGAGGTGTAGCGGAAGGCAGGAATCTTGGATTCCGGGTCGTTTCCGCTGATGGATCCCTGTGGGCGCTTTGCTGACATAGCCTCCGTATCGTAGATGAGCCAAGCGGCAAAACCGCCGAGTTTGGATCGGAAAGGCAGTGCAGGTAACACGATGGGCAGACCACAAGGCCGTTCACGCGGGCGTTCATCGAA
>Ga0222713_10005713_pt1 | contig 12013 bp, 9 predicted proteins | sample C33_649DmetaG_FD_165061 | JGI IMG/M metagenome (GOLD analysis project Ga0222713, IMG submission 165061) | Estuarine water microbial communities from San Francisco Bay, California, United States - C33_649D | ecosystem: Environmental > Aquatic > Marine > Unclassified | place: USA: California...
TTGAGCAGGAAGGTGTTGCCGGTGGCGATGGCCATCGGGAACATCCACAGCGGGATCATCGCCGGGAAGTTGAACGGGGTGATGCCGGCGCACACGCCCAGCGGCTGCATCAGCGTGTAGGTGTCCACGCCGCCGGCCACGTTGTTGGCCAGCTCGCCCAGCTGCAGGTTGCCGATGGCCGCGGCGTGCTCCACCACCTCAAGCCCGCGGAACACATCGCCCTCGGCATCGGGCAGGGTCTTGCCCTGCTCGGCGGTGAGGATGGCCGCCAGCTCGCCCATGTGCTCGCGGATCAGCTGCTGGTACTTGAGGAAGATGCGCGCCCGGGTACCGATCGGCGTCTTGCGCCAGGTCTTGAAGGCAGCCTTGGCGGCGGCCACGGCGCGGTCCACCTCCTCGACGGTGGCGAATGGCACCTGCCCCAGCACCTCCTGCGTGGCCGGGTTGACGATGTCCTTCCAGGTGGTCGTGGTGGATTCGACGAAGGCCCCGTCGATCAACAAGGACATGCGCGGGAGTTCGGCGTTCATGGGCGATCCGGGAGCAGGACGAAGAAAGGATTCGCATTGTTCGCAAGACAGCCCTCACTTTCAGCCATTTTTTTGCTTAATCTGGTGAAAGCCACCGAGATCGCTGCGAAGATTGCGAACATGCCCAATACCCGACGCCAGTTCGGCCTGCGCCTGCAGCGCCTGCGCCAGCAACACGCCCTCACCCAGGCCCAGCTGGCGCAGGCGCTGGGGCTGTCCCCCAGCTATCTCAACCAGATCGAGCGCAACAAGCGCCCACTGACCCCGGCCGTGCAGGCGCGCCTGCGTGAGGTGCTGGGCGATACCGCCCGACTGTTCGACACCGACGACCCGTTCGCCCTGGTCGACCCGCTGCACGACACGCTGGTCGCGCTGGGCCAGCCCGGTGTGAGCATGACCGAGCTGCGCACCCTGGCCGGCAACCTGCCCCAGGTCGCCCACGCCCTGCTCGACCTGCACCGCGAGCATCGCGCCCTGCGCGACCGCGCCACCGCCCTGGAACTGCAGGTTGGCGATCCCGGCGTCGGCACGCCAGCGCTGCTGTCGCCCGGCGACCAGGTGCGCGATTACTTCAACCGCCTGGGCAACCACCTGCCCGAGCTGGACGATCTGGCCGAGAAGCTCTTCGCCGAACTCGGCCTGGCGGTCGGCCATACCGCGCCGCGCCTGCGCCAGCTGCTGGCCGACCGCCACGGCGTGCTGGTCGAGGTGCACGCCGCCGGCGGCCACGAGAAGCGCCGCTTCGATGCCGCCGCGCGCGTGCTGCACCTGCCCGGCTACCTGCGACCCGGCCAGCAGGCTTTCCAGATGGCCGCGCAGCTGGTGCTGCTGGAGCAGGCAGACCTGATCGCCGCGTTGACCGCGCGTGCCGGCTTCGACGACCCCGAGCGCGTCGCGCTCTCCCGGATCGGCCTGTCCAACTATTTCGCAGGCGCGCTGGTGATGCCGTACGGCGAGTTCCTGCGCAGCGCTGAAGAAAGCCGCTACGACATCGAATGGCTGGCGCACCGCTTCGGCGTGGGCTTCGAGGCGGTGTGCCACCGTCTTTCCACCCTGCAGCGCGAAGGCGCACCCGGCCTGCCGATCTTCTTCATGCGCGTGGACCGCGCCGGCAACGTGTCCAAGCGCCACTCCTCCACCGACTTCCACTTTTCCCAGGTCGGCGGCTCGTGCCCACTGTGGATCGTGTACGAAGCCTTCAACCAGCCCGGCCGCGTGCTGACCCAGGTCGCGCGCCTGCCCGATGGCCGGCGCCACTTCTGGCTGGCCCGCCAGGTCAGCAGCGGCCCGGTCGGCTACGGCCAACCGCGCAAGACCTTCGCCGTCACCCTGGGCTGCGACCTGCGCCACGCCGAGCGCCTGGTCTACGCCCGCGGCATCGACCTGCGCGCCGAAAGCGCGGTGCCCATCGGCCCGGGTTGCAGGACCTGCGAATGGAGTGACTGCCTGCAGCGCGCGTTTCCTGCGCTGCCGCGGTTGGGGGCGGTGGTGCGGTGAGCCTGGTGCACGCGCGCAACATCCCAGGTCCAGGCGACCATCACCGGCGCCACGATCCATGTGGCAACTCTACGTTGCGTTCCGCCGCGGCCAGCGCCTGGATCAAGCCGGCGCGGTCGAATGGCACGCAGTAGGCCGGCTTGGCCCGTTCAAAGCGCCAACTGTCTCGCAGAGGTCCGGCATCCACCGCATCGAAACCAAGTGCGTCGGTCCAATCAACGACTCGCTTCACTGCAACGGGATCATCACCGGCGACGGGTAGCGCGCGCCGTCCAGGCGTGCCGGAAAGCGACGCATCTGTATACAGGTCGCGTGCAAGAACGGCGCTGAATGCCTTGACCACGGTGGATCGAGGAAGGCACTGCGCAACCCACTCACTGGTCGTGATGCGATGGGTGTCAAAGCGCGCGATGCGGCCGTCCCGGTCCGGGTAGTAGTTGTTGGCGTCGACGATGAGCTTGTTCGCCAGCGATGCCGTCGGGAGCGATACAACGGCAGGAAGGGGAATGGCGATCACGATGAGATCGGCGAAGACGATGACTTCTTCGATCATTCCGACCTGGGCACCCGGCAATTGGCGCGAGACCTCACCCATGTGCTCCGGCCTGCGCGAACTAGCCAGTCGTACCTGTTGGCCCGCGGCAAGCGCCAGATGCGCGATGCCGCGGCTCTGCAAGCCCGCGCCGATGAATCCAATATTCATGCGTATTTCCATGATGTGGGGGGCAGGCATGGTGATTCACGCTTCACTGTGGATAAATGACGATCTGGTAGCTGGATCAACAACTCGATGTCTCGAATGGACTTCAACCTCGCTGCGATGGAAGCCTTCGTCAAAGCGGTAGAGACCGGCTCGTTCGCAGCCGCCGCGCGCGCGTTGGATGTATCGCCACAGATGGTGGCCAAGCACGTCGCTGCGTTGGAACGGCGCTTGGGCGCACGATTGCTCAATCGCACCACGCGCAAGCAGGCGCTGACCGAGTTGGGCCATGCGTATCACCAACGCTGCCGATTGATCCTGGAGGAGGTGCTGTCAGCCGACGCACTGGCGCAGACATTGACAGTGGTGCCACGCGGTGTATTGAGAATCAGCGCGCCGATAACATTCGGCACATATCGCGTCGTGCAGTTCCTCGCCGACTTCATGACCGCGCATCCTGATATCGAAGTCGACCTCGTCCTAACCGACCGCCTTGTCGATCTAACCGAAGAAGGGTTTGAAGCCGTCTTCCGGCTCGGCGATCTGCCCGATTCCAGCTTGGCCGCCTGAGCGCTGGAACCCTATCGCCTGATCGCCTGCGCTTCACCGCGCTACCTGGATCGACATGGCGTCCCCGACACGCCCGAGGCGCTGACCGGGCATGCCTGCATCAACTTCATCTATGCCCGCTCGCCCTTCGAGCGAGAATGGCAATTCGCCCGCGACGCTCGGATCCACAAGGTCAAGACGCGTGGACGCCTCCGTGTCAACGAGGGTTCGGCCCTGCTTTCCTCGGCACTCGCCGGACATGGCGTGGTCCTCGCGCCAGAGATGCTGGTGGAACAGGCACTGCAGCAAGGACGCCTAATCCGCGTACTGCCGGACTACGAAGGACCGTCGCGCCCCCTGCACCTGATCTTCGATGCCAACCGCCAAAAGACCGCCAGGCTGCGCACCTTCATCGAGGCCGCCAGCCTGGCGTTTGGACCGGCCGGACGCGGCGCCTAGACCGGCGAAGCTCCTCAGAACGGGGTCGGATTGACTTCTCGCGAGCTGCGGAGTTGCGACAGGATCAACTTTCCCGAACGCGCGTCTTCGGCGGTCGCATTGGCAGTTTCGCTTGGCGGTGCGACACGTTTGTTGCCTTGGGCGGATTTGCTGGAGCTTGGCGGTTCACGGATTGACGGCTCGCCCAAGTTCCAAGTGCTCCATCCAAGATGCGTCGGATGCCGGAGGCCGCAGGGGGGCGGCTCCAACATTCTGTCGACGGCCGCACGACCAAACAGACCGGCGGCTGCGCAGCGATGTTCCAGACTCACTGCCTTTCTCTGGCTCCGCTCCTGGAGCGAGCGGGCCGCCCGACATGCCGCATACGTATGCATCGACCAGACGGCTGTTGTGCGATCGCACACGCGCCATGATCGCTCGCCACAACGGGCGGAGGGGCACGGCGATGGCGACTTCTATGGCGGAACGGATGGTAAGGCTGGCGCTTGCATGCGCCGTGGGCGTGATCCTGCTGCTGCCCTGCCGCGCACGGGCGGCGATCGATGCGAACCTGCTGGGCGGGCGCTTCGATGCCAGCGCCACCAATGTCACCTTTCGCGTCTACTCGTCCACGGCAACCCGCATCGAGGTCTGGGTCTACGCCAGTGCCACCGGCGCCACCGAGAATGCCCGGTACGCGCTATCGAACAACACGACGACCCACGTATGGTCCGGCAGCATCCCGGTTTCCACACTGCGCGCGGCCGGCGTCAGCGGCCCGGTGTATTACGGCTACCGCGCCTGGGGTCCGAACTGGACTTATTCGGCATCGTGGATGCCCGACACCTCCACCGGCTTCGTGGCCGACGTGGATGCCGCGGGCAACCGCTTCAATCCCAACAAGCTGCTGTTGGACCCGTACGCACGCGAAGTCAGCCACGACCCGATCACCGCGACCTGCCAGGACGGGACGCTCTACGCCAGCGGCCCTGGCTACCGCACGCTCGACAGCGCCGCGTGCGCGTCCAAGGGGATCGTGTTGGCGGGCGACACCACCTCCACTGGCAGCAAGCCCACGCGCGCGTTCAAGGATGAGGTGGTGTACGAGGTGCACCTGCGCGGACTGACCAAGAACGACACCACGATCCCCGCCGCCAAACGCGGCACCTACGCCGGCGCGGCGCTCAAGGCCCCGGCGCTTGCCGCCCTGGGCGTCACGGCGGTGGAGTTCCTGCCGCTGCAGGAGACCCAGAACGACCAGAACGACATCGACCCCAACTCGGACAGCGGCGACAACTACTGGGGCTACATGACGCTGAACTGGTTCGCGCCCGACCGTCGCTACGCCAGCGACCAGAGCCCGGGCGGGCCGACGAAAGAGGTCAAGGCCATGGTCAAGGCCTTCCACGACGCCGGCATCAAGGTCTACGTCGATGTGGTCTACAACCACACCGGCGAAGGTGGGCCCTGGGGCGGCGGTGACGGCGTCAGTACCTACAACGTGCTCTCGTGGCGCGGGCTGGATAACCCGACCTATTACGCGCTCACCAGCGACCGCCAGAATCCGTGGGACAACACCGGCGTCGGCGGCAACTACAACACGCGCAACCTCATCGCCCAGAATCAGATCGTGGACTCGCTGGCGTACTGGCGCGACACGCTGGGTGTGGACGGCTTCCGCTTCGATCTGGCTTCGGTGCTGGGCAACAGCTGCCAGCATGGCTGCTTCAACTTCGACAAAAATGACGGCGGCAACGCGCTCAACCGCATCGTCGCCGAACTACCTCCGCGCGCGGCTGGCGGCGGGAGCGGCGTGGACCTGATCGCCGAGCCATGGGCCATCGGCGGCAATTCGTATCAGGTCGGGGGTTTCCCGGCAGGCTGGGCGGAATGGAACGGCCAGTACCGGGACACCGTGCGCAAGCTACAGAACAAACTCGGCGTGGAGACGGTGACGCTGGGCACACTGGCCGCGCGCGTGGCCGGCTCGTCGGACCTTTACGGCGACGATGGGCGTAAGCCGTGGCATTCGGTGAACTTCCTGGTCGCGCATGACGGCTTCACGCTCAACGATCTGTACGCGTTCAACAGCAAGCAGAATGCGCAGCCGTGGCCGTACGGCCCGTCCGACGGCGGCGAGGACAGCAACAACAGTTGGGACCAGGACGGCAACGCGCAGGCGCAGCGGCGCGCGGCGCGTACGGGCATGGCGCTGTCCTTGCTCAGTGCCGGCGTACCGATGCTGACCGGCGGCGATGAGGCATTGCGCACGCAGTACGGCAACAACAACGCCTACAACCTCGACTCGCCCGCGAACTGGCTGGACTGGACACGGCTACAGGTCGAGTCGGACTTCGAAACCTTCACCCGGCGCCTGCTGGCGTTCCGCAAGGCGCACCCCGCGCTGCGCCCGGCGAACTTCTATTCCGGCAGCGATGGCAATGGCAACGTGATGGAACAGTTGCGCTGGTTCAAGCCCGACGGCAGCGTGGCCGATACGGCGTACTTCGAAAACGCCAGCAACCATGCGCTGGCCTGGCGCATCGACAGCAGCGAATTCGGCGATCCGGCGCCGGCGATCTACGTCGCCTACAACGGCTGGTCCGGCGACGTCGACTTCACCCTGCCTTGGCCGGGCACAGGCAAGCAGTGGTACCGCGTCACCGACACGGCGATCTGGAACGAGGGTGGCAACACCGTCGCCTCGCCCGGCAGCGAGACGCTCGTCGGGGGCGAGAACACGCACTACGGCCTGCAGGCACGCTCGCTGCTCCTGATGATCGCAAAGTAGGCTTTCGCCAGCCTTGCGGCATGGCCCGCCATTTGGCGCAGGCGATTCGCGTTTGGCTGCCTTGGGCGGGTCCTGCAACGCTTGCTGGTCGCGAGGCAACACGCCCGACCTGGCGCCTCGGTCCGGAAGCGGGGTCGAAGCGCAGGTTCGGTCACGGGCAGCTGATTCAATGGCGGAAACAGGCGGTCTGAGCCATCTGCCTTGCCCCTGATGGTCCCACCGCCCGGCTGACGCGGGCCGGGTTTCCCCGGCCTGTTCATTCACCCCGGAAACTTCGGGAATTTCTCGTTGGGGTGGTTCTTCTTCCACTCGTTGTACGCGGCGGTGCCTTCCCAGGCGGCGAAGGCGCGCGGGGTGCGGCCACGGCCGGTCCAGGTCTCGCCGGTGTGCGGCAGCCAGTACTTGGGGGCGACGGTCTGCTTGGCCGGGGCGGCGGCCTTCTTCGGCTTGGCGCCGCTGATGACATAACCGGCGATCTCGGACTTCTGGCGGGCATTGAACTGCTCGGCATAATCCTTCAGCAGGGCCACGATCTGGTCGAAGGCTTCGCTGCACTGCTGGCCGCGCAGCTCGACTTCCTGTTCTTCCAGCTTGCGCAGTTCGTCGGCGAGCCGGGCCTTGGCCTCGGCGATGGAGGCCAGGTTCGGCGTATTGGGGGAACTCATGCGGGTTTCTTGCCCTGACGGGAAACGGGCCGCCATTCTCGGCGTTCGGCGGGCGGGCGGCAAACCGCGCCGGTCGCTCGGCCCAACCGGGTATCGGGATGCCGGCAGCGGCTGCCAGCGCCAGCCGTGTCCGGCCGCGCTCAGGGATGCAGGGCCAGGCCCTTGACGGTCTTGTCCACCGCCTTTTTGCCGCCGCGGATGGCGTAACCGACCAGATTCATGTGCTCTGGATCCTCGGCGGCGAACGCGGCGCGATTGGCCGCATCGTATCCGGTGGAGAACATGGCCTGGACAAAGGCAAGCCGGACCAGCTCGCGCTTCAGCGCAGCGGCGTGCACCGCCTGCAGTTGGGCCAGGTCCGCCTGGAAGACCATCATCGGCTGGATGAGCATGCGTCCGTAGACGCGCTGCGCCCCATCCACGTAAGGCTCGCCCAAGGCCTCGGGCGCGGCCGCCGCGATGCCGGTGGACAGGAAGGCCACGACATTCAGGCGCTGCCAGACGGCCAGGTCATGACGCACGATGAGCGCGACTTTGGTATCGAACATGGGGCGGGTTCCGGTGGGGGTTCCCCGCAAGCCTGGGGCAGCTCAGGGCAGCAGGTCTGGAACGTTTGTGCAGCTGCGTCGGTAGGCCGCCGGCGTCAGTCGGTACGCACGCCGGAACCAACGGCCAAGGTGGCTCTGGTCGGCGAAACCCGTCTCGGGCGCCACGCTGGCCGGCTGCATGCCACCGGCCAACAGCGCACGCGCCGCGCGCAGGCGGAGCCGGATCAGGTAGGCATGCGGGGACAGCCCATAGGCGAGGGTGAACTGCCGGGTGAGCCTGAAGCGATCCATCCCGGTCATCTTCGACAGGTCATCGAGCCCGATGTCCTGCGCCAAGTGCGCATGCAGCGCCTCACGGACGCGCACGATGGCCGCATCCACTGGCCGGCTCGCCGGGCCGTGCCGGGAGCGATGCCTGTGCAGCGCACGCAGGAGTGCGTCCAGTGCCTGGTCGCGGGCGAGCCGGCCTTCGCTGGCGTGGAGCGCACTGAACGCTCCACTGATGACCGACACCAGCCCGGGATCGTGCTGCAGGATATGCCTGGAGGCGGCGCGGTCTGCGCGTGCTTCATCCTGCCCGAGCCGCTCCGCCCATTGCGCCAGCACGGGCTGCGGGATGTAGAGCATGGCGTAGGTGAAGCCCTCCCGCTCCGGCGCGCGCCCGTCGTGGACTTCGCCCGGCTCGATCAGGATGGCGCGCCCTGGCGTGCTGACATGGACTGCGCGCCGACAACGGAACTGCTGGACGCCTTGCTGGGTGAAGCCCACCAGCAGTTCGTCGTGATCGTGCGGATCGTAGGCGTGGCCGCCGAAGTGGGCCTGCACCGTCTCGATGCCGGTCTCGCGATCCCTGCGGAGCGCGATCCAGTCCCGCGATACCGGCCTGGCCCGAGGCATGTTCACCGCGCCATGTTACCCCCGCTCGGTCGGCTGGCCCGGGGGCCAACCGTCTCTTGCCGAGCGGCCCCGGCGTGTGCGCCCCCATTTGGCACGCCGGGGGCCTGTGGGCCACGGCTCAGTTCGCCGCGATGTCCTGGTTCGTCGCGGCGGACTCGGCCGCGGGCATCACCGTCAGGGTGATCTTCGATGGGTACTGCGGGCCGTGGTGCACCACGTTGTGGGCGATCACGCCGTGGTCCTCGTCGACGTTGTTGCCGCCGGTGTTGAGGTTGCGGTCGAAGCGCGGGAAGTTGCTGCTGGACACGTCCACGCGCAGCGTGTGCCCGGGCTTGAAGTAGTACGCGGTATCGATCGGCTGGAAGGTGACCGGCACCACCTGGCCCTTCTCCATCCACGCCAGCGGCTTGTCGTAGCCGTTGCGGTAGCGCATGCGCTGGATGTTCTCGGTGATGTTCATCGCCCGGCCATCCGGATAGACATCGATCAGCTTGAAGGTGAAGTCGGTGTCCTTGGCATCTGAGGACACGTACAGCGTGACGGTCACCGGGCCGCTGACTTCCATGCCCTTTTCGAAAGGCTTGGTGTCGTAGACCAGGATGTCGTTGCGGGTTTCCTGCTGGCGCTGGTCGAAGGAGCCGAACTTGGTCGCCCCCTGGCAGCACCCGCCGCCGCCCAGCGTGGGCACCGGGTTGCTCGGGTCATAGGTGAACTTGTCCGATTGCGCGGTCGTGGGCAGCGTGGCGCTCAGCACGCCGTTGCCGTACAGCGTGTTGGCCTGGCCCTCGCTGCCGAAGTAAAGGTCCTGCGTGGTCACCCCCGCCGGCGGCCAGGTCTGCGCGTTCTTCCAGCGGTTGGCACCCATCACGTAGTACGTGACCTTGGGCTGCTTGGCGACCACCGGGCTGTCCTCGCCCTTGAGGTACTGGTCGAACCAGCCGTAGACCAGCGCGTCGTAGTCGAAGCGGGCATCGCCCATGTCCATGTCGCCCACCATGGTGTGCTCGGTGGAGCGCTTGTAGGCGCAATGCAGCACCGGGGCGATCACCGCGTACTGCTGCTCGGCGATGGCCTTGTCGGCGGTCTTGCGCACCTGGTTGTAGGCGGCCAGGTTGGGCGAGACCGACACATCGAACCAGCTCATGAACCACAGGCCGGGCTTGTTGATCTTCTGGTCCTCGTGCCACAGCCCGCCCTTGTACCAGGCCGGGCTGTTGGGCGTGCGCGCGACCATGTTGCCGCCGGTGGCCACGGGCATGACCGTGTCGTAGATGCCGGGCGGACCGCCGACGGCCTTGATGATGTCCTTGCTCGGCAGGTGCCAGAACGCCTTGTCCCAGTCGACCTTGGGCATCTGCGGGGCCAGGTCGAAGAAGTGCGAGGCGTTGATGAGCTCGTCCTGCGTGGTGCCGGCCGGGAACATCGGCCGCACCTGGTTCTGGATGCCGTAGTCGTAGATCCACGACACGAACAGCATCTGCATCGCGCCGCCGCGATACCAGTTGCCCTGCTCGTAGTAGGGACCGACCTTACCCACGCCGGCACCGAAGCCCTGCACGTTGAAGGTGGTCAGCGCCGGGTTGTCCTGTGCCACCACCGCCAGTTGCCATTCGGCCGTAGAGGAGCAGCCTGTGGTGCCGACCTTGCCACTGGCCCAGGGCTGCGAGGACATCCACTTCAGCTCGTCGGTGGCATCGCTCAGCGGCATGCCGAGGATGTCGTAGTTGCCCTGGGAGAAGAAATGCCCACGCTCCTGCATCTGCACGAACGCATAGCCATGCTTGACCGCGGCGATCTGCTGGCTCATGTCGCGCGGCGCGCCCAGCTTCACGTCCCAGAAATTGAAGTTGTACGGCGTGCGCGAAAAGATGATCGGGAACTTGCCCTCGCCCTTGGGACGATAGACATCGGCCGCCATCAGCTTGCCATCGCGCATCTTGACCATGACCTTGCGGTCGATCACGGCGATCTGTTCCAGCTCGGCCTCCAGCGCGTTGCGCTTGGCGATCAACTCGGCATCGGGATCTGCGTTGCGCTGGGCGAACGCCGGCGTCGCCCCCAGCAAGGTCAGTCCGCAGGACATGAGTGCCGCGCCGAGCAAGGTGGCGCGCCGACGGATCAGCATGGAGATTTCCCCGAGGTCAAACCCTGGAGTCTCTCCCAGAAGCATGGCGTGCGGAAGAGGCAGTGGAACTGCTGGACGACACCGCGCTCCCCGTGGCATAGGGCCAAGCGCACCAGGCGCATGGCGGCAAGCCCCGCGGCCGCGCCGTGCCAGGCAGCCCGGTTGCGCCTGGGTGCCAAACGACGTGATTTCGCCAGAAATTGCGCCCAACGCTTGCCGCCCATGGTTGCACAGGTAACCGCCGCGCGCGGTGTCCCAATCAGCGGGAATGCCCGTTGCCACGCAATTGTCCGCATGGCGTCAATTCTGGTCTGATCCCGTCCCCGGACAGGTCACGCGCCTGACATGGCCGCGCCGGTTTCGTGCGAGCGCGCCGCCGACTCCATTCTTTCAAGATGCCCCTGGCCCTATGACCGCAGACACCAAGCATCCCGCCGCCGCGCAGGCGCCACACCCGCACCAGGCGGCGCTGGACTATCACCGCTGGCCGCAGCCGGGCAAGTTGGAAGTGGCCCCGACCAAGTCGGTGCGCACCCAGCAGGACCTGGCCCTGGCCTACTCGCCGGGCGTGGGCTATGCCTGTGAGGCCATCGTCGCCGACGCGGGCCAGGCGCACTTCATGACCGGCCGCGGCAACCTGGTGGGCGTGGTCACCAACGGCACCGCTGTGTTGGGGCTGGGCAACATCGGTCCACTGGCCGGCAAGCCGGTGATGGAAGGCAAGAGCATCCTGTTCAAGCGCTTCGCCGGCGTGGACGCGTTCGACATCGAACTGGACGCCAACGACCCGGACAAGCTGATCGAGATCGTCGCGGCGATGGAGCCGACCTTCGGCGGCATCAACCTGGAAGACATCAAGGCCCCGGAGTGCTTCGCCATCGAACGCACCCTGGCCGGGCGCATGAACATCCCGGTCTTCCACGACGACCAGCATGGCACCGCGATCGTGGTGGGCGCGGCGGTGACCAATGCGCTGGGCCTGGTCGGCAAGCGCATCGAGGACATCCGCCTGGTGGTGTGCGGGATGGGCGCGGCCGGGGTGGCCTGCGTGGACATGCTGGTCTCGCTGGGCCTGCAGCGCGGCAATGTCCTGGCGGTGGACCGCAGCGGGGTGATCCACAGCGGCCGCGGCAACCTGGACGCGAGCAAGGCGGCCTACGCGCGCGACACCGAGGCGCGCACGCTGGCCGACGCGCTGGTTGGCGCGGACCTGTTCCTGGGCCTTTCCGGCCCGGGCACGCTGACCGCCGAGATGCTGGCCACGATGGCCGCC
>Ga0222713_10005715_pt1 | contig 12010 bp, 8 predicted proteins | sample C33_649DmetaG_FD_165061 | JGI IMG/M metagenome (GOLD analysis project Ga0222713, IMG submission 165061) | Estuarine water microbial communities from San Francisco Bay, California, United States - C33_649D | ecosystem: Environmental > Aquatic > Marine > Unclassified | place: USA: California...
TACCTTTCTGTTGATTTTGGAAAGGAAAGAAAAATCAGAGTAAATGCAATTTCTGCAGGACCGATTAAAACATTAGCTGCTTCTGGCATTGGAGATTTTAAACTCATATTTAACTGGATGGAAGAAAATACCCCGTTAAAAAGAAATACAACAATTGAAGAGGTTGGCGGGACTGCAACCTACTTACTTTCAAATTTAGCAGCTGGTGTAACAGGTGAGGTACTTCATGTAGACTCTGGATACCATGTTGTTGGAATGAAAATGGTTGATTAATATGTTTTGTTTTTAATGTCTGAATCTTTTGGTATTGAAAAAATAAAAAAGCTTTTACCCCATAGGTACCCAATGTTGCTTGTTGACAGAGTTGAAAGCATTGTACGTGGAGAGAAGATTGTTGCAATTAAAAATGTTACAATAAACGAAGAATTTTTTAATGGACACTTTCCTGCAAAACCTGTTATGCCAGGTGTGTTAATTGTGGAAGCAATGGCACAAGTTTCTGGTATCCTTGCTCTAGACACTATGGGTGATGATGTTACAGAAAATGCACTTGTTTATTTTCTTTCAATTGAAAACGCAAAATTTAGAAAACCCGTAGAACCTGGTGATACACTTGAAATTCACTCAACAATACTAACAAATAAGGCTTCAATTTGTAAATTTGAATGCGAAGCTTTAGTTAAAGGTAAAAAAGTTGCAGAAGCAACAATATGTGCAAAAGTAGTAATATAACCATGAAAAAACAAATGACATACGAGCAGTTTGTTGAAAAAATTCAACAGGCTTTTTCCGGTAAAAGGTTTACGATTACATCACAAAGAGAAATTGTCCTTCGTATAATTTATGAATCAGACGATCACCCGGACATTGATGAAATTTATCTTAGGGCCAGAAAAATTGACCAAAAAATTGGTATTGCGACAGTTTACCGTACAGTTTCAGCTTTGGTTGAAGTTGGCATCATTGAAAAGCTTGATTTTAAAGATGGAAAAGCTCGTTATGAAGAAGCCGCAACATGCAAACATCATGATCACCTTGTTGATGTTGATACGAATGAAGTCCATGAATTTTTCAACGAAGAGATTGAAAAACTAAAGCAAGAAATTGCAAAAAAAATGGGTTATGAACTTGTTCATCACAGGCTTGATCTTTACGGAAGAAAAATCAAAAAATAGCATTAAAATTGATATTTTTTGATAAAGCCCTTACCCTTACCAAGGAAAAATTGTAAGAATTTTAATCCAAATCCTTCACAACTTTCAATCCTAATTTCTTTAAGCGTTTTTTTGCTGACAATGTTTCCTCTTTCAACTGCCTTTCTGTAAAAATTCTAAGTTCTTCAAGTTGTTTTTCTTCAACAAAAGATGGTGCATTCATTAGTAAATCCTCCGCTTTTCCGTTGAGTGGGAAGGCAATGATATCCCGAATTGAATTTGTTCCCGCAAGAAGCATGACGATGCGGTCAATCCCTGGGGCAATTCCACCATGGGGAGGAGCCCCATACGAAAACGCTTTAACCATTCCAGCAAATTGAGTGCGAACCTGTTCCTCTGTGTAACCGGCAATTTCAAACGCTTTGAACATGACATCAAGTTTGTGGTTACGAATTGCTCCCGAAGAAAGCTCAATCCCGTTGCAGACGATATCGTATTGGTAGGCTTTGATTGTGAGGGGGTCTTTCTTCAACAAACTATCCATTCCCCCCTGTGGCATTGAAAATGGGTTGTGGGAGAACTCAATTTTCTTTTCGTCCTCGTTGTATTCGTAAAATGGGAAGTCAACGATCCAGCAGAATTCAAAATGGTTTTTGTTAATTAGGTTAAGGTCGTTCCCCACTTTTGTGCGAACAAGCCCCGCAAGTTTTGCTGCAAAATTTTTCTTTCCACATGCAAAAAATATGGCATCGCCATCTTGTAGGTTTCCCGCTTGCTTGATTGAATCAATAAGGACTTTAAACTCTTCTTCATGAATTGCCTCGCCTTCTTTATTAACTTTATACGCATTACGAATTGGGCAGTTTTTTACCGTGCCGTCTTCAAAAACCATGTAAGCTATTCCAAATTCTGCTCCGTTTTGTTTTGCAAAATTTTGCATTTCGGTCTTAAAATATTCGGTTGATTTCCCATGTTTTGGTACTGGTATTGCACGCACAACTTCGCCTTTTTCAACCGCACTTGCAAACACTTTAAATTTTGAGAAAGCAAAAATCTTACTTGCATCAAAAATTTCAATTGGGTTGCGTAAATCTGGTTTATCATTACCGTATTTTAGCATTGAAACATCATACGGTATGCGTTTAAATGGAATTGGTGACACCGATTTTCCATTGGCAAACTTGGTAAAGACATCATACATTACAGGCTCAATTGCGGAAAATACATCTTCCTGAGTTGCAAATGACATTTCAATATCAAGTTGGTAGAATTCCCCAGGAGAGCGGTCAGCACGGGCGTCTTCGTCCCGAAAACATGGTGCAATTTGAAAATATTTTTCAAAGCCTGACATCATTAGCAGTTGTTTAAACTGTTGCGGAGCCTGTGGAAGTGCATAAAACTTCCCTGCGTGGATACGGCTTGGCACAAGGAAATCCCTTGCTCCCTCTGGTGAAGATGCAGTTAAAATTGGTGTTTGAAATTCAACAAATCCTTCTTGTTCCATGCGTTTGCGAATATAGGAAATTACAGATGAGCGAAGCAGAATGTTGTTACGCGTTTTTTCGGTGCGAAGGTCAAGAAAACGGTATTGAAGGCGAAGGTCTTCTGAAATTTCATCATCGCTATTAATTTGGAATGGAATTTGGTTTGCTTCATTTTCAATAATAATTTCACTTGCAACAACTTCAACTTTACCAGATTTCAAACTCAAGTTAACTGCTCCATCGGGACGAAGACGGACAACTCCAACAATTTTTACAACAGACTCCAATTTAATTTTGGAAGCAAAATCAATCATTTCCTGCTTTTCTACCACAACCTGTACCTTCTCCCCAAAGGCACGAATATCCAAAAATAACACGCCACCGTGGTCTCTTTTATTATGAAGCCAACCAGCAATTTGAATATTCTTGTTTAAAATATTTTCTGAAATTTGGGAAAGCTTATGTAGTTGCATTTTTTGGAAAATTATATTCAATTTAACCACTCTTACAACATGAAAAATAAAATCAAGAATTTCTTGACTGTTATTATGCTTTCTTTTATAACATACTGTATAAATTTTAAGCATAGCAATAATGCCGAATAAAAAAACAATATCACTTGGTAAAATATCTCTCGAAAATTCCGGAATTAACAAGGAAGATATTATAAAAAAATTCATTAAAAATACCGGTTCAGCAATTGTACACAAAAATGTTGAACCAATTCCAGCTCAAGACGAAGAAAGATCTTCACCTTCGTATTCATCTCCATATGATATTCCCGATGAAGAGCTTCTTAGGCGCGTTGAAGTTGCAACTACTCAAAAAGAAGAAGATGTTCGTTATCAATTAACAAATAAGATACAAAAATTAAAACCAACAAAAGACATTCACAACATTGTTATACCGACAAAACTCGACATTAAAGTTAAAAAAGTTGAAAAAAAGAAACAGGTTGAAACCGAAGAAGACAATTTTCATATTTTTGGTAAAACATCTGAACCCAATGTAAATGGTGGTGGTATTGTCATTAATGTAGCTGACGAAGAGGAAACCGCTCAAAAAGAAGATCATAGAGACAAGTCAATTATTGAAAAACACTTAAGGCATTATAAATATCTTGAATTTGACGAAGAAAAAGAAATAGACAGTCTTAAAGCGGGAGAAAATCTCCGTGCACTTCTTGCACAAAAACGAAATGAAGAAGATGATGAAGAAATTGAAGTTGTATCAACATTTATTGCAGAAGAAAAAACCCGCAAAAAGAAAAAGCCAAACTCTTTTGGGGGAAAGAAAAAAAATAACCAAAACCAAGTACAATCTAAACAAATCAAACAAGTTGAAATTCCTGATATCATTTCAATTCAGGAGCTTGCCAGTCGTTTATCATTAAAAGTTAATCTTGTAGTTGAAAAAGCAAAATATATTGGTGAATTTGTTGAAGAGGATTCCATTATTGATGGTGACATTGCAGAGTTGATAGTTGAGGAGTTTGATCAAAAAGTACTTCGTGTTAAAGAAAAAACACCTGAAGATGTTTTAAACAGGAAAGCAGCAAATACAAATTTACAAACAGCAAATCCTGTTGTAACAGTAATGGGACATGTTGATCATGGCAAAACCTCTCTTCTAGATGCCCTTAGAAAAACAGATGTAGCACTTGGAGAGGCAGGTGGTATTACTCAAGCAATTGGTGCGTATCAAGTCACTCTTCCTTCCGGTAAAAAAATTACATTCATTGATACTCCAGGACACGAAGCCTTTACCGCTATGCGTGCAAGAGGTGCAAATGCTACAGATATCATTGTTCTTGTAATTGCAGCTGATGATTCAATTAATACCCAAACCATTGAGGCTATTCATCATGCTAAAGCAGCAAAATGTCCAATTATTGTTGCAGTCAATAAAATGGATTTACCAAGTGCTAATTTGCAGAAGGTAAAAGAGGATTTACTTTCACATGATTTAGTTCCGGAAGATTTTGGTGGTGATATTGCCGTTCTTCCTGTTTCTGCACTAAAGAAAACCGGTCTCAAAGAACTTGAAGAACGCATTTTGCTTCAAGCAGATGTAATGTCATTAAAGGCGAACTATGCGGGGCATGCTGGTGGTGTTGTACTTGAATCAAGATTGGACAACAAAAGAGGTGTTATTGTAACTGTATTAATTAAACACGGTGTTCTAAAAAACGGAGATGTTATTCTTGCGGGAACAACATTTGGAAGAGTTAGAAAAATGATTGATGATAAATCTCAAACCGTTGAAGAAGCACTTCCTGCGATGCCTGTTGAGGTGTATGGTTTTAATGAAGTGCCTCAAGCCGGTGAAAGATTTTTTGTTCTTGAAAGTGAAAAATCAGCAAGAGAGGTAATTTCTCACAGAATGCAAAGAAAGCAAGAAGAGGAAATGGATACCAGAAGTAATGATGACCCGTTTGCAGCATTACTGAAAAAAGATAAAAAAGAAGTGAATGTTCTTATTAGAGCTGACACCCAAGGTAGTGTTGATGCAATTAAGTTCTCGCTTGCAAAAATTTCACACGAGGAAATCAAGCTTCACATTGTTCAATGTTTGGTTGGTAATGTAACAGAGGCAGATATTCTGCTTTCAAAAACAAATAATGCAACAATTTTTGCTTTTAATGTGGCAGTTGGGTCAAATGAAGAAATGCTTGCAAGAAAACATGGTATTGCAATTAGAGAACATTCAATAATATATAAAATGATTGATGAAATCAAAGCATTACTTTCAAAATCTTTAGCACCTGTTGTTGTTGAAACAAAAGTTGGTGTTGCATCTGTAAGACAAGTATTTGATGTTTCCAAATCGGGAAAAATTGCCGGACTATTTGTCCAAGATGGCGTTGTTAAAAGAGGTTCTCTTGCAAAAGTTTTACGAAACGGTGAAATAGTTGGGCAAGGAAATATAAAAACTCTTAAACATTTCCAGGAGGATGTTAAAACCATTCAGCAAGGAAAAGAATGTGGTATGCAAATGGAAAAATTTGAAGCATTCCAAATTGGAGATATTATTGAAATTTATGATATTACCTACGAGGAAAACAAAATTAGTTAAATTATCTAATGCTTCATCTTATTGACTTCTTTTTTTCAAAAAAAAGATTTACCATATTTGTAGCTGTTATGCTCCTAATATTTGGTATGAAGTCTTACCAAATGATTGCAAAAGAAGGTGCACCGCAAATTAAAGTTCCTTATATTTTTGTCTCTATTTTTGCAGAGGGCTTTTCCCCAAAAGATAGTGAGAAAATGATACTTAAACCTTTAGAAAAAGAGCTTTCTAAAATTCAAGGTATAAAAAACATTACAGCATATTCCTATGTAAATAATGCGTCTGTTGTTGTGGAATTTGATCCAAGTGTAGATATTTCTGTTGCAATGAGTGATGTTAGAGATAAAACCGCCATCGCTAAAGCTGAGTTTCCAAAAGAAATTGAAGAGCCTGTAATTTCTGAAGTTGACTTAAGCGCTATGCCTGTTCTCAACGTTGCATTACTTGCAGATGATTTATCATCTGTAATGTCGATTGCTAGAGATCTAAAAGATGAAATAGAGTCAATCGCAGATATTTTAAAGGTTGAAATTAAAGGTGAACAAATTGAAGCAATAGAAATTAGGGTTCTTCCTGAAACATTAAAGCAATTTGGTATCTCGATTGATGACATACTTAAAATACAAAATAACAATAAACTAATCTCTTCCGGATTCATGCGATCGGAATCTGGTGAATTTTCTGTAAATGTACCATCTTTAATTAAAAATATTAATGACATCAAAGAGCTTCCTATTAAAACAAAAAATGGTATAGTAATAAAATTACAAGATGTTGCCACTATTGTTAAAACTCATAAAGAACAAGCTAGTATTGCAAGAATTAATGGAAAGAAAGCCGTGGTTCTTGAAGTTTCAAAGCGTTCCGGTGCAAATATTATTCAAACAATAAAACAAGTTCATGAAAAAGTTGATTTATACGCTGGTAGTCTTGGTGGTAGTATTGAAATTCTTTACATGAGGGATACATCAAATAAAATTCAAGATTCCCTAAGTAATTTACAAAATGAAATCATTTTTGCTTCAATAATTGTTCTTTTGTTGGTAATGCAAATTGTTGGCTTTAGACAAGCCATTCTTATTAGCATTTCTTTGCCATTATCATTTTTCATTTCAATTTGGATTTTATATTTACTTGGAATAAGTTTGAATATTGTTGTACTTTTTGGTTTGGTTTTATCGATTGGTATGATAGTTGATGCAAGTTCTATTATTGTTGAATACGCAAGCCAACAAATTAAATATGGAATGAAAGTTGGGGAAGCATACAGCATGGCAGTACGTAGAATGTATATCCCTGCAATTATTTCAACTGCTACAGTATTGATAGTTTCAGCACCATTGCTTGCGTTTCCAGGTATTATCGGTGGTTTTATGAAATACCTTCCATTAACTCTTATTGTAGTGTTATCTTCGTCGTTATTTGTTGCATTATTTATAATGCCAACACTTGGTGCACTTTTTGATAAACCGATTAAAGAGAGTGAACAAGAAATTATAATTGAAGATTTATCAATTAAAAAGCTGTTACAATTAAAAGGAGTAACAGGTTTTTATGCAAGATTCTTATTTAAAACCATTAAAAAACCTTTTGTTTCTTTGTTTTGGTTGTGTTTTATAATGTTTACCATTATTGGGTTGTATATTTTCTTCAACAAAGGTGTGGAATTTTTTCCAAACATTGAAACGAATTATATTCGTGGATTTGTGCGTGGCGTTGGTAACATTTCGTTAGAAGAAAAAGAAAAGGTAATGAATTCTGTTGCACAAAAAGTTGTTAAAGAAATCGGTGATGAAGTAGATGTTTATTATACTTTTGCCGGTGGCACGGGTGGTAATTCGGAAAATATCCCAAAAGATGCAATTGGTGTTGTTGATATCCAGCTTGTTGATTGGCAAATTAGAAGAAGAGCATCTCAAATTATTCAACATTTAAGAGAAACTGTTCATGAAGATGGATTTATTGTTAATTTTGACAAGGAAAAAGATGGCCCTCCGCAATCAACTGATATTTACTATGAGGTATTCGGAAGTACTCTTGAGGAAATTGACAGTGCCGTTTTGAAAATGAAAGAATATTTAGATTTACAACATTCATTACAGAATGTTGAAACAACAAAAGCTCCACCAAAGATTGAATACCAAATTATAGTCGACAAACCTCTTGCAATGAAATACAGTATTGATGCCGCTGCGATTGCAGGATATGTGAAGTTGTCAACAAATGGTGTATTAATTGATAAATACTCTCCAGACTATCTTAGTGAAAAATCGGAAATTATTTTAAGATATCCAGCAAATGAGCGAAATATCTCACAAATACTTAATAGTTTTGTTGTAAAAGATAGCCAATCAATTCCAATTGCAAATTTTATCAAAATTCTTAAGAATGATGAACTTGTTGAGATTGTCAGAAAAAATGGCAAGCCAATGCTTGCATTAAAGGCGAACATTAAAGATTCTTATATAAGTGATAATGGTGCAGTGGTTTCCGTTATTAAATCTGAAGAAAAAGCAAAAATCTTTAAAAATTTACAAGACATTGCATTTAAATATGGTGTTTCACTATATGCAGGCGGAACCGATGAGGATCAAAAAGAAACGATGCAATTTTTGCAAATGGCGTTTTCAATTGCATTAATTGTAATATTTCTTGTATTTTTGGTTGAATTTAATTCATTTGGTTATGCGCTCATTATTATGAGTTCGGTATTTCTTTCAATTATTGGTGTGTTACTGGGTTTAGTGATATCACAGAATCCCCTTGGTATTGTGATGTGTGGAATTGGAATAATAGCTCTTGCTGGAATTGTAGTGAGTAATAATTTGATATATCTTGATTTTTTTCAAACCTTTAAAAGGAAGAGTACTGTTGCAACACAAGAAGCTTTAATTAAAGCCGCTATTTTGCGTGCAAAGCCTATTATACTTACAAGTATGACAAATGTTGTTGGATTACTTCCGGCAATGTTTGGTGTTGGCATAGATTTTTCAAGTGGTGTTTTAACAATTAATTCTCCAACGGCACAATGGTGGATACAGCTATCTTCGGCAATTGCTGGTGGTTTAATGTTTTCAACGCTCTTGACTTTATTTTTTACCCCTTCTAAAGTTTTACTTTACTTGAAGTTAAAGAGGTATGTTAAGAAGCATGTTAATAGTAATTCTATATTTTTTATTGTTACTATTACAAGAAGGTTGTTCAAAAAAAAATAACAGCTCTGTTGCAAACAATGCAGAATTTAACAAAAAATATAAAAACCAAGAAAAGATCTCACCGATTGGTAACATTGTTGCAAGAAGACAAAATGAGGATCTATTAGAAAAAAATTACAGGTATTATGCTCAAAAACATGATAAAGAGCAGGATAAATATCGTAAAAATCGTGAATATATGGATTTTCTTGCAAAAAATGATGTTAATGTCATAAAAGATATTGAAGTTGAAACTATGCCAAAAGAAAATCATAGATATATCAAACAAACTAAAGAAACCAATTCTTTAAGAGAATTAAATCGTTTAGCTTATACTGAAATTGAGTATGTAATGTTTATCAATCAAGCTTTACTTGAGAAGCAAAAATATCAAGAAAACGGAGATCCTATAATCCACCCATATGTGTATGATAAAATTCCACGCAATGACAGACATATTGTAATGGGTGATGAATACCATAAATGGAATTCATGGTGTGAAGTAAACGGAGTATGTTAGTTAAGATTATTACATCATTACAAATAGAATAATATAACCAACAATTAATGCTGGAATAAAGCTATAAGCTGTTGCAATAATCGCTTTTTTTGGTTGCATTGCAATAGCAGGCATCAGCGCGTCACCATCGTTACTGATAGCATTGGAAATTTGTGCTGCAAATGGTACTGCACCATTGACATAAAATGTTGTAATAACAATTTGAGGTCCACATCCAGGAATTAAACCAATAACCGCTGCAACAAATGGTATGTAATAAATATTTGTTTGTACGAATTTTGAAATATCAAATTGTGTTAGCAAGAAAATCGACTGGTAAGTTAAGATACCAATTAATATCCATGAAATAATAAACCCCGATTCAATTACCACCTTACTAAAGGTGTCAGAACATGCAATACATGAACTTTGCGTACAAGAGTGATTTGGATTTTTAAAGATCCATAGGAAGAGCGTTGAAAGTATTCCAATAATTGCAAAACTTTGAATGGTTATCTCTCTAACTAGAGATGGAAAAAAGTAAAATATTGCGTTAACACCAAGCAAACCAATCCAAAAGTATGAAACAAAATGCGGAATTGTGCTTTTTCTTGCAGGGATTAAACTTGTACCTTCTTTTGGTTTTGCAAATTTTTCTTTTGAAAGGAAATCCACAAGGTACCCTGTCACAATTGCTGTGATACTTACAATTATAAAAAGCAATAATGCCATTTGTGGTTTTTTTTGTATCAATAAAATTGCTGCGTCACCCATTGTTGCAACTAATGTTGCAACCATTGAACCAAAGGTTACATACCCTCTTGAATAATTCGTTACAACAATAATTGCTCCGCCGCAACCCGGCAGAACCCCCAAGAATGTTGCAACAGGAACTTGTAGTTTTTGATGCTTTATAAGAAAGCGAATCATGGCATTTTTAGTGTAATGTTCAAAAAAATAAATTACCAAAAGACTTGATGCTACAAACATACCGATACCGATGTAACTATCATAGATAGCTTGGTATAGATCATTTAAATTATTCTTAAAAAGAAAGCAAAAAAGTGCTATTGCGGAAACTTTAGCAAAATATGGTATAAAAGCCCTAAATTTTACCATTTTATATAAAGATAATGATATTGTATATCAAACAATTATTATTAAAAAGTCAAGAGTTGTTATATATTTTTGTAAACATTCTCACCTTGATTTTTTTAAAATGCGAAGTATTAATTTAACTTTATTAAAACTATATGAAATAGCAGTATGTTTAATATAATTATTGGAATCGTTACAATTTTAACTTTTATTATTTTATGTATAGATATTCTTCCAAAGTGGTACCAAATACTTTTTGGAAAATGGAAAATATTCATTCAGCATAATACCAATGTATTTGATATATACATTACTTTTCACAAAAAGTTTGCTATAAGTAGGATATTTTTAACAAAAAAATCACATTATGGATACAATGGTAGTGATTTACACCCGCACACAACTCCGTTTCAATATAAAACATTTAATCAAATTGCCAACAACCATCATATTACAATTAAGTCAAATGATTTGCAATCTATTACCATACACAATAAAGAGGTGGTTGCGAATAACAAAATAGAGTGGACAATAACATTGATAACAGCAGATGGAAAAGAAACACAACAATCGTTCACCATTCCAACATCAAACATCTAACTTTTTGATTTACCAGACATTAATTATCAATCTTCAAAGCATCAATAAATGCAGAGTGTGGAATTTCCACCGAACCAACATTCCTCATTCTTTTTTTCCCCTTCTTTTGTTTTTCAAGAAGCTTACGCTTACGGGAGATATCCCCCCCATAACATTTCGCTGTAACATCTTTACGCATTGCAGAAAGCCGCTCACTTGCAATAATACGGGACCCAATCCCTGCTTGAATGCGAACCTCAAACATTTGGCGTGGAATAAGATCTTTCAATTTTGCACACATTGCTCTACCTCGTTTTTCTGCAGAGGATTTATCAATTAGCATTGAAAGCTCCGGCACTTCTTCTTGGTTGATCATCATTGTTAATTTTACAAGGTTGGATTTACGATAACCCGCCATTTCCCATTCAAACGAAGCATAACCGCTTGATACCGATTTTAGGCGGTCGTGAAAATCAAGAACTACTTCATTTAATGGCAAATTATAAATTAACATTGCACGGTTTCCTGAATAATTGAGTTCAACCTGTTCACCTCGCTTTTCTGTACATAAAGTTAGAACATACCCAAGGTATTCATCGGGGACAAAAATTGTAGCTTTAACCCATGGTTCTTCAATTTGTTTAATGTGAACGGGATCCGGCAATTCTGTTGGGTTATAGATTTCAAGCCATTCATCTTTGATTGTTTCTACTTTGTAGACAACCGAAGGTGATGTTGTAATAATTTCAATATCAAATTCACGAAAAATGCGTTCTTGTATAATTTCAAGGTGTAAAAGCCCAAGAAAACCACACCTGAAACCAAGCCCAAGAGCAGCCGACGATTCCTGTTCAAATGAAAAAGAGGAATCGTTTAACGCAAGTTTGTAAATTGATTCTTTTAAGTTTTCAAAGTCATCGGAGTTTATCG
>Ga0222713_10005716_pt1 | contig 12010 bp, 10 predicted proteins | sample C33_649DmetaG_FD_165061 | JGI IMG/M metagenome (GOLD analysis project Ga0222713, IMG submission 165061) | Estuarine water microbial communities from San Francisco Bay, California, United States - C33_649D | ecosystem: Environmental > Aquatic > Marine > Unclassified | place: USA: California...
TTACGCTGCAGGACCAGTACTACGAGCAGGCCCTGCGCTCGGTGGATTTCATCCAGCGATTCATTTTTCCCGGCAGCTTCATCCCCTCGGTTACGGTCATCCTGGAAGCCATGCGCGACCAGACCGACTTGAAGTTGTTCAACCTGGAGGACATCGGCCCCCACTACGCCACCACGCTGCGCCATTGGAGAGAGCGCTTCATGGCCCGGCTGCCAGAAGTCCGCGCGCTGGGCTACCCGGAAGAATTCATTCGCATGTGGGAGTTCTATCTCTGCTATTGCGAGGGCGGCTTCCTGGAGCGGCAACTCGGCGACGTGCACCTGCTGTTGACCAAGCCGGGCTGCCGGCGCCCGGCGCTCGCCAGCCTGACGGCATCTCAGGTCGTGCCCGGGTGACCAAGCCGCACCCCGCAGCGCCCTGGCTGCCAGTATTGCGCGAGTCCCTGGGGCCGGATGGATACCTCGATCAAGCCGGCGACCTTGAACCCTTCCTCAGCGACTGGCGAAAACTATATCGCGGCAGCACGCCGCTGGTGGCCCTGCCGGCGACGACCGCCGAGGTCGCTTCCGTAGTAAGGCTGTGTGCGGAGTATCGAGTGCCCATCGTTCCGCACGGGGGCAATACCAGCTACTGCGGGGGTGCGACACCGTCGGAGTCGGGGGCCGAAGTGGTGCTGTCCCTGCGCCGGCTCAACCGGGTGCGCGAGGTGGACACGGCCAACTACTCAGTCACCGTGGAGGCCGGTTGCATCCTGGCGAGGCTGCAGGAGGCTGCCGAGGAGGCAGGTCGCTACTTTCCCATGTCGCTGGGCTCGGAAGGATCCTGCACGGTGGGCGGCAACCTCTCCACCAATGCAGGCGGCACGGCGGTGCTGCGCTATGGAATGATGAGGGACCTCGTGCTGGGGCTGGAGGTGGTGCTCCCGGACGGGCGGATACTCGATCAACTCAGGTGCCTGCGCAAGGACAACACCGGTTACGACCTGAAACAACTTTTCATTGGCGCGGAAGGCAGCCTCGGCGTCATCACCGCCGCATGCCTCAAGTTATTCCCAAGGCCAGCGGCTCATGCCACCGCAATGGTCGGGCTGAACTCGGTTGCCGACGCCGTGACCCTGCTCGGGCGGCTGCGCGATGCGGTCGGGGACGCGGTAGTGACCTTCGAACTCATCCCGGCGGCCGCGCTGGAACTGGTGGGGCGACACATCGACAGCGTTCACCTGCCGTTTGAGATGCCACCTCCCTTCTGCGTGCTGATGGAACTGGCGCTGCCGGCGCCTGACTCCGATCTCGTCGCGCGGCTCGAGGCCCTGCTGGGTTCGGGCCTCGAGTCCGGACTGTTGTGCGATGCAGTGCTCGCCGACTCGCTGGCCAGGCGAGAGCAGCTCTGGAAACTTCGCGAGTCCATCCCCGAGGCCCAGACCCGCGAGGGCGCCAGCCTCAAGCACGACATCTCCCTGCCCACCAGTGCCCTGCCCGGGTTCATGGCCGAAGCGGTGCCGCTGGTGGATTCCATCATCCCGGCTGCCCGGGTCATCGCCTACGGTCATCTCGGCGATGGCAACCTGCACTTCAACGTCAGCCCGCCGACGAACACTGAGGCTGCGGATTTCCTGGAGCAGGGCCCGGCGCTCAAGCGCGCCGTCCACGACCTAGTGAAGGCACGCGGCGGGAGCTTCAGTGCCGAACATGGGATCGGTCGGCTCAAGGTGGGCGAGCTCGAGCGCTACGAAGATCCGGTGGCCCTCAGCCTGATGCGTCAACTCAAGCAAAGCCTCGACCCGCTCGGCATCATGAATCCCGGCAAGGTGCTCGCCTGAGATGGTAGCCCGCTCAGTACGCACATTGAGCTTGCCGCTGCATACCCCGCGGCTGCTGATCCGCGACCTTGAACCGCGGGATGAAGATGCCTACGCGGCCCTATACGCCAACCGGCAGGTGCACCGTCATCTGCCCTTCGGCGCCCGGGACCAAGCTGGGGCCCGGCGGCAGCTGGCCGGTATCCTCGCCGCACCCAAGCGGGCAAGGCGGGATGCCTGGGAGCTCGGCGTCGAGCTGCAGGTGTCACCAGGACTGATCGGCGCCTGCGACCTGACCTGGCACTCATCGCGCGAGGCTGAGATCGGCTATCTGCTGGACCCCGCCTACTGGGGCACCGGACTCGGGATCGAACTGGTGCGCGCCCTGCTGGCAGCCGCCTTTACCGAGCTGGGGGTGGCGCGGGTACTGGCCCACGTCGAGGTCTCGAACCGGCGCTCCATCGAACTGCTGGAGCGGGCCGGACTAGCCTGGGAGGCTACCCTGCGCCGCTTCGCGCAGGTCGACTCTCGCTGGTGGGACGTCCATCTGTACTCGGTCACCCGCGAGCAGTGGAACAGCGACCCCTGATCTGGATCGAGAGCTTGATGGCGCTCAGTCCTGGCCCCTCCCCGGCTTGCTGCCCCAGCCGCCCGGGCGCTCCCGGATCAAGCCCTCCTGGGCGACGCTGGCCACCAGCCGGCCGCCACGGTCGTAGATGCTGCCGCGGGCAAAGCCCCGTGAGCTGGAACGGCTTGGGCTGTCGATGCTGTAAAGCAGCCAGTCGTCCACCCGGAGTTCGCGGTGGAACCACAGCGCGTGATCGATGCTCGCCATCTGCAGGTCGTAGAAGGGCTGGCCATGCGGCAGGTTGGCGGTGTCCAGCAGGTGGTAATCGGAGACATACGCCAGCAGGCAGTTATGCAAGGTGTCATGGCTGTCTGGCAGGCGACCCACCAGCCTGAACCACACATGCTTGAGCGGCTCACGGCGCTCCGGCTTTGAGTAATCCGCCGGCCGCACCGGGCGAAACTCGAAAGGCCTGTCGTACTCGAAGAACCGCCGCACCTTTTCGGGGACCCGTTCCAGATCCAGCCCCTGGAACTGGGCACGGTCATCGGCCAGGCTGTCTGGACCCGGCACCTCGGGCATCTCCGAATGGTGCTCGGAGCCTGACTCGCCCACGTGGAAGGACGAGGACATGGTCAGGATTGGCTGGCCATGCTGGATGGCCACCACGCGTCGGCTGGTGAAACTGCCACCATCACGGGTCCGCTCCACCTGATAGACGATGGGCGCATTGAAATCGCCCCGCCTGAGAAAGTAGGCGTGCAGGGAATGCACGCGACGCTCGCTGACCGTGCGCGAGGCCGCCACCAGGGCTTGACCCAACACCTGTCCGCCGAACACCTGCGGCGCCCCGATGTCCCGGCTCACCCCCCGAAACAGGTTGTCTTCCAGCCGCTCGAGGTCGAGCAGTTCCACCAGCTCAGCCAGCCTTTTGTCCATGTGCCTAGCGTAGCAGGGCTGGCGGCGTTAGACTCGCGCGCCCCATGCAGCCCCTCATCCTCAAGTTCGGAAGTTCGGTCCTGGCCAACGCGTCAGCGCTCCCCCTGGTGGCGGACGATATCGTACGGGCCGCAGCTGATGGGCGGGGGGTCGTGGCCGTGGTGTCCGCTTTCGCTGGAGTGACCGACGGGCTGATCCGGCGCGCGGAGTCGGTGGGTGGAGCCGTCGACCCCTATGCTTATGCTGCCCTGGTGGGCAGCGGCGAACTCGAATCAGCCTCCATGCTCGCCCTCACCCTCGCTGCGGGAGGGCGACCGGCGCGCTTGTTGACGCCAGAGCAGTTTACCCTGCGCGCGCGCGGCAACCCGCTCGATGCCGAACCGCATGATTTCGATCGCGAGCAGTTGGCGCGCGCGCTGGACGAAACCGGGATCGCCATCGTGCCGGGTTTCATCGCTCACGATGACCGAAACCGGACCCTGCTGCTCGGTCGTGGGGGGTCCGACTACACGGCGCTGTTCCTGGCGGCACGGCTCAACGGTCGCTGCCGCCTGGTCAAGGACGTCGACGGGCTGTATGAGCGGGATCCGGCAGTGCCCGGGCCGGCGCCGAGCCGTTACCGGTCGGTAGAGTGGAGCGAAGCGCTGCGGGTGGCGGGCAAGCTGGTGCAGCCAAAGACCATCCGCTTCGCCGAGTCACTCGGCCTGCAGTTCGAGGTCGGCTGTATCGGCGGCGACGACGGAACCCTGGTGGGACCCGGTCCCGTGCAGTTGTACTAGCGCCGGGGTCCGCTCAACCGCCTTCCTGAACGCCGAGGCGCTGCTGCATGACCGGGCTGGTGGTGGTGTATTGCAGGAACTGCCGCTTGCCGGGGTACACGTGGCCCTGCACGCCAAACGCCGCCAGCGCGGCCTCGTGAAAACCCGAGAGGATCAGTTTTTTCTTGCCGGGATAGGTGTTGATGTCGCCGACGGCGAAAATCCCCGGCACGCTGGTCTGGAACTTCTCGGTGTCTACCTTGAGGGCCTTCTTCTCGAGTTCCAGGCCCCACTCGGCGATCGGTCCCAGCTTGGGGTGCAGGCCGAAGAAGGCAAAGGCATGGTCGCAGGAGACCTCTTCCTCGCCACCGCTGAGAAGCCGGACCGTCACCGCGGCTCGCTCGCCGTCCCCAAGCTTGAAGGCACCCACCTGGCCCGTCAGGTGGCGCAGCTTGCCGGCCTCGGCGAGCTGCTTCATGCGCTCCACGCTGGCCGGCTGGGCACGAAACTCCTCGCGCCGGTGCACCAGCGTGACTGAACGTGCCTTGCCGGTGAATTCGAGCACCCAGTCCAGCGCGCTGTCGCCACCGCCGGCGATCAGCAGGTCCTGGCCATGGAAGCGATCAGCCTGACTGACCCGGTAGTGGAGACGATAGCCCTCCAGTTCCGCCGCGCCCTCCACGGCCAGCCGCTTGGGCTGGAACGAACCAAGGCCCGCGGCGATGATCACGGCGCCTGCGTCGAAGCGATTACCGAGGGCAGTTTCCACGTCGAACCTGCGATCCTCCCTCGGCGTCAAGCGAGTGACTTCTTGCCCAAGGTGAAAACCGGCACCGAACGGCTTGATCTGCTCCAACAGGCGGTCAACCAACTCCTGCGCTCCGCACACCGGCAGGGCAGGAATGTCGTAGATCGGCTTGTCCGGATAGAGCTCGGTACACTGGCCACCTGGATTGACCAGGGAGTCGATCACCTGGCACTTGATACCGAGCAGGCCGAGTTCGAACACGGCGAACAGGCCGCTGGGGCCGGCGCCAATGATCACGCACTCCGTTTCGATGGGTTGACTTGGGGTATTCATACGGAAATTGTAGCCCATCGTCGCGCCATCACGGTCACGTATACTCGCCTCCCCTGAGCGCCCCCGTCCACCATGCAGGCAAGATCAGAACACTCCCAGCGTGTGCCCGCGCAGCGGATCGCTGACGACGGCTCACGACAGATCGACTGGCGCACGGTGGCCGCACTTGCCGCACCGCTGGTGCTCAACACCTCCATCCAGGCGGTGCTGGGGCTGACCGACACCTGGTTCATCGGTCGCCTGTCGGTCGACGCCACGGCCGCCATTTCCGCGGTCTACTGGCTGGTGATGCTGGCCATGTTCCTGCTCAGCGGGGCAACCATGGCCGTCCAGACCCTGGCCGCTCAGGCCTGGGGCTCGGGTAGGTTCAGGCGCGCCAGCCAGTCGATGTGGATGGGCCTGTGGGGCGCACTGGGTACCTTGCCCCTGTTCGTCCTGGTCATCGTGAACGGAGACGGCCTGCTGGCGCCCTTCGGGCTCCCGCCGTACATCGAGGCGCTGGCCATCGAATACTGGGATCCGCGCATGCTGGGCGGCCCGCTGGCAGTCGCCCTGTGGGGGCTGACCGCCTATTTCAATGGCATCGGTCACACCCGACTGCCGCTGCTGATTACGCTGGTGGTTGCCGTGGCGAACGTGTTCCTGAACGAGTGGTTCATCTTCGGCATGGAACTGGGCATCGCCGGCGCGGCCTGGGCAACCACTGCGGCACAGGCTACGGGAGTCATCGTGGCCCTGATACTGGTGTTCAGGGTGGACCGCGAGCGACTGAAGCCAACCCTTACCTGGCGACCAAAGGGCCGCTTGATCTGGCGCCAGTTCCGACTCGGTGTGCCGATGGCAGGCACCGCTGCGTCCGACCTGCTGGCAGTGTCCTTGTTCCAGCTCATGCAGGTCCGCATTGGGGCCGTAGATGGGGCGGCCACGCAGATCGTGATGGTGTCCACCTCGCTGTCCTACATGCCCGGCATCGGCCTCGCGCTGGCCGGGACCACGCTGGTCGGGCAGGCCATCGGCGCGGGCGATCGTGACTGGGCAGCCCGGCTCGGTAGCGGCATGATCAGGCTCGTCTCACTGTGGATGGGCGGCCTCGGCCTGCTGCTTGCCCTGTTCGGTCCCTGGCTCGTGCCACTGTTCGTCAACGCCGCCGACCCCAACGCCAGCGCGGTGGTCAAGCTGTCGCTGACCCTGCTGTGGATCGCCGCCATCTACCAGTTCGCAGATGGCCTGAACTTCGGCTCCAGCTTTTGCCTGCGTGGCGCAGGAGATGTGAACGTGCCGGCAGTCGTAGTCTTCGGCCTGGGCGCAACCGTGTTCGTGCCGCTGAGCTACCTGCTCACGTTTGCGCCCGGACAAGGCTGGTTCGGCGGCCCGGGCGCCGGGCTCGGCGCCATCGGTGGCTGGAGCGCGCTCGCGACCTACGCCGTGATCGTCGGGGTTTGCCTATGGCTCCGTTGGCGCAACGGCGCCTGGCGAGCCATCCGGCTCAGTTGAGACCTCATCGGCGGGCGCGTCTACACGGTCGTAGTCGCGGGCCAGCCGAAAACCGAGGTCTGACTGGCGGCGAGAAGGGGGCTCCGAATCCCGAGCCCCGGCCCTCGCCTGCGAGGGCTGGCTCGCCCACGACCCACCACGCACGGACTTGAGACTGCAGCCCCCCTGCCAGGTCCACGCCCTGCCGTCACGCGGTCGGCCCGCATAGCTGGCGGTAAAGCAGTCCTGGGTCCACTCGCGTACGTTGCCGATCATGTCGTAGGCGCCGAAAGCGTTGGGCCGGTAGCGCCCGGCCTCGCTCACCTCGGCAGCTCCATCCCGGCAGGCTGAGTTGGGCAGCCCCAGCCCGGTCAAACTCACGCTGCCGGCATCCAGCACGTTGGCGTAGTCACAGGCCAGCGTGACCGGCTGATCTTCCCGGGTATCTGCCGAGCCCCAGTAACGCGCGAAGTCGGTGCCACCTCGAGCCACGTATTCCCACTCGGCCTCGGCGGGCAAACGGAAGCTGCGCCCGCTGCGGGCAGACAGCCACTGGGCGTAGGCGCGCGCATCCTCCCAGTCGATGCAGGTCACGGGATCGTCAGGCCCCGGAGGCAGGGCGAAGCCGGGATCCCGCCAACTACGCTCTGGATCCTCCACCCACTGACCACCGCTCAGCACCCGGCAGCCACGGGGTGGATCGTAGCCACCCTCCTCGACGAACAGGGCGAACTCGCCGACCGTGATCTCACGTGCCGCAATGAAAAACGGCCGGCCGAGGCTCATCAGGACCTCCGGCACCTCGCCCGTGGCGCGATTGGCTTCAGAGCCTCCCGGCCGCGTGCCCATGCGAAATTCGCCGGGGGGAACCAGCAACATCTCCGGGCACTCACCGCAGTCGCGGGTCACCGAGGCCGGCGCCTGGGCCTGCGCGCCCACGGCGAGTACGGCAGCCAGCCCAGCAAGGTAACCAGACTTCATCGACTGCTCCTGCCGGTCTCGATATCACGGGCCACCCGAAAGCCGAGGTAGTCGGCCCGCAGGCCAGCCGGCGCCGATGCATGGTGGCCGCTGCGACTGCGCTCGGGCGGCGAGAGCCAGGCGCCACCGCGAATGACGCGCTCCTCGCAACCACCCAGCCAGGTCCACGCCTCGGACCCGGTCGGTCGACCTATCCTGCTGCCAGTCGCACAGTCCTCCGTCCACTCCCAGACATTGCCAATCATGTCCTTCAGGCCAAAGGCATTGGCCGCCAGCTGCCCGACGGGCGCTATGTCGGCGTAGCCGTCTCGACAGGCCGCCGCCGCCCAGCCCAGGGCATAGCGTGCCTGGGCGGTGAGGTCGTAGGTGTTGGCCTGTCCGCAGCCGTCGGCCGCGAGACTGCCCCAGGGCCTCGAGGTCACACTGCCGGCACGGGCCGCATATTCCCATTCGGCCTCGGAAGGCAGCCGGTACCTTTGCCGTGCCTTGCGGGAAAGCCACGCGACGTAAGCCTGCGCATCCGCCCAGGCGACACAAGTGACGGGGTGTTCATCGAGGGGGTCGGCAGGCACACCCGGCGTGCGCCAATCGCGCCGCCCATCGTCCGCATACCGCGACAAGGATTCATCCCAGAGTTGACAGCCCGGAGCGATCTCATGGCCGGTTTCCCGAATGAAGCGCGCAAACTCACCCCGGGTAACCTCCACACGACTCAGGGCGAAGGGACGCGACAGGCTGATGACCGTCCGCTCCGATTCCGGGGGGCCCGCGTGAACGGCAGGCTCGTCCGGTCCCGCCCCCATGACATAGCTGCCGGCAGGCATCCGGAGCATCTCGGGGCAGATCTCGCAGTCACGAAACGCCTCCTCGGCTGCCGCGGCACCCGACCCGCCGAGCAGCAGCCATAAGGCGAGCGATGCGCCAGTCAGGGTGCGAGCGATGTTCATGCCCGCAAGGCTGTCACGGGCACGAGTTGCCGGCAAGCCCCTGCTCCGACTCAACCGATCCTCACCGGCACGTAAATCTGACCCTCGCCCCGCTGCAGGAGCAGGGCCACCGTCGCCCGGGAACGATCGATCTCGCGACGCAAGTCCGCGAGGCTGTCCACCGGCTTGCCGTTGACCGCGATCAACACGTCACCCGGCTCGACCCCGGCCAGCGCGGCGGGACCCTCCACGTCTTCCACAAGCAGTTTCCCGTCGGTATCCAGGCGCCGTTGCTCATTGCTGCTGAGCGTCCGCACGGTGAGGCCGAGCTTGCCGGTCTGCGAATTATCGCTAGCCGGCTGGCGCTCGGAGCCACCTTCCTCCTCGACCTCCCCGACCTCGACGGCCACGCGCCTCGACTTGCCGTCCCGCCAGATCTCGAACTCCACGCTTGTGCCCGGCTCGACCTCCGCGACCAGCGGCGGCAAGTCCCCGGAGGCCTCCACTGCCTGTTCGCCCACGCCCAGGATGACGTCACCCGGACGGATGCCCGCCTCGTCAGCCGGCCCCTTGCGTTCCACGGAACTGACCAGGGCGCCCCGCGGCCGATCAAGCCCGAAGGAGTCCGCCAGCGCCTGATTGACGTCCTGAATGGTGACGCCGATGCGTCCGCGCTTGACCCTGCCATGCTCGATGAGCTGGTCCCGCACGCTGACCGCAACGTCGATGGGAATGGCGAATGACACGCCCTGATAGCCCCCGGTACGGCTGTAGATCTGCGAATTGATGCCGACCACCTCGCCCCTGAGGTTAAACAACGGCCCACCGGAGTTGCCTGGATTGACCGCCACGTCGGTCTGAATGAACGGAGTGTAAGCATCGCCCGGCAATGAACGGGCCTTGGCGCTGACGATACCTGCCGTCACCGAATTCTCGAAGCCGAAGGGGGATCCAATCGCGACCACCCATTCACCCACCTTGAGCGACTTCGGATCGCCCAGCCTGACGTACGGCAGTTCGCTGGCGTCTACCTTGAGCACGGCCACGTCGGTGCGCTCGTCGATGCCAACCACTTCGGCCAGATACTCGCGGCGGTCAGTCATTCTTACGGTTACTTCACTGGCTCCCTCCACCACGTGGGCATTAGTGAGGATGTAGCCATCCGGACTGACCAGGAAGCCGGACCCCTCACCGCGCACCGGTGGCCGCGGGCCGCGCGGCATGCCGAAGCCGAAGCGCTCGAAGAATTCGTACATCGGGTCGGAGGGGTCGAGTCCGGGTAGTCCGCCGCGACCGGTGGCGCGCGCAACCGTGGATACGTTGATCACTGCGGGCCCGAAGCTTTCCACCAGCGGACTGAAATCCGGCAGCCCCGCTGCATTAACGGTCACCGGGGCCGCGGGAGGCGGCTGCACACCCGCCAGCCGGGGGGCCTCTCCCGCCGCGGCGCGCTCATCGCCGGAGCAACCGGCCAGTAGCGAGCCAACCAGGACGACCAACGTGAGTCCGTGGGTTGCAGATCTGTTCAGTTTTTTGATGAAAATCATGGACCGCACCTCCATGCCTACGACCCGCCGTGGGCGGCAAAGTTGCATCGGTTTGGCGTCACGATATAGTCGCACGCCATGACAAAACCCGCCCGTGCTTTATTCTGGGTCCTTGCCCTCACGCCAGTGCTGGCCGCCGCCGCCACGCTGCCGGACCGGCCCCGTGCGGTCCTGCGTCAGCAGTTGGTGAAGGAAGAGTCGGTGACGGTCGTGGTGCGCGACGTCGCCAGTGGCGAGAGCCTGATCGAACTCAACCCGCTCACGCCGCGCTCACCGGCCTCGACCCTGAAGCTGCTGCCCACCTGGGTGGCCCTCGAGATGTTGGGACCCGCGCACAGCTGGAAGACCCGGGTCTATGCGGACGGGCCGGTCCGGGGTGGGGTGCTGAAGGGCAACCTCTACCTGCAGGGGGGCGGTGACCCCATGATGACCCTGGAGCGCTGGTGGAAACTGATCACCGACCTGCGCCAGACCGGACTGCGGGTCATAGAGGGCGACGTGGTCATCGATGAGGAGCTGTTCGCTCCCCTCGCTGAGCGGCGCGGGGACTTTGACCGCCGCCCACAGCGCACCTACAACGTGCTGCCCCACCCCCTGCTCGTCAACCTGCAGAGTATCGAGTTCACCGTCCGGCCGGCCGATGACGGGCGCACCATCGAGGTCGGCGCCACGCCGCTGCCCAGCAACCTCGAACTGCAGAATCGGATCCGGCCCTCGAACGGGCCGTGCAACAGCCGCAACCGGAACTTCTCCATCCAGCATTCCGAGGACCGCCCCCTCAACCTGGTGGTTAGCGGTACTGTGTCGGTGAATTGCCCACCGCAGAGTGCCCGCCAGGCGGTCATGAACCCGGTTGACTACGCTTACGGCAGTTTCAGGCAGCTTTGGGAACAGCAAGGCGGCAGCATTGGTGGAGGATTGCTGCGGGCACCCACTCCGCCCAAGTCCAAGCTGCTGCTCTCGCGCGACTCGCCCACCCTCGCTGAAGTCATCCGGGTGGTGAACAAGTTCTCAAGCAACGTCATGGCGCGCACGCTGGTACTGACCATCGCGGCCGAGAACGGCAGCCTGCCGGCCAGCAGTGCGGCCGGTGAGGCGCTGATCGATGGGTGGCTGCGAAACCAGGGCCTGGCGTTCGAGGAACTGGTGATCGACAACGGTTCTGGCCTCTCACGCAAGGCCAGGATATCGGGCGACAGCATGGCACGCATGCTGGCCGCCGCCTGGCGCAGCCGCTACGCGCCGGAGTTCATCGCCACGCTGCCAATGGGCGGGCTGGACGGCTCCCTGCGCAAACGCTTCAAGCGGCTCAAGGACCCAAGCCGCGTCCGGATGAAGACCGGCAGCCTGAATGGAGTCAGCTCGCTGGCCGGCTACGTGACCGGCCGATCCGGGCGCACCTACGCGGTGGTGATCATGGTCAACCAGAAGAGCGCGCAGTATGGCTCGGGCGACCTCATCGAAGGCGCGGTCGTCGACTGGGTACTCGATCAATGAGCCAATCGGGCGGCCAGCCACGACCGGAAGCTGCCATCCAGCACCTCCGGCCAGCCGCGACGGTACTCCTGCCGAAGCAGCGGCGCGATCTCGCCGAGGGCCTCCCAGCCGCCATGGGTAAGCGAGAGCAGGCAGCCCTCTGCGGTTGAATGGATCTCCACCTGAACCCACTGGGCGCTGTCCGGCTCCCGACCCGGGTGCCAGGTAAACAACAGCCGAAATCGGCCCTCATCCATTTCGAGCACCCGGCCCCAGGCCTGGTGCTCGCCGGCGGGCGTCACCTCCAAGACTGCGCCGCCCGGGGTGGGTTCCAGCACGCAGCAAGTCCGTGGGTCACGGGACAGGGAGTGGGTCATTACGGGCCACCAGTCAGCAAAATGATGCACAAAGGCCTCCCAAACCGGTTGCGCCGGGCACGGCAGCTGCAGCTCCACGGTAAAGG
>Ga0222713_10005718_pt1 | contig 12009 bp, 8 predicted proteins | sample C33_649DmetaG_FD_165061 | JGI IMG/M metagenome (GOLD analysis project Ga0222713, IMG submission 165061) | Estuarine water microbial communities from San Francisco Bay, California, United States - C33_649D | ecosystem: Environmental > Aquatic > Marine > Unclassified | place: USA: California...
GGACACTCTCAATTTCAATTGAGAAAACGGTGGCAGATTGGCAAATCGTTGCGCATTAAAAAGTATTGCCAGGCAATTATTCTTCCGAACTCATGGAAATCTGCAATCATTCCTTTTGTCGCTCACATACCGCTAAGAACAGGGTGGCTTGGCGAAATGCGTTTTGGATTATTAAATGATTGGCGAATATTAAATAAAAAAATATATTCCATGATGGTCCAACGGTTCTTAATGTTAGGAGCAACTAAAACTTTAGCTAAAACTAATAAAAATTTAGACTGGCAATCGTTTCAACCTCGTCTAGAAATTAAGAAAAATCATGAAAATATTAAGTTTAGAAACTTATTTTTAGTTGAAGAGAAACCTTTACTTATACTATGTCCTGGTGCCGCCTATGGTCCTGCAAAATGTTGGCCTGCGGAATACTTTGCAGAAATTGCAAATTATAAAAAACCAAAAGATTGGCAAATTGTATTATTGGGTTCTGAATCTGATAAGTCTACGGGGGTTAAAATACAGGAACTTACTAAAAACGCTTGTATTGATCTGATTGGTAAAACATCTTTAATAGAAGCTATAAATGTTCTATCTTCTGCTACATTAGTTATTAGCAATGATTCGGGACTCATGCATTTAACCGCAGCTTTAAATCGACCTTTAATTGCACTTTATGGCTCAAGTAGCCCAGAATTTACACCTCCTTTATCTACAAAAGCTAAACTACTTTATTTAAAACTTAGCTGTAGTCCTTGTTTTGAAAGAAAATGTCCTCTCGTTCATTTGAATTGTCTAAAAGAATTAACACCAAAAATTGTCTTAAAAACCATTGATGACTTAATAAATAATAAAAATTTATTTACCGATACAAAAGCTTGAAAAAATTTTTTCTAACAAATCATTCGTCGTAAACTGACCGGTAATTTCCCCTAAATAATTTTGTGCTATAAAAAGATCTTCGGCAAGCAATTCTGGAAAGTGATTTTCTTTTAATTTTAGTAATCCATTAGATAGCGCAACTTCGGTATTCATTAAAGCCTCTAAATGTCTACGTCTAGCACTAAAATTACCTTCAGAAGAAGTAGTAAATCCTATACGTTTTTTTAAATAATTACATAGTAATGTTAGACCTTCACCCGTCTTTGCAGACAATTTTATAACATCAAACTCCATTTCTTTATCTATGCTTGCTTTTTCTTGTTTAAGATCGATTTTGTTTCTTATAATAATAATACGTTTATCAATAAAAATATTTTCAAAAAAATTCTGCTGCTCTTTCCAAAATTTTAAATCTCCAATCCAAGTGGTCGTATGATCAACTACCCATAAAATAAAATCCGCTTTAGCTATTTCTGCTAACGTTCGTTTAATACCTTCTGTTTCGATTTCGTCGGTAGTAATTCTAAGCCCCGCAGTATCTACAACATTTAAAAATAAACCTTCTATTTGAATCTTTTCCCTAATAACATCGCGAGTAGTACCCGCAAAAGAGGTTACAATTGAAGATTCTTGTGCACTTAGTTTATTTAGTAAACTTGATTTCCCTGCATTGGGTGGACCCACAATAGCAAGGCTTATTCCTTCCCGTAATAAACTGCCTTGCTTTGCTAAATTTTTTACTTTTTGAATATCCGCTAGAATAAAGTGTAATTTATTAGTAATTTCTGTGTTTTTTAAAAAATCGATATTTTCTTCTGAAAAATCAATTGATGCTTCTAACCGCGCTCTTAAATCTATTAAAGTATCTCTCATCTGCGTTATGTGCTGTGAAAAATCTCCTTGTAGTGAGCGCATTGCTGCACGAGCCGCTTGTTCCGATTCGGCATCGATTAAGTCTGAAATAGCTTCCGCTTGCACAAGATCTATTTTTGAATTTAAAAAAGCCCGCTCTGTGAATTCACCGGGTCGAGCCAATCGCGCACCTAGTTGAATCACACGTTTCAATAAACAATCTATAACAACAGGCCCTCCGTGACCTTGTAATTCAAGTACATCTTCACCTGTAAAAGAATTAGGAGCAGGGAAATACAAACCAAGACCTTGATCGATAGTACTTCCATCTTCTGCCAAGAATGAAAGATATTCTGCAACTCTTTTTTTCGGGATATGGCCCAGTAGTTGAGTGGCGATAGGTTGAACATTTGAACCTGAAATACGAATAACAGCCACTCCCGCTCTACCATGAGATGTTGCCAAAGCGACAATGGTTTGATTATCCTTCTTTAAAATAGCTTCAAAATTATTCACTCACTTTTAACCATAGTCATCGTTTCTTTTTTGATAAATCAATGCTCATTCGACGCATAATAAACCATTGCTGTAAAATTGAAAGCGCATTATTAACAACCCAATATAAAACTAATCCGGAAGGAAAATTTAAAAACAAAGCCGTAAAAAAAATAGGTAAAAACTGCATCACTTTAGCCTGAGTAGGGTCTGGCGGTGGTGGATTTAAGCGCTGCTGAATAAACATAGTTATACCCATTAAAATGGGTAAAATATAATAGGGATCTTTGGCCGACAAATCATGAATCCACAATATGAAAGGCGCTTGTCGCAATTCAACACTTTCTAATAACATCCAATAAAGCGCAATAAATACCGGAATCTGTACCAAAATAGGCAAGCAACCCCCCAAAGGATTCACTTTTTCGGCTTTATAGAGCTCCATAGTCGCTTGTGTAAGTTTTTGCTTATCATCGCTGTAGCGCTCTCTAAGGGCTTGTAAACGGGGTTGCAAATTACGCATACTGGCCATGGATCGGTAACTTTTTGCCGATAAATGATAAAAAGCCAGTTTAATTAACACCGTGACGATAACTATTGACCAACCCCAATTTCCAACATATTGGTGAATATGCTTTAGCAACCAAAAAAGCCCCATTGAAATAAACCATAAAATCCCATAGTCCACAGTCAAATCTAAATGTGGAGCGGCCGCTTTTAAACGATCCATAACTTCTGGGCCAAGATAAAGTTTGCTCTGATTAATAAACTGCATGCCTGGCTGAATTTGGAAAGGCATACCTATCATGCCGAGTGTATAAATATCTCCTTTTGCATCGCTATAAAAATGAAACTCTTGACCAGAAGAAGGTATCCAGGCGCCTAAAAAATAATGTTGCAACATGGCCACCCAACCTGATTGAGTTGCCAATGAAATATTTCCTTGCGCCATTTTATCAAAACTAATCTTTTGGTAGGGTTTACTCTCAGTAGAAATTGCCCCGCCGATATAAGAGCTAATATTAAATAAACTACGTGCTTGTGAAATTTTTTTTTGTTGAAATTGGATATAAAAGCGTCCTTTCCAAATAGAAGACGAATGGTTTAAAATTTGATAACTCATTGGAATCAAATATTCACTTCTTTTAAAGATAAATTGTTTTTGAATTTGGACTTTCCCACAAGAGTTACAAATCAAATTAACTTTAATCTCTGGCTGATCGGGCTTTAAAATAAAATTATTCTGAGAACTTTGATACTGAAATACCTGCTTTTTATCAGGTAGTATAAATCCGCTTTGAGCAACATAATAACTACTACTATCAGGGCTCAATAATTGAAAAGGGGGTGAATTAGCTTGATTAGAATATTGTGGGTACTGTAAAAGATTAGCTTTAACAATATTACCTCCTAAGCTATCTATCCAAACATCTAACACGTCTGTTTTTACATGAATAAAACGTTGTCGCTGAGTGTTTTTAATTGGAATATTTGTTTCAATCAGAGGTGTTGGCAATTTAATTTCTTTATTATTTACCCCTTGTTTTTTTAAAAAATTTGTAGATCCTATTTCTTGACTGTTAGACGGATATTCATTTTGCCATGCGTTCCACAGCATAAACGCTATCAAAAACAAAGCGCCTAATAAAAAAACACGGGCCAGTTCCATATAAATTAACTCGTTTTAGTTGGTAGATTAGTTACGGGAAGAGATGGGACAGGATCATATCCCCCCTTATGCCAAGGATGACAACAGAGAAGTCGACGTATGGTCAGATACGGCCCTTTTAAAACACCATGGCGTCTAATTGCTATTAAAGCATACTTTGAGCAGCTTGGATAAAAACGACAATTATTCCCAATAAAGGGGCTAATGAAGCAACGGTAAACCTGCAATAAAGCGATCAGACTCTTTTGTAATAAACTACTAACCTTGACCATTGTTTATCTAAATCACACAAAAAAACTTGATTATTATACAAAGACCGATTTGTAACGGCTATGACGATATCTATATCCGGTAATCTATACTGATTAAGCCTAAAACTTTCCCTTATGAGACGCTTAAACCGGTTTCTAGATACCGCACTTGGAATTACCCTTTTCGCTATAGCTAAACCTAACCTAGCATAACCTAAGCCATTAAGCCTAGTATAGAGAACTAAGCCCCCCTGTTTCTGTTTATTCCCTTGTCGAAAAGTTCGTTGAAAGTCTTCCGAACAATGAAGTCGTAATAACTTAATGAAACCTTGGTTAGTCTTTAACAAAGAAGAAAAAACCGTGTTAAGCACTTAAGCGCATACGACCTTTAGCACGACGTCGCTTAAGGATTAAACGGCCCTTTTTCGTAGCCATTCTCGCTCTAAATCCGTGTGTTCTCTTACGCTTAAGATTACTGGGTTGATATGTTCTTTTCATAATTATAATACTACCCCTAAGGGTTATTTACTTAGTAGAGATGACGTATCTTAGGTGACCCTATTTAGATTGTCAATTTCATTCGGTCGTAAGCAAAAAAGGCACCTGGTTATAAAATAGTCTAATCTTGCTCAAAAACGAAGTGGCTAGATATAAAGATAGCGTTCTTAGATGAATTTATCATGGAAAAATTCATAAAAGTTGATAGGGGGGCTTCAGATCGTTTTAATTCTGTTTTATGGCGTAAATGGTAAAATTCTAAATAAATATCATTTATTTAGATTAAAATTTATCTTTAAAGATAAATTTTAATAACAATTAACTGAATTAAAGAAATGAAATTTTTTGTAAGTTCAGTTTATTACTAATAATAATAATTTAAAAGATAAATGTAGTAATATAGGAAGGATATTTCTGTTATTAACTAGATTTTTATTAAATTTTTCATAATCTTAAGTGAAAAAATAAATAAAGAAAGACTGTGAATAAGTGTTAATCTTTTAACCTAGGTTTCAAATTAAAGCTTATAACATTTTTTTTCAATACAAATACACACAGGTTATTGATAATTACTAACAGGCATTAATTTGATCTATCTAAGGTTTAAATATTAGTTAACAAATTTTTTATGTTGATTTCTTACGGCTTATAAATACATAGCTTAATCCTAATCTGCTAAATTTTATCTCTTATGCCGTTTTTAATATCGTATACGAGGTAAATTCTGCTAAGGATTGAGTTTGTTCAAAAAAAGTATATTAGTAGTTGAATTAGGAAGTTTTATAAAATTTAATCGTTTAGATAACTCTCAACTTTTATACCAATAATATAAATTTTTTTACTTTTTAAAGTAAATTAAGGGGTTTAAAAGTAATAATTTTAAAAAACCTAAAAATTTTCTATGTATATAAAAATTGCATTAGAAATTACTTGCAAATAATTTCTATCTTTTTTTAATGGTTTAGGCTAGATAAGCTATAAGAATTATGATATGAACTTAAGTCGGTTAACCGTTTATTTTATGTGGTAGAGGAATTATTGTGGCAACCGCTTTAGTAACATTCATTTGGCAAAAATGTTTAGATCGACTTCAAGATCATATATCACTCCAAGATTTTAATACTTGGATACGCCCATTGCAGGCTGAACAAAAAGAAGAACAGCTTATTCTATGGGCACCTAATCAATTTGTTTTACACTGTGTAAACGAAAGATTTTTAGTTCATATTAATCAGATCTTGACTCAATTAGATGAAGCACCCCCGGAAGTTATACTAAGAGTGGGTAGTCGCGATAATCAAACATCTCAAATTTCCCCTATATTAAGAAATACTCAAGTTTCTAAGGGAAAATCTAAGATTATTAAGGTTTCAGCAACACATATAAATTCAAATTTTACATTTATTAATTTTGTTGAAGGTAAATCTAACCAATTAGCACGAGCTGCTTCTGTGCAAGTTGCAGAAAATCCTGGAGGGGCCTACAACCCTTTATTACTTTATGGTGGAGTTGGATTAGGAAAAACTCATTTAATGCATGCAATTGGTAACGCTATTTTACTTAAAAATCCGCATGCCAAGGTGTTATATCTACATTCAGAACGTTTTGTTTCGGATATGATCAGAGCTTTGCAAACAAATACAATTAATGATTTTAAAACTTATTATCGCTCATTAGATGCATTATTAATTGATGATATTCAATTTTTTGCAGGAAAAGATCGTTCTCAAGAGGAGTTTTTTCACACGTTTAATACCTTATTAGAAAGCCAACAACAAATTGTATTAACATGTGATCGATATCCAAAAGAAATGTCAGGTGTGGAAGAACGTTTAAAATCACGGCTAGGTTGGGGACTGACAGTGGCTATTGAACCACCTGACCTTGAAACACGAGTTGCTATTTTGATTAGCAAGGCTGAACAAACCAAAATAAGTTTACCACAGGAGGTAGCTTTTTTTATTGCGAAACGAATTCATTCTAATGTGAGAGAACTTGAAGGTGTATTGAAAAGAGTAGTGGCTTATGCACAATTTACAGGATTACAAATCACACTTGAGTTGGTACGCGAAGCTATTAAAGATGTGCTCGCCTTACAAGATAAATTAGTCACAGTCGATAATATTATTAAAACAGTTGCAGAGTATTACAAAATTAAAGTTTCGGATTTACTTTCTAAGCGTCGCACATCTTCTTTGGCGCGTGCGCGTCAAATTGCTATGGCTCTTGCAAAAGAATTAACAAACCACAGTTTACCTGAACTAGGTCGAGCTTTTGGTGGGCGCGATCATACCACTGTATTGCACGCATTCCGAAAAATTCAAGAATTAAAAAAAACAAATACTGGCGTTGCTGAAGATTTTATAAATTTATTGCGTACTTTATCGAGTTGAGGAAGAAAAAAATGCAATTTACAATTAACCGTGAAACTTTATTGAAACCTTTGCAATTGGTAACAGCTGTAATTGAGCGTCGCCAAACTTTACCTATACTTTCAAACCTTTTAATACAATTAAAAGATAAAAATTTATCTTTATTGGGCACGGATATGGAAGTGGAATTAGCTGGGCGTGTTATTTTAGAAAAGCCAGGAGAATCTGGTAAAACAACAGCTCCGGCCAGAAAATTAATGGATATTTGTCGAAGTTTACCTGAAAGAAGTGAACTAAAATTCCAACAAAAGAAAGATAAATTATATCTTCAATGTGGCCGTAGTCGATTTAATTTATCTACTTTACCTGCTTCAGATTTCCCGATGAGTGATGTAGAAGTATTGGATAAACATGCTGAACCGTTAGAGTTTGTTTTGTCACAAAGGAGCTTACGATCTTTGATAGAATCGACTAATTTTGCTATGGCTCAGCAAGATGTACGTTACTATTTAAATGGGATGTTATGGGAGTTCAATAAAGGAAATTTTCGTGCTGTGGCAACTGATGGTCACCGTTTAGCACTTAATGTAAAGCAGGCAAATATAACGGTCGATAGTAACCAAATTATTGTGCCTAGAAAAGCGATTTATGAGCTTTCCCGTTTATTAAGTGACGAAGAAAACAATAGCCTAACTATTTTCTTAACTAAGAACCAGCTAAGAATCCATATGCAGGATTATACATTTACATCAAAGCTAATCGATGGGACATTCCCTGATTATAATAGGGTTATCCCTCAAAGTGGCGATAAAATCCTAGAAATTGATCGAGATTTACTCAAAGCATCTTTATCGCGGGTAGGTATTTTGTCTAATGATAAACATAAAAGTGTTTGTTTAGAGTTAAAAACTGGACTATTAAGAATTTTTGCTAATAATCTTGAACAAGAGGAAGCGGAAGATCATTTAGACGTGTCTTATTGTGGGGAGGAGCTAAGTATAGCCTTTAATATTAGCTATCTTATGGATGTGTTAAATAGTTTACCATCAGGATTAGTTAAAATTACCTTAACCTCTACTGAAGCGAGCGTAAGACTTGAGTCTAAGGAAAAGGATACGGGTGTTTATGTCATCATGCCCATGCGTTTATAGTGTCTTATGCAGTTGGTGCGTCTGAAAGCGAATAGTTTCCGAAATCTTATCGAACTTGATCTTGAGTTTTCACCTGGTTTTAATTTTATTTATGGACCTAATGGCAGCGGTAAATCGAGTTTACTTGAGGCCATTTATTTTTTGAGTTTAGGTCGATCTTTTCGTAGTAGTTTGGCAAGTCGGGCCATTCAACACGGTGCAAAAGGGTTTAATTTATTTTCAAGTATATTAGGAAAATACCCTACAACGTTGGCTCTAGAAAGAATACGTCAAGGAAAAACGAAGGTTAAAATTGGAAATAATAATAACTCTATTAGTGAGTTGGCTAAATTATTACCGCTACAGTTAATAAATCCCAATAGTTATCATTTATTAAGTGGAGGTCCTAAGGCGCGTAGACAATTTATCGATTGGGGTGTGTTTCACGTGGAACCACATTTTTTTCAAATTTGGCAACGATTTCAACAGATATTAAGACAACGTAATGCGGCTTTACAGCAGCATACTCCTATCAACCAAATTAAAATATGGAATTTAGAACTGGTTGAAATATCGAATCAAGTAACCGTATTTCGAGAAAAGTACGTGCAACAATTAACCCCTTTAATTATTGAATTGGTGAAAAAACTTCTTACTTTATCGGGATTAAGTATTGACTTTTATCAGGGTTGGGATAGAAAATATACATTAGATTCAATTTTGGACAGCTCATTTACGCGTGATTCTAATCTTGCTTATACACAATTTGGTCCACATAGAGCAGATTTAGTAATAAAACTAAATAGGGATCCCGTTCATGAGATATTATCTCGGGGCGAACAAAAATTATTAACGTGTGCACTTCAATTGGCGCAAGGGATGTTACTAAAAAAGATAACACATAAATCATGTATCTATTTATTTGATGATTTGTTTGCAGAACTTGATCATGTTAAACAGCATCTGTTTATGAGCTTACTTAATGGTTTGGAAGCTCAAGTTTTTATTACAGTAATAGAAGAATCCTTGATAAAAGCATTAAAATCTAGAGTGTTAAAAAAAATATTTCAAGCAGAGAAAGGAAAAATTATAGAAAAATACCCAATTTAAAGAAAAAAACTTAATATAAAGAGGGCATATATGAATTCTTGGTTAACTTTACTGATAGCAGGTTTGTTTGAAGTGGGTTTTACAACATGTATGAAATTGTCAGAGGGATTTACGCAATTAAAGTACACATTGGGTTTTTTATTTTTTTCTATCTTAAGTTTATATTTTTTAAATAAAGCCATTACACATATACCATTAGGAACAGCTTATGCCGTATGGACTGGAATAGGAGCTTTTGGTACGGTTTTAATAGGAATTATTTTTTTTAAAGATCCCGTATCTTTGACCAGAATTCTTTTTTTAATTTTATTAATAGGGTCTATTTTAGGTTTAAAATTTGTATCATCCCAATAAAACTCAAACCATAAGGTTTCACATGAAACCTTATGGTTTGAAAAATTACTGAAACTAATGTTAATGAGGTCTCTTAAGAAGAGGTTACATATTCCCTTTGATCAAATACAAAACAAGTACCTTTAAAGTAGCCTTCTCCGCATTTTTCAAAATAATTTAATACCCCCCCCTTTAATTGGTAAACTTCTTTAAATCCAAGTTTTATTAAATAAGTAGCTGCTTTTTCACAACGAATTCCACCAGTACAAAAAGTGACAATAGGTAATTTTTTAAATTCTTCAGGTAATTTTTTCACGGCCATTGGAAAGTCTCGAAATCGTTTAAGATTTAAGTTTATGGCATTGGTAAAACTACCATAAGCGATTTCAAAAGTATTTCGTGTATCTATTAATATTAAGTTAGTGCGTTTTAATAGCCAATTATTAAGGGTTTCAGGAGTTATGTAAGGGGCAGTAGATTTTATGGGATTAATGTTGTCGAGACCAAAGGGGATAATTTCTTTTTTGATCTTGATTAACATTTTTTTAAAAGGTTGAAAACTTGAAAAACTTTCCCGAAATTCTAGATTTTGAAAATATGAAAACGTGTTTAGAAAATTCTGAAAGCTACTAATTGAATTTTTTTTACCGGCGATAAATAAGTTAATGCCTTCTACACTTAGCAGAACAGTTCCTTTTAAATTTAATTCTTTAGCTTTTTCTTTAAAAGAAATTTGTAAAGTGGGTAAAATTTTATTAGATAGTTGAATAAATCGATAAGCGGCTATATTCGTTGTAGATAACATATTGTCATTAAAGATAAAAAATTAGAATTTTCTGGTGCTGGAACCAGGATTCGAACCTGGGGCCTACTGATTACAAGTCAGTTGCTCTACCAACTGAGCTATTCCAGCTATGAATCGGAGAGCCAAATTGTAGACAATTTAATATAAATTAGCAATTTTTTAATTCTCAGTTTTTAGTTTTACTTGAATTTCTCCATTATTAAAATAAACATATTTATTTTTAATTTTTACGCAAAGCTGGCCTTGTGAGTTTATTCCTTTTGCGATTCCTTCTATAGGAGGTTGAGAAGAAGTTTTTAAGATAATTTTTTTGCCTGCTAAATAATCAAGACGATGCCAATCAGACAAAAAGTAACAAAAATCTTTAGTTTTAAATTCAATAAGTATATGAAGCAAATTTTTCAGAATAAGTATAGCTAATAGATTACGTCTTGGAGGTAAGTTTTCTAAAGAGGAGACACTTGTAGCAGTTTGATTATATAAAAGAGAATGGTTTTTGGGGTTGTAAAGGTTTAGTCCGATACCGATTACTATTTTTTGGATTTTATTTAACCTAGATTGGGTTTCAGTTAAAATCCCTCCCAATTTTTTTCCTTCATGAATAATGTCATTGGGCCATTTAAGTTGTATTCCTTTTAATCCATATTCTTCAAGTGCCTTAACGATAGCGATACCTACAACCAATGTTAATCCGGCTAATTTATTAAGTGGTTTGGAGAATTCCCATAAAAGAGACAGTGCAATATCTTTTCCAAAGTTTGAAAACCAGGTACGATTGAATTGGCCCCTGCCAGCTGTTTGTTGTTCTGCAAAGACAGCATAATTACCTTTGTATTTCCTTTTATTGAGCAAATAACTATTAGTTGAGTCAATCAGCGTCAGCACTTCAAGTTGTGAAAGTAATTGTTTAACTTCGCCTAATTCATTATATATATGGGAAGCGTCAAGCAGTTCTAAGCTATCTGCTAAGCAATAATTTTTGTCATTGATAACTTCTAAATTTATTGATGACTCGGCTATAAACTTTAATATTTCAGGAACTACGGTATATGGGATATCTAAAATTTTGCTTATTTCCTGAGCTGAATGAAAGCTACCATCTACCAATAAAGTCAAAATAGATTTTAACAAGGACGTTTTAAAAGCTTTGTGATAAGGCATTTTTTTTAAAAAACTTTATACTTTATTGTAAAGCGCTAAATTAAATAAAGTCCAGTAAAGTTTTCCAAAATATGAAGAGGCGCTTCTTCGGGATTCGCCATAGACATCGTGGGCAAATAAAAGGTTTGCTCAAGGACGTATTGTCCTGAAATAGTGGCATGAGATACTTGATCAGTAGAAACTATCCAACTTGTGCCTGGAGGAAAACTAATTTCTTTATATTTAACTTGTTTTTGATAGTCTATGTCGAGCTTCATTCTATCATGAAGCATTAACATAATATGATCATAATGTGTACGAATATTTTTTGTGATGCCTAGCCAATGTAAAAATTTAGCACTACCCGGAATAGGTTTATTAATTTTTGGCAAAAAGCGTTGAGCTACCTCTTTAAAATTATCACCTATACGCCAAACTCGAGGTTCACCATAAGGATTGATATTAGAAAATAAACGTA
>Ga0222713_10005721_pt1 | contig 12007 bp, 14 predicted proteins | sample C33_649DmetaG_FD_165061 | JGI IMG/M metagenome (GOLD analysis project Ga0222713, IMG submission 165061) | Estuarine water microbial communities from San Francisco Bay, California, United States - C33_649D | ecosystem: Environmental > Aquatic > Marine > Unclassified | place: USA: California...
CATAGCGGGTCAGCTGACCACGGACATCAACAGCTACAGCCAGTTGAATCAACAGAATATCAATTCCGGGCCTCTGGCCAGCGGCGACTATATTATCACTGCGGACAATGGCACCGACGATACCTATTTCCTGGACATCGGCCTGGCCAGCAGCAACCATGCGGATCCTGACTTTTTTGGGGATACGGGCTCGATCAATGACGGTTATATCTATGTGGCCGGTGCCGACGAAACCGGTCCCAGCACCGGGGGTCCGGGCAACCTCATAATCGGCAGTACCAATGGCGTGATCAAGACCTTTATAGGTAACACAGCCCAGGCCAACGTTATCACCACGGTGGACTCTGGTGGACTAACCATAACAGGCAACATCTTGGCCACCGGTAATGCCAATATTGCCGGCAATGTAATCGGCGGTAATTTCCAATATGCCAACGGCACACCGGTACAAGGATCAGGTGCCCAGGGAACCACAGGCACCCAAGGCGTGCAAGGAGGCACAGGAACCCAAGGCATACAAGGAGCTTCGGGAGCCCAGGGCACTACAGGCACACAAGGTACCACAGGAGCTCAAGGCACCGCAGGACCCAGCACCACAATCAACGCCACCGATAATACCTCAACCAATCCGCTATACCCTGTGATGGTAGGCGCGGCTGGCAGCAATCAAACAGCCAATGTGACCACCACAAAGTTCTTGTTTGATGCATCATCCGGTAACCTCAGCGTGGTAGGCAACGTGATCAACTCAACCGGAGACATATGGTCACAATCGGGTCAATTCCGTACCACGGCTTCCACTGCCAACATCGTGAACAGCACACCCACTACCGTGAACATAGCCGGTGGGGCCAGCACGTCTACCAATATTGGTAACGCGTCAGGCGTGGTAAGTCTAAGTGGTAACGTACAGGGCAACACCAATGGCTTTGCTCTAGGCTACAGAGATGTCCCACAGGTCAGCTTCACGGGCAATGCCACTATCGCGCTAAGTGATGCTGGCAAACACTATTATTCAACCTTGGCCACAGCCAATACTCTGACCATCGCCAATAGCGCCACTGCCAACTTTGCCATTGGATCAGCGATCAACCTCATCAACTTAGGCACTGGCAATATCACCATAGCACAAGGTGTGGGTGTGACCCTGTACTATGCCGGCAACAGCACTGCAGGCAATAGAACAGTAGCCAGCTATGGTGCCGGCACCATACAAAAGGTGGCCACTGACACCTGGTTCTTGGTTGGCGTGGGGATAACCTAATGGGCGGCATCCTGTTGCCAGTATTTGGGGACCTGGCCGGACAAGGTTCGATCGTGGCACCCAATCAGATCCCCAACTTGAATCTGTGGTATGATGCTTCGGTCAGCAATGCCCTCTACATACAGACCAGCGGTGGTCTGGCACCCACCGATGGCCAGGGCGTGCAGAAATGGATTGACAAGCAGGGCAACGGTCGTGACGCCAATCAAAGTACCAGCAGCCGCCAGCCCACCTGGCAGAGCAACGAACAGAACGGCCTGGGTGTGTTGCTGTTTGATGGGTCAAATGATGTGCTGACCTTGAACCCCATAGCCTGGGCCCTGAGTCTTACCGGCCAAACCACTTATATAGTGGTCAAGGCTAGTGCTCTAACCGGCATACCACGCGTGACCCAGACCAACACCGATGGATTCCAATTTTTTTGGGATACTTACTGGGGTGTGGAAACCGCAGGCGGCCGTGCCAAGAGCGCCAATGCAGGAGATACCACCAACTACATCTACATGGGACAGATCCTGGACGGCAGCCAGACCGACCCCGATATCACGGTGCAGAACAACAAACGCCTCAAGTTCCGTATCAACGGCGTGGATCAATCTCTCACATTCACAGCCAACGTGGGCACAGCTACCTCGGGTTCAGCCAACACATTGTTTGTTGGTGCAGATTCCAGTCCGCCAGCCAATCCTTTCCACGGCTACATAGGCGAAATGATGATCTGGACCCGCACACTTTCTGCCGCAGAAATCACCCAGGTCGAGACGTATTTGTCTGACAAATGGGGCATATGATTATCGTTGGTATGCCATATACAACCAGAAACAACCATAGCTTCTTGCTCTAGCACCGTGTGATCTGCTAAAATAGCAAGATGCTGGATATCTTGACCTATCTACCCGCACGCCGTAAAAAATCCAGTTCGGGTTGGATTTCTTTCAATGCACCCTGCTGCACCCATAACAGTGAGAGCGCGGATCGGCGCCAGCGCGGTGGACTCAAACCCGCCGACGATGGCTGGAGCTATCACTGTTTCAACTGCGGCTTCACTGCCAGCTTCCGCCTGGGTCGCAATCTTGGTATCAAGGCACGGCGCCTGCTGTCATGGCTGGGCGTGCCCCCTGAAGAGATCGAGCGCATCAATCTCGAAAGCCTGCGCCAGCGCAACATGGAAGGTATCTTGGCCGAACGCCAGACCGTGTGGAATCGCGTGTCTGATGTGCCCGAGTTTGAGGAGCGTGATCTCCCGGCACACACGGAACTGATCACCCAGGAGCAGTATCCCGATCTCTGGAACTATCTCGGTAAACGCGCCGTTCCTCTGGACTACCCCTGCCTGGTGCAATATGCTGTGGAAAACAGACCACATGTACTGATCCCGTTTACCCACGACGGAACCATAGTGGGACATACTTCAAGGTTCCTAGATGATCGCAGACCCAAGTACATCAGTGAAACACAGACGGACTATGTGTTCGGCTGGGATCTACAGCGACCCACCTGGCAGCATGCCTTGGTCATGGAAGGCGTGTTTGATGCTCTCAGCATCGGTGGCATGGCAGTGATGCATGCCGAGATATCCAATGGTCAGGCTCGCTTGATCAGAAGTCTAGGTCGCGACATCACCGTGGTACCTGACCAGGACACAGCAGGCATGCGCCTGGTAGAACGTGCGCTGGAACTGGGCTGGGCCGTGAGCATGCCCCTCTGGGACACCGGCATCAAGGATGTGAACGATGCCGTGATTCGCTATGGTCGCCTGGGTACACTGCTAACTATCATGCAGGCACGCGAAACCAGCAGGGTCAAGATCGAATTGAGGAGAAAGCAACTTGCTAAAAGATTATAATGTAGATGTGCAACGTCTGTTCCTGGAGATGATGCTGGAAGATGCACAGAGCTATGTGCGCGTCCAGAACATCTACAACCCCGAGAACTTTGACCGAACCCTGAGGCCCGCAGCGGAATTCGTCAAGCAACACTGTGACGATCACAAGACCATGCCGGATCGCGCACAGATCACGGCGGCCACAGGGATAAATCTCCAGCCCATACCTGATCTCAATGAGGGCCACTTTGACTGGTTCCTGGAAGAGTTTGAAGGTTTCACGCGTCGCCAGGAACTAGAACGTGCGATCCTGAAGTCAGCGGATCTCCTGGAGAAAGGCAATTATGATCCCGTGGAGAAGCTGATCAAGGACGCGGTACAGATCTCGCTTACCCGGGACATGGGCACTGACTATTTTGCTGATCCCCGGGCTCGACTCATGGCTCTAAAGAACAGCAACGGACAGAATTCAACAGGTTGGCCCGCGCTGGATCGCCTGCTGTATGGTGGATTCAATCGCGGCGAGCTGCAGATCTTTGCGGGCGGTTCGGGTTCGGGCAAGAGCCTGTTCATGCAGAACCTGGCGGTAAACTGGGTAGAAGCTGGACTCAGTGGCGTGTACATCACGCTGGAACTGAGCGAAGGACTGTGCGCCATGCGCATAGACGGCATGATGACCAATACTGCCCAGAAAAAGATCTTCCCGGATCTAGACACCGTGGAGATGAAGGTACGCATGATGGGCAAGAAAGCGGGTCGCTTGCAGATCAAGTACATGCCCGCACAGAGCACGGTCAATGACATCCGGGCATACCTCAAGGAACTGCAGATACAGACAGGTTTGCGGGCAGATTTCTTGTGCGTGGACTACCTGGATCTCCTGATGCCGGTATCAGCCAAGGTGTCTCCCAATGATCTATTCGTCAAAGACAAGTATGTGAGTGAAGAACTGCGCAATCTGGCCAAGGAACTCAACATCCTGTTTGTCACGGCCAGCCAGCTGAACCGTGCTGCGGTGGAAGAGATCGAATTTGATCACAGCCACATATCGGGTGGTATCAGCAAGATCAACACCGCGGACAATGTGTTTGGTATCTTTACCAGCAGGGCCATGCGCGAACGCGGACGCTATCAGCTACAGCTGATGAAAACACGATCCAGTTCGGGCGTGGGGCAGAAGGTGGAACTGGAGTTTGATATCGACTGCCTGCGTATCCGAGACGCCGGAATAGAAGAGTCCAAACCCGGCCTGTCCAGGCCCACGGAGATCATGAACCGCATCAAGGCCACTGTGGATGCCGACACTGGGGAGATTGTAGCAGATACTCCCAAGATCACAGCTGAAGTGCAGAGCAACAAGCTCAAACAGCTACTGGCCCAGATCAAGACTTCCTAGAATCAACTGGCCACGGCCTTGATCACGGCAAATGTGAACACCGGTTGTTCTGTGGTAGTACCGCCTGTGGTGGCATAGGTAATACGGAAACTGCCCGCGCCCACTGCTGTCACATGGATACGATAGAGGTCGGTACCGCTTTTTTGATTTACAACCACGGTGTCGGTAGCGGCCACTTGGCTGTTGGTCACGGTAAAACTCTGCCAGCTGGTAGTACCAGCTGCACTGAACAGGGTGATCGCACCACAGGCTGCGTTGATGGTCACTCCCGTGGTCCTGTTGGTCGCTTGTGTCACAGCAGCACCGGCCCCGGTAGCATAGCCCACGTTGCTCTGGGCGCTGCCCAGGAGCGGACGATTGAGATCAAACAGGGTTATGGTGGTACCACCATCTGCGGTCCAGAATCGGAAAAAGTAGGTACCTGTGGCCTTGAACGTGATCACAGAACTGCTAAACCCTTGTACTCCCGCAGTGCCCAGGCTCACAGCGGCGGGCAGGGTCAGGGTGTAACCGGTGTTGGTGATATTCACTGCCACATCTATGCTGCCCGCAGATCCCGCAACAGGCCAGTTGACGAAGGCCAAGCTGATGTTGCCCGTGGTGCTTACATACTGATATTGTCCTGCACTGTAGTCCAGGGTCACTGTGCCCAATGTGGCGGTATTTTGCAGGTAGGTCCAACTCACATCATTGAGCTTGACCGCGTAGATCAGGTTGTCGCTCATGTTGTTGTCCAGGGTGGTGCCCGTGAGCGCGGCCTTGAACACACCGTTGGTCTGCAGCTCAGTGATTTCCGCGGCTGCATACTGGAAATTGGTGGCGGTGTTGGTGAAATTGTCCCGCATGCCCTGGGTGTCGTTGGGCACGCCGGCTACGGGGTAATTACCGTTGATATTATTGGGGTTTATTTGGCTGGTCATTCTGTTCCCTTTGGGCTATGAGATATTTATCGCGAGCCTGTTTTCCATAAATAATACACAGGAATGGTTGAAATGCAAAAAAGAACAAAGAGCATACTGGAAGAGCTGGACAGCATGTATGTGGAACGGGATCGGCGCCTGGTCTTGGAAAATCGCGCCGCCGTGCTGATCCAAAGCGCGGTGCGCCTGCTGGAACAGATCGAACATGAGTATTCCGCTGAACAGGCAGAGAATCTCACCCGCAAATTCCTCAATGCCATCCGCAACCGGGATGCTGACAAATTTGCCCGCACCGTGAGGCGCACCAATGAAAATCAATGAAGTAACACAGGTCAACGAAATAGGACTAGCCGCTATCGGCAGCATAGCCAAGAGCCTGGGAGGTGCAGCTCTCAAAGGCATAGGTAAATCTGTGGCTGCAGGTCTGGATTCCGACCTCGGCAAGGCACTGGGTGCCGGGCAAACCACCCAGGTATCTATGTCTTCAGATCAGATGAAAGCAGCCATGGGAGCTACCGCCAAGAAGTTGGCGCCTAACCTGGCCAAACAGTGGGCTAGCATGTCCCAGCAGATGATAGCAGACCAGCAGGCTTCAATGCCAGCAGGAGCTATAGCTCAGTGGAAAGATGTACCACCGGCTATCAAGTTGAAAAAACTGGATGACATACTCAATAGCACTCTCAGCTCGATACAACCGGGCCTGAGAGACTATAAGCAACTGGCTACCTATGTAGAGGACGATCCTTACAGCCAGCAATTGGCTGTACAAGCCATCCGAGTGATCGATCTGCTACGTGACAAATTGTCCAAACCTACACCTCCCGCCAATCTACAACAGGAATGGGAAAAAGTGGTAGCAGCAATAGCAAGTGCGGCCCGGGTAGCCGGACGCCGACAGGCTACTACCCAGAAACAGAGCCGAGTGGCATTTGACAAGACCACCGGCAAGTGGACCTACGATGGTAGTCCGCTGGATGCCAGTGTGCCTGAACAGCGAGCAGCTCAGGCCGAATATATGAGACTAAATCCGGGATGGGCGTCGCCGTGATCATACAGGAAGGTGGTAATGTATTTCGGGACAAACAGGGACAGGCTCTCACACAGCGCATAGATCGTGCGGATGTGCCGGCCACGATATCCTTTATACAAAAAGTCACCGGCATCAAGTTTCCCCCGGATCGCTGGCTGGGCAGCACCGGACGAGCCGCCACGTCGGGCGACCTAGACCTGGCCGTGGACAGCAACAAGACCACCAAAGAAGATGTGGCAGCGGCCATCCAGGCCTGGGCGCAGAAAAACCGCCTGGATCCCAAAGAGTATGTGGTCAAAAAAGGCGAGGTGCATTTCCGCACGCCCATAGCCGGCGACGCCAACCGCGGTTTTGTACAGACTGACTTCATGTTCCTGCCCGATGTCAACTGGGGCACATTTTTCTATGCGGGTGGTGATGATTCGGCCTACAAAGGCGTGTACCGTAACATACTCATGAGCAGCATAGCCAAAAGCCTGGGGCTCAAGGTGGGCCTCAATGGCATGTTCAGCCGCACAACCAATCAATTGGTCAATGGTGGTCAGGATCCTGACTACGTGGCCCAGGTACTGCTGGGACCAGGCAAGAAACGTGATGCCCTCAAGAACGTGGAAACCATTTATGCCAGCCTGCGGCAGGATCCGGACCGGGATGCCAAGCTGGCCGACTTCCGGGACTACCTGGCCCAGAACAACATGTCCGAACCCCAGCTCAAAGAAGATGAAGTGAACTTCCTGGCTCGTCTTAGAGACCGCATCGTGAATCGGGGCATGTATGCCCTGATCGAGCACCACGAGCCCGTGATGGAAGCCGAAGAGGCCGGTGTGGGTGGCCGTGCCAAGGGCATCGAGCACCTGGAAGATCTGGTTTTCCGTCGCGGCAGCGCAGGAGTAAAACAGGCCCTGGACATAGTGGACCACATGGCCCAGACACCGTCCAGCACCACGGTCAAATGGGACGGCAAGCCCGCGGTAATTTTTGGACGCAAACCGGCCACGGGTGAATTCGTGCTCACGGATGGGTCGGGATTTGACGCCAAGACCTATGACGGCCTGGCCACCAGCCCGGAGATGATGTCCCAGATACAGAACGCCCGGGGCAAGGGGCGCGAGGATCTGATCAATATCTATCGCACACTGTGGCCCCAGTTGGAAGCGGCCCTGCCTACCAACTTCCGGGGCTATGTCAAGGGCGATCTCCTGTACATGAGCACACCTCCCTTGGAAAAAGGCAACTATGTGTTCCGTCCCAACACAGTGGAATATCGGATCCCGGCCCGGAGCAGCCTGGGCAAACGCATAGGCGACAGCGAAATAGGCATAGCCATGCACAGCATGTATGCGGACCAGGGCGAACCTCGCCAGCCCCTGAGCCGTGTGAAATTTGTACCTGTGCCTGGTCTGCTGCTGCTGGAGCCCATAGTGAGCCGAGGTGTGGAACCCAACACTGATCTGACACGTGAGATAAAAAGCGTGCTCCAGGCGCACGGCCGTGAAATAGATACACTTTTCAACCCCGCAGAACTGCGCCGCCAACAGATCACGGACCTGGCCAAATTGTGCGTGGACTTTATCAATTTCAAGATCGGCTCGGGTAACTTTGACAATCTCCTGCCGGAATTTGGAGCCTGGCTGCAACAGAAAGTCAGCCCGCGCAAGTTCAACAACATCATCGAGTATCTCAAGAATCCCAGCACCAACCAGTCAGGCATGGCAGCGGCCTTTACCCTGTTCCTGCTGCTGCACGACCTCAAACTGGACCTGCTGCGCCAGCTGGATCTACAGAGCCCGGGCAACGAGGGCTGGGTCATGGCCACCCCTGCAGGCTATGCCAAAGCAGTAAATCGCTTTGATTTTACTGTGCGCAATCGGGCAAGAAACAACCCATAACCTGGGTTTTTGAACGCCCGGACTAAATACCAGTAGGGCATGCTGCCCAACTTTTAGGAGATTACTACAATGGCTTCAATTACCAAAGTAAACGGTACCACCCAACCAGTATTTGCTATCGACGTTCGCAACGGTTCGATCGCCAATACCGCCAACATCGCTGCACAGGGTCCTGTGCAGATGGCCGGCCCCAAGCTGGAGTTCTTCAGCTTGACCGCCAACAGTGCACTCAGCGCATCGGGCGCTGCCAATGCCACTGGCTACATCAACAACGTGCTGCAAGCTATCCAGCAGACCACCACGATCGCCATGTACCAAGTGACCCCCACCGACGCAGCCGTGCTCAACATCGCTGTGTACCCCGTGGGCGCTGCCAACGCTGCTCAGATCGTTGCTGCTGCTCAGACAGCCAACGCCACTGGCGGCCTGAACATTGGTATCCCCACCGCCAACGTCGCTGCTGCTGCCACGTTCACCAACGTCTAATAGACGTTATCACACAAACCCCGGACCTAAAAAATCCGGGGTTTTTGTTTGGCCGTAAATATCTCTGATGAAGATCTCAGTGACCACCCTGTTTGACTGTGCAGACACAGGCGTGACAGGGCATTACAGGCCCAGCGCGGTACCCTTCACGGACCGTACAGGCACCGAGATCCGGGACCAGGCCCAGTGGAATCAGAGCCGAAACCGGCAGAGAAACTGGGAAACCCTCCAGCAGGTGATCGGCCTGCGCAGCCAGATAGAAAGTTACACCAGCCCTGAGCGCAAACAACACCAATGGAAGTTTGAAATTTCCGTGGAAAGATCGGATGTGTTTGGTCAAGATCTCGTGGACTTACGTCGAGATTGTGAGGGTGTTCCCATGATCGTTGGCCTGACCGAGACCGCAGGTGTGTTGCCACGCCTGACCACCCAGGGAAATCAGCAGAACATTTGGTTCGAAACAATAAATAGTTGACCATGGCCGACCCTACCGAAATTGAGAAAAAGAACCTAGAAGCGCATGTGGAACTGTGCGCGGAAAGATACAACCACCTGGATGCCAAGCTACAGGACATCGATTCCAAGATAAGTGAACTGGATCGGGTGATCAAAGAAGTGCATGGCTGTGTGCATGCTCTCAACAGCAAATACACCGATCGTGTCATAGGCTGGGCCGGTTCCCTGATCATGATCCTGCTGGGCGTGATCGGTTGGTTGGCTTCCCAATACATCAAAACTCTATGACCCGTGAGCAAAAGCTGGAACGCTGGGCCGAGCGTGAAATCCGCCGCAATCTCGACAACCTGTTGCTGGACAATGAACAGGGAAGATTCCTGGCATTTGGTCGCTGGGAGATCAACCCAGGACCGGGCTATGTAGAAGTGCAGGAACGGGACCATACCTGGAAGTTCAGCAGCCGCCGCAGCGCCATCAGCTGGTGCGTGGCCCGTAAATTCCGCCAGCATCGGCTGGGGCTAGAAATCCAGCAAAAAGACGCCGAACGCCTACGCATGCTACAGGACATGCAGGCCCAGACTCAGCTGGCTGCTGTCAGTAAAAATGCCCAGTTCAACGAAATGATCATGACCAAGATGCAGGGCAAGCGTTATCGCTTGAACTGGATCGAGCGCCAGCTGAAAAATCTAACGAGCCAAGCTAAATACCTACAACTTCGAGGATTCGAAAAATGAAAATCACTGAATTCAACTCACCGGACCGCCTACAACAGCTGGCCACGGTCATGGAAAGCTATTTTGGCCGCAGCCTGCCTGTGGACCAAATGTCGGACAACACCGCCCGTATCATGCTGCAACGTGTCAAGGGCATGATCCGCGAACACAAGAACACATTTGATCGCCACATGAGCGAGCGCAATCCTGTGTATCTCCAGCTCATGATGATGGAACAGGCTCTGGCCCAGCGAGTGGCCGAAACCATGCCTGCTCCTGTTCCCGGTGCACAACCCACACAAAAACCTGCTGCTGCCACACCAGTCCCCACTATTGATCCCAACAAACTGAAAGCAGCCCAAGACAAACTAAGCAAAGGTCAAACACTGTCAAGTGACGAGCAAAAACTAGTCAACGCCGCAGCAGCAGCCCAACAACAGATGCAAGAGAATCGCCTCAAGCGTGCATTCCGCACACTGAAAGAAAGCGAAGTACAACAGGCCCAGGTGGTCTTGGCAGCCCAGGACATGGTAGACTCGATCCAGGGCATGATCGAAGATGCCACCGAGATGCAGTACAAAGAATTACCGGCCCTGGTAGATTCAATCCGCAATCAGATCGGCCTAGAACAGGCCAACCAGTTCAACACAGATGCCACCGCGGCCATGACCGGTCTGGTGCAGAGCCTGCAAGGCACCAAGCAACAGATGGAAACCAGCCTGGGTGTGGTTACCGGACAACAGGTAGCGCCCGCTCTAGATGCCGCCATGGGTGGTGCAGCACCTGCTGCTCCCGACCTGGGCGCCGAACCCCCGATCGAGCCTGGTGCTGAACCCATGGAACCGGCCGCCGACCTCGAAGCACCGGTAGAGCCTGAACTGGGCGCTGAACCCACTAGCAAACAGTTGGGTCGCGAGAAACGCTAATGCGACTGCGTGAAGTGGCCGATTCAGCCACTCCTGACAGTGATCAGTTGATCGGTCTGGTACAGTTCCTTCGTGGCAGGGCCAAAGACACATCAGCGCGGGCCCAGATCAGCCAAGAGGCCTTTTTCAAACTGGCGCGCAGCCTGGGAGCCAATGTCACCCCAGACAATCTGCTACAGATCACAGGGCAACCACCCCTGAGCAATCTGCTAGAACCGGTTGATCCGGCATCGGGCGTGATTGTGTTCAAAGGTGGCGAGCCCACTGACATAAACATGCCGGTCAACAAGGCCCAGGACATCGTGGCCAATATGGCCAAAAAAGCCAACCCCTTGACCTAGAGCATTGACATCCAGGGCAAAGGCCGTTATAATTAGCGACTGCCTATGATCACACTCACTGATGCTGCCCGAGATAGATTCCAAAATTTGATTGCCGACCAACGAGCGCGTGGCATACGTGTGGGCGTGAAGAAGTCGGGCTGTGCTGGTCTGACCTATCAGATCGACCTGGAACACCAAGACCACAGTGATCAACCCGATTGGCACATGATCGACCAGGGTGTGCGAGTATATCTACACGAAAGCAGCAGACCTTTCCTGGAAGGCATGACCATAGACTGGCAGACTCAAGGTCTGAACCAGCGAGTGGTATTCCTCAACCCCAACGAACGTTCCAGCTGCGGTTGCGGCGAAAGTTTTGGTGTGTGATGCTACAGCAAAAATTCAACTATCAAGACATACCTCGGGTCACCGTAGAGGGTCGTAGATTCTATGCCACCCCCGATGGCAAACGTTTGCCTTCGGTTACCACCATACTGGAGCAGACCAAGCCTGAAGAAAACCGGAGAGCCCTGCGAGAATGGAAGCAGCGAGTGGGTGCTGAACGGGCGCAGCAGATAACCACAGAGGCCGCCAATCGTGGCACACGCATGCATTCGTTCCTGGAACGCTACATCCGCGATGGCGCCATGCCTACTCGTCCAGGTAATCCGTTCAGTTGGCCCAGCTATGTCATGGCCGAGACGGTGATACGCGAAGGTTTGCAAAACGTGTCAGAATTTTGGGGTGTGGAAATACCCTTGTATTTTCCCGGCGTCTAT
>Ga0222713_10005722_pt1 | contig 12006 bp, 15 predicted proteins | sample C33_649DmetaG_FD_165061 | JGI IMG/M metagenome (GOLD analysis project Ga0222713, IMG submission 165061) | Estuarine water microbial communities from San Francisco Bay, California, United States - C33_649D | ecosystem: Environmental > Aquatic > Marine > Unclassified | place: USA: California...
CGACAGGCACGCTCAGGATGTAGCGGTTCTGGAAGTATGCAGCGCAGGCCTTGTCCCAGTTGGATTGATCAATCTCCTCGATGACGTCTTGGATTGGATCGGAGAGCGGAAGAACCACCGACTGGCTTATACCAAATTCGGTCTGCTTGAGGCTGATGACTCCGCGCTGACTAAGGAACACGATATCCGACCCTGTGGAAGCAATAGACGCCTGACTGACGCATCCAAACTCACGGGTGACCTCAGTGAGGCGGGTGGTGGACAAGTCGCCGTAGAGGTTCTCCACGGCGAGAATGCTGCGCTCCTTGAACACGATCAGCGTCGTCGTGTTGAACGGATACAGCGCCACCACAGCGTCGTTGGCCCCGGTGTTCAGCTTGAACTCGTTCAGGATCGGGCTGTAGTGCAGCGGATCCAGCACGTCGGACACTGCGAGGTAGTCGGGGCCGTAGAGCAGCAGCAGGCGGTTCTGGAAGTACAACCCCTCGCGGCCTGCAGGCACGTTGGCGCCGGAGGCCGATGACTTCTTGATCGTGCCTGTGATGGAGTCGGACGTGACGTTGACCAGCGTCGAAGGCTGCGATGCCGTGACGCTGGCTGACGTGTAGTTGATGCCGGGAAAGTTAATGGTCACCGCGGTCACCTTGCCGTCGGTGATCGTAGCCGTTGCTTCAGCCAGCGTTCCGCCACCGCCGAGCGTGATCGTCGGTGCAGTCAGATAACCAGCACCTTGGTCTACGATGGTGAGCGAGGTATAGCCATCGGTTGCAGGCGGATCAATGGTCACACCAGGAACCGTAGAGTACCCTGACCCGACGTTGGTAATCGTGAATCCAGTGACCTTGCCTTTAGAGATCGTCGCAGTGGCTGTAGCGGTTGTTCCGCCTCCACCCGGAGGAGCAATAACGACATTGGGCACTGTGGAGTACCCAGCGCCACCAACACCGAGCGTAATGGATCCAACGGTGGCCCCAGAAAGCACCGCGGTTCCGGTTGCCGTCGTCTTGCCAATCGTCCCGGTGATGATCGCTGTCTTTGCAGTGTTCAGCGAGTCGGTCTCCTCGGTGGGTCCGGAGAACAGCTTCAGCGAGTTCTTATCGCTCGGGAAGACGTAGTAGATCTTGTCGGTGACCGTAGCACCGCCGTTCTGCGTATTCGACAGCGTCACCTGATCGCCGGGAACAAACGGATGGTTGGGAACGGTGATCGTGTCCTCTACGGATGAGGACGCTACGATGGCGTTCACCGCGGCAATCCGGTTGAAACCGTTGTCGAGAGCCGAGACCGGAGCCCCCGATGAGTACGAGGCTTCCATGATCAGCGGCAGGCCGTCATTGTAGAAGTCGCTGATGCCCTGGGTGACATCGTAGCCCGTCGTGTTGTTCGACAGCTCAAAGTAGTAGCGGTTCGATGACGTCAGGCCTGTCTTGAGCGTGACCGGACTGGTGCCCTGCTGGCCGCTGGCTTGCGACAGGTGCAGCGTGCAGACGCCGCTGGCCTTCACGTTGACGTACATCCCGAATCCCTGACCGGTGGATGTGGATGATGTCCACAGGTTGGGGGCAGTACCGATCTGGAACACCACAACACGATCACCGGACTGCAGGTCGGGTGTGACATTCAATGTCACAGTGTTGTTGGTGGTGTTGACGTCGGCTCCGGTGAAGTAGTAGCGGGCATTCCCCGGGCGCAGCATGACCACCGAGTTGGTGGCCTGAATCAGGCGCACCGGGCTGTAGATGTCGTGCCCGTTGAGCGGGATCTCTAGGTTGGATTGGTTGGGCCGAACCAAGTACATCCTGCCCTGACCGCCGTCGGACGTCCGCGCCTCGTTGGTGGCGACAATCAGAGCCTGGTAGCCGGTGTCCGGATCTCGGAAAGGAAGCACGCCGAGGATGTCGGTGAAGGCCGTGGTGTTGCCGTAGAACTGGATGTTCCGAGTCGTTGCCGGACCACCAAGAGAGATGGCCGCGGTGGACATCATCGCATTGGTGTTGTTGTCGTACAGGCATCGGGTTCCGTTGGGGAACACCAGTATACTGGAACTGCTGTCCGAGCAGATGATCGTGTTGTTTGGAATGATTGATCCGGTGACCACCTGCGTCTCGGGCGACCCGGATGTGACGATGACCGACCGAGTGAAGTTGTTCCACTTGCCGCCCCACCTAGGCTGCACGATGCCCCAGCGGTTGCGAATGTTCTGATCCTGAAATACCCGGTTGATGGCCTGGCTGACAAACTGGGGAGGCAACTGCGCGGGATCAAGGCGTGAGATCACCCCCTTGAAGCCGTCGTCGACCGATATGATGTCAGGCAGGTCAGGCATATCACCGTGATGGCACGATTATCTGGCGCACATATTTCTCCTGCAGTGCCACCTTGTCGATCTCCTTGGTGAGTTCAGCCTCGCCTAACTCCAAGAACTGGTTGCCCAGGTCGATCTTGCCGTCAACGCGCAGCATCTGGCCCGCGGCCTTGAGGGAGCAGATCTCGCAGAATCGGTAGGGGAAGGCATAGGCGGTGGCCTCGGCAGCACTGGACAGAAGCGGCGGTGTCTTGCGGAACTCCAGCCAGACAAACGGGAGCTCTGCTGTGACTAGGATGCCGTCGTCTGTGAAGGTGTACGGGGCCTCCTGCTGGCGCCACGTCACCCGCGGGTCGATGGGCCAGACCGAGAAGGTTTCTCCGATGGGGATGGCCCGGGTGGTGCCATCGACATTGGTCGTCTGCGAGATGTTGCGCAGGAACTTGTCGAGGCGTCCCCAGTAGGACGTGTTGGTCGGGACAGTGCCTGCAGCCGCGGTATTGAAGAGCTGGTAGTACTCTTGGGTTACCGGATACAGCACGATGGTGCCGACAGTGTACGTGGTCGTTGCATTCCAGTTTGCGTTTCCGGAATAGGATGACTGCGCCAGCCCCCAGCACTGCGAGTTGAGCGTGCCATTCGGGCCGTTGTTGGTCGGAGGGACTTCGGAATTCGGTGCACCAACGTACTGGTAGTACTTCTGCTCAACCGGGTAGTACACCACGGTGCCCTGGGTGTACGTGATCGCATCGCTGTAGTTGGGCGCGAAGAACTCCTGCTGATACACGGTCTGCTCGGGCCAGTCGAAGCACTCCCAGGCGCTTCGCAATGACATGGAGATGAACGTGCGGAAGAAGTTGGACTCCTCGGTGGTCAGCGTAGAGAAAACGCGCCCGGTGAGTTCACAGGCGCGTTGCAGGACGTAATCGTAAGAGACGGTTCTCATAGGCTACCAGGATTTGCACGCCCAGTACTTGGCGGAGAGTTTGGTGCCGGGCTCGTCACAACCATGACGGGCTCGGAAGGATGCGCGGCGCTCCGGGATGTGCTTCTTGATTGTCATGTCCGGGTCACCGAAACGCACGAGAGCAACCTTGTCGCCCTCCTTGGCTAGGACAGCGAACTTCTTGTTCTCGCCTGGCGTGCGCTTGGGCTTGTTGTAGCCGGCGAACTTGTTGCCCTTGTAGTTGATCATTGAGACTTGGGTAGCACGTACCAGCCGGCGGGTAGCTCGACTCGTGATGGCCCGACCAGCTTCTTGTCTTTGTCGAAAGCGTAGACGCTGGCCTTCACAGGCTTGGCCAGCATCACCGGATCACCGGAAGGGACCAGGACCACCCTCGTCTGGCAACCTAGGCAAGTCGGCAATATCAGAGCCCAGCTTTTGCTTGAGCTCATCAGGTGCTTTGCCGTGGTTAACATCGGTGGGTGGTGTTTCTCGGAACCAGTCGAGCAGGGCCCGCAGGATCTGGTAGATCCAGTTCACTCGGGCTTCTTGATCTCCAGCTTCTCGCTGGCGTCCTTGGCCATGACCAAGCCGATGCCGGCGGAGATGGCGGCGATAGTGGAGGTGAAGTCGACCGAGGTGGTCGGATCGCCATCAAACAGGGCCTTCATGCATCCGCCAATGGCAACAAGGATGGCGCCGATTCCGGCAAGAGTGGTCTTGGTGTTTCTCATTTTTTCCAGGCTTTATAGAGCGCGATGCAGGCCGCAATGAGGCCGACCACGGCGGAGACAAATCGGATGCCGTCGGTGAGCTGAGGAAGCAGCGAGGCTGCTGTGGCTGCTGCCGCGGTGCCCAGCGAGATTGCTAGGCCGTTCGTTCCGCCGTGGTTGGTTGCGTCCATTTACTCTGAGGATTTAGGTTGAGCTGCTGCGATGATGATGTCGGCAATGGGAACGCCGACTTTGGCGTTCTGGTAGCCACCGGCTTTGATTGCGATGTCGATGAGTTGGAGGAGGCTATTGGCCTGCTCCTGCGTAAGTTCGATGTGAATCATACGGTCGGAGCATCGGCAACCGGAGCGTCGTTTGCAACCAAAGGCGGTGCAATGTACGGCAACATCGGAGGCACCGGATCAGGAGTAGGCGGCACCCACGGCAGCGGAAGACTCACAACCGGCGGGTTGATCTGGTCGTTGATCTGCGCGGTGACGTTGGCTTCGATTGCGGCCTGATCGACTCCGTTCTGATAGCACCAACCCAACACCTGATCCTGCGTCAGTTCGTTGTACGGAGTGAACGAGCCACTCGGCGGAGCGAAGCTACAGGAGCCGTAGCAGGTTCCGCTGTAGCTGTCCTGCGAGCCGTTGCACCTCCAGTCGGCGGTGATGACGACATCGGTGAGCGAGCCTTCGGTCGGCTTGACCAAGAGGCGTTCGATGATCCAGTTGATAGTGGGCATAGGATTAGGCGTTGGCGATGGTGGTGACGGTGCCGGAGCTTCCACGGTACTTCAGCGCACCGGCTTCGACGTAGAGTTGACCGCCAGCGACGTTCGCAGTCGGAGCGGTTCCGTTGGCAATCTGGATGGTCTTTGCAGCGGTGGTTCCGGCAGCGGTTAGACCGACGAGTAGGTTGCCAGAGGTGTCAATCAATGCACGAAGAGTGGCATTAGTGTAGAACCCGAGATTGTGGTTTGAAACGGTGCCAACCAAACCATTACCTCCGGTTTCGCCAATGACATTTTGGACACTGTTTCCAGTAAAACGAATACCGCTTCCAGCAGAACCGGCGACATCCAGCTTGAACGCCGGACTCGCAACCCCGATGCCGACGTTGCCGCCATTGGGATTGAGGACGATGTCGTAGTTGAGTGCGTAGTTGCCCCGAGAACGGGCTTGGAACCATCCATAAACTCCTCCGGCAGTAGATACACCAGCATCGACGCACAGATTGGTTGAAGCACCCACCGCTCCAATTCGGAATGCGCCATTCGTAGTCGATGAACCGCTAGTCGCAGGAGCCGCATCAGGACCGTCAACACGCAACTTTAGTTCAGGCGCAGCCCCCACCCCCAGTCCGGTGGAGTTCAAAGTCATGGCGGTGCCAGCGCCTCCGCCGACGTTCGACCATGTGTGAACTCCGGTGCCTCCTACACGGTAACGCTCTGTAAGCACATTGGAGACGGCTTTGGTTGAAAACCCTAAAGCACCTGATGTGGATGTGCTTTCATCATCGTTGCCTCCAAAAATCTGAGCCACATCCTCAAGTGAAGCGGTGTCTATCGAACGGTTTCGGCCGAAAACCAAAGCAGAGTATGATGTACCCACGCCAACACCAAAATTTGCGCTGGAGTTGATTACCAACCCTTGATTGATGGTGCCAGCAGCAGTGCTTCCGGCTTCAACCGTCAATGGCTTGAAGAGATTTGTCGTTACAACACCGACGCGATTGGCTGAACTGTTAACCTTCAGCGTGTTCGTATCCACCGTCAGGTCGCCGCTGATGGTGGCGGAGGACAGAGCCGCAATTCCGCCGGCGCCTAGGAGCTGGTTGACGGTGATGTTCTTGGTCGTTCCGGACGCGGCCATCGAGTTGTCGCTGACGTCGACAATCGGGAACAGGTCGTTGGATGGAGCGACCGTGGTTATGGCTGCGAGCGCTGTGATTTTTGTATCGGGCATGACTAGTTAGCTTGAATGATGAGTTTGCCGTTGTCCTCCTGCACGAGGAAGTTCGAATTCTCGCACAGGATGGAATCAAAAGTTCCGAAAGTGATGACGATCTTGGAAACGCCGTCCTCCAGGAGGAGGAATCCCCCGTCTTCGCGCAGAAGGTCACGGCGCATGATCGGCAGGTCGGCGCCCCCACCAGCGGAGCTGATGGGCTGATCGACGCCGAGTCCTAGGCCGAGTCCGAGTCGCATATCAGGTCCACTTGCGGTTGTACAGGACCAGCGAGCCGCTTGAGATTGAGATGGAGGTGAACACGCCGTTGATGCTGTCGCCGGCCTGGATGGTCACGCCGCCACCGAGGTCGGTGATGTTAGACGTGCAGGATCCGAGAATGGTCGTCGAGACAGCATGGATCTCCATCCAGTTGCCGCTCACGGTTCCGTTCGATGCGGTGATGTATCGGCCACCGTTTTCGCCGGCCAGTTGGCGGTTTGATCCGACATTCATAGGGTGAACTTCTGACTGCTTCGTTTTGTGCCACCGCTCCATCCAACCTGCAAGCGTGTAGCCCCACAGCGCACTCGCACCTCGGGGTTGTCGCGCTCAACTTCTTTGAGAAACTGAGAATCCTTCCAGCAATCGTAACCGAGCCGCTGTCCCCAAGCATGGTAGAGAGTGGGGTCGATTCGCATCCGCAGTCGCCCGATACCGTCAATGGATCGGATCTCGCGCTGCGAGTCCCTAGCGATGCGCTTCTGATCAATACCGGCCTTCACCCAGTCCTTCTGGAGGCCGGTTTGGAACTCCTTGATGATGGCACGGCGCAGTTCGCCGGGCATATCGTCGAGAGCGCCAGCAATTACGGATGCTGCGGAATTGTTTGCCATGAGAAAAAGAAAGGAGGGGAGGCCCGGGTGTGGGCCTCCCCTCTGAGGATGATTAGGTGGTGCAGTTGAAGAAGCCGAAGCCGCTCGGGTTCTTCACCACAAGACCGGCGATGGCCTCGATCAAGCGGGCAGGGCCGCCGCCAGCATCAGGCAGGGTCTTGACCTGCGGGAGTTTGGCGTAGCGGATCTCGACCATGTCCATCGGGATGATGTAACCCTTCTGAGCCTGAGGGGTCAAAGAAGTTCCAGTCTTTCCACCGATAAAAGTGGACGGATGAAGTACGAGCCTACCGAAATCCCCTTCAAAAAGATCGATTGAGGACTTGTAGGTATCACTCGAAAGGTCCTGGTTGAAGGTGCGAACAGAAGTCGCAGCGATGGCGTTGTTGTTGGCAACCTCGGTGGTGCGCGAAGAGGTGAGGTTGGTGAACGCACGCTTGAGCGTGGTGCCCAAAATGCAATCGTAGTCCCGGAAGGTGCCGGTCTCGTTATAGACGCCGGTCAGCACGTTCTGGACGGTGGCCTCGGTCAAGGCTGCGCTTCCGGAGGTGATTACGGCATCGGTGTTGGGAGCGTAAGCAGACGTCGGGGCTCCGATACCATTCGCAGCCGTGGTCGTCAGCCAAGTGCCCAGTGAGGCGGTCAGGTAAGGATTGGCGCTGCTGACCTCGGATGACGCGGTTTGATTGGTGCACATGAAGGTCGCCTCCATAGAGCGCTTCAGTTCGACCAATCGTTTAGCAATGCCGTTTGCGAGCTCATCGCTCACGCCGGCAACGTCCTGAGTCTCAGCGATGAAACCGATGCGCAGGTCGTTGCGGAACGCCTGGGCGTAGTTGCTCAAGCGGGTCCGGTTCTGAACCGGGTTGCCAGCGCTAGCGACAGTCACATCAGTACCGTCGACAACACCGGCCAGAACGGGTTCAGCGTAGTCGTCGACCTGCCAACTGAACTGCATATTTCCGAGGTCTTTTCCCTTCGGAGCCATCGAAAAAAACGGGGTCGACTTGGCGTCGACGATGGCGATGTAGTCCGCAAGATCTTCACGGATTGCGGAGGTGGAAGCGAGCGGCACTGTGCCGGCTTGGTTTTCTTGGAGTAGGGGCATGATTTAGAACATCCTTTTGAGTACTTGAGCTAACTCGGTGGTCGTCCCGGACTTGGTGAACTTCGACTTGGCGTTTTCCAGGCTGACCTTGGCCGCATCCTTCTTTGCAGGGATGGCGGTGGGTCGACCGGGTTGACTGGGCGCCTTGACCAGTGGGCGGGTGGCAGATGGCTTGCCCTTGGCGGACTCCTGCGCCAGACGCAACTTGCGCCCGGCAATGAAGTCACCGACCAGCACCTGGTACTCCGGAAGTGAGGCAATCTGCGGCAGTTGCCGCAGGACGGCCTGCGCCTCGGTGTACTCGGTAGCCGAACGGTCTTTCCACCATGGGTAGAGCTGTTCTGCGATTGGCTTGATCTGCTGGTAGTTCTGCAGGAAGCGGGCGCGGTTTGGTATGTGCAGGTCGATGGCGTCTTCTACACGCCGCTTGATCTGCTTCACGTCCTCCGCGCTGTACTCCTTGCCCTCTATTTCGCAGCCGTCGATGTTGTCCTCGCACCACCGTTTCAGATTCCGGGCCTTGCTCCACTCATCGTTGAGTTTGGACGCATCCCAGATATCCGCGAACGGATCCGCGGCGGACTGCACCGGAGCGGGCCTCTCGACACTCTGCTCCAGCTTGGTCTTGGCCTCGTTGAGCTCACGCTCCAACGCATCGGCCTTTTCCTGTGCCTCGCGTTTTTGGCGGGTCAGTTTGTCGATGCGCTTGCGGAAGCCCAGCGATTCCTCGTCGCTGTTCTCTTCGGTCTCGGAAAGAACCTCCTGCTCAGGCGACTCGGCCTGAGCGTCCGTTTGTTCTGCGGTCGGCTCCGCATCCTCGGCCTCCGGTTCCGCACTCGCGGCCTCGGGCTCCGGCGTTTGTCGCTCGACGGCTGACGCCTTCTCTTCCTCCCCGCTGAAGCGTGACTTCAGTAGCTTGGCCAACGCCGATTCGTCGAACTGCATCGGGTTGATTGGGGGCTGTGCCGTGTTTTGGGCAGGTTTCGCTTCCTGTTTCGTCGGGATGTCCATGCTTTTAGACCCTGCAAGCCGGGTATTCTGCGCCATGGTTGTTGAAGGCCAACCAAGAAGCCATTGGTTGAGTGAGAGCCTAGAATTGACCGGAAGTCAACTCCCTCCCGTTTCTTAACGCACTGATTTGTGCGATGAGATCCTTGATTGCGGCGGCTCGGCCTGAGTTATAGGCACGGTCTTCCGCAGAAAGTGATGGGATGATGGCGTTGTGCACCTCATCCCGCAGCGTGTCGTCGAGGATTTGACCCATGGCCTTGATCACGGGGTGCTCCTCGGACACTGAGAGGGCCTCTGAGAGTTGTTCGTCGTTGAGTTTCATTGCACTCCGAGGCGTCCGGTGATGGCGTTCTGCTGCTGCTGCACGCTGAACTGCAGGTTTTCAATGTACTTCTGCAGATTGGCCTGGAAGAGCGGGTCCTGCTGCAGTTGGGCCTGGTATTTCGGGTTGGATTGCAGGACCTGCTGGCTGAATTGCAGGCGCATGGGCGCGGTGGGGTCGTTCTCCCGGAGCTGCGGCGGGTTGCCGAGCGACATCAGCGCGATTTCGTCGTTGGTCTCGTTGAACATCTTCTGGGCGGCAGGGCCCTGCTGCATGACCAGCTCGCTGGCGAGGGTCGGATCGATGGCCCGGAGCGCAACGGAGATCAGCTTGGCCCGGTCGATGACGCCGGCAGTGTCGAGTGGCAGAACGAGGGTGCTGATGGCCTTCAACTTCTCGGTCACCAAGTCGGTCGAGAGCTCGCGGATGTCGAATTTGAGCATCACGTCGAAGTCCTGCACGTCCTGCGGGAGCGGTGTGGCCGAGGCTGTGATGCGCTGGATCTCGGCGGGGCCGATGTACTGCAGGGTCAGGGCAAGGACCTGTCGGAAGGCCTCGGTCCAGCCGTGCAGCCAGTTGTTGATCAGGCGCTGCTGGCGCATTTGGGTGATCACCGGGGGGACCTTCTCGGTCGGGCGCCCAAAGTAGCGGTCGGTCTGGGCTTCGATGGCTGCGATCAGTTGGAAGGCAACGCCGGGCTCCCGGGCGGGCGGTTGCAGGAAGCCGATTTCGCCGCGGCGCAGGACCGGGATCTGGATGGCGGGGCCGATCTTGAGATTGCCGCCTCGGGTCTTGGGGACCTCGATGGGCGGAAGAGTGGCTAGGGACGTGTAGTCGAAGATCGAGTCGCGCTGAGCCTTCACCTCGTGCTGCCAGGTGGAGCAAATCTCGGGCACGCCGCGGCTCTCGGTAATCTGGCGGTGGATGAGCTCGGAGCGCCAGACAACGAAGGGGTATTGGCCGTGCGCGTAGTCGAGCGCCTCAAAGTAGCCCCATTTGTCGCCGACTTGAGGGCTGAAGACCGTGTAGAAAACGCCGGGAATACCGTCGGAGTCGACGGCCTTTTGATAGGCAAAGACGATCTCAATGAGGTTCTCGCGGTCGAGTATCGAGTTCTCGGCCAGGCCGACGGCGCCGTAGCTGAAGGCAGCGTAGTCCGAGAAACGGCCCATCGTGTTGATGGCTTCCTGCGCCCACTCGGCATCCCACTCCTCGGTTTCCACTTTGTTCAGGAGCTGGGCCTCGGTCATGTAGAAACGGCGGAAGACCACGCGGGCGGATTGGATGTCGGTGGTCTCGGGCGGGAAGATCAGCTCATCCCATGGTGCGAGGGCTGCGATCATGGGCTTGTTGGTCACCATGGTCGGGATCGGGAAGTCGCACTCGCCCTCCTCGCGGAGCTCGCGGATGGCCTTGAGGGCTCGGCGCTTGCGGAGGTTGGGGAAGGCAGCGATGAGGAGCTCCGCGGATTGATCGTCGGCCTCGGGGTTGGCGATGAGGTTGGGCAGGTCAGCGAGCACCGAGCCCTCGGGCGATTGGGCTGCGAGGGCCATGACTTGATCCATGGTCAGGTACTGCTCCTTCTGTCCGAGCTCCTGCTGCCAGGTGACGTGGACGCCGGCCCAGCCGTAGGTCCAGAGGTACTGGGAGAGCAACTCGACCTCGCGGGTGAGGTCGTTGTACATCCGGGCGTTGACCGTCCAGTCCATCAGGTTGTGCGCGGTGACCGCTTGGTCGAGCTGGCTGATGTTGGTGGGGCTGACGCGGAGCATCGAGCGCCAGAAGGATGTGCTGCAGAGGTCGACAAGGCCGTTGCAGACCTCGTCGGCGAGCGGGATGCGCGTGTCGGAGGCGCCGTCCCAGGGGAATGCCGGGGCATTGCGGTTGGCATCGTTCCACTTCTTGCCGTCGTCGGTCTGGCCGGGCCACCGGCAGTAGCGCACGTTCTCGACACGGTCGACACGGGCATAGACGCCGTAGTCGGTGGCCGAGCGCCGCAGCTCCTCGGTCAGTGCGCTCACGTTGGGTGAGTCGCCGACACGGGCCATCACGTCGGTTGCCTGCTTGTAGGAATCTCCTTGCATAGTGAAATGGTTTAGTATCCGCCGCCGCCGCGGCAATCAAAGCCCCCATGGCCTACGAAGGCAAGACCTGAGACTAAAAGCATACCCAGGCAGTCGATGGGATCCTTGGTGCAGCCCTTCTGCCCGTCGCGTCCGGTGTGCTCGGAAAGTGCGTAGATCAGGTTTGCGCAGTCGTCGGTGATGTAGAGCGATGGTTCGTTGAGGGGGGTGAGGGGTTGGGTGGCGTCGTAGGAGAGGAGTGAATTGATGGCGGAGGTGCGCTGGTCGACGGGCACGCCGGGTGCGGGAATGAATGCCATTGGTTCGTCCCGGGGGTCGTCGGATTCTGCGAGGAGGTCGATGAGCGTGGTGCCGCCGGACTCGGAGAGAGCGGGTGAACCGCCGGCTTTGGGGTCGATCAGGCGCATCACGGGCTCGCCGTAGCCGAGATCGGACTCGATCTGGCGGAAGAGATTGCGGTACTCGGATATGGAACGCCCGGCGTCGAGGGTCTGGGCTGGCCCGAGTTTGCCGTCGGGCTTTTCGGAGGGAAGAGCCCACTCGCCGTAGTTTGAGAAGTCGGGGAATTCGCGGACAACAACGCGCTTGCCGTCCTCGTAGACCAGAAGCCACAGGCAGAACCAATTTCGGGCGCCGGCGGGGTCGCAGACCATGTACAACGTGCCGCCG
>Ga0222713_10005725_pt1 | contig 11995 bp, 6 predicted proteins | sample C33_649DmetaG_FD_165061 | JGI IMG/M metagenome (GOLD analysis project Ga0222713, IMG submission 165061) | Estuarine water microbial communities from San Francisco Bay, California, United States - C33_649D | ecosystem: Environmental > Aquatic > Marine > Unclassified | place: USA: California...
CGATGCTTCCACCGCACAGGGCAAAACACCTGGCCCGCCGTTCTTTCATCCCACCGCGCGGATATTCTGCTTCATTGGGTATTAATTTTTTTTAGTCAAAATCTGACAGAGTACTAAGGTTAACGTTAGTGGGGGTTATGAACGTTTATCCACAAACGGCTGCGTACAGGGCTTTGATTTTTGTATTAATGATGCTAATAGAGTTAACGCCCTGTCCAATGCCGCGCAAGACGCTTATATTGGCGAGCACATATATTTTTTATCCGCCACGCTAGCACAGACCTTTAATAACCGTTCCTCCCGCCTTGACTGGTGCGGCAATTACTGTCCTAGCCCTCTCAGAACCTTTCATAGCAGCAGGCGCAGCGGTAGCGTTTTGGTTCTTTTTTGCTACAGAAAAAGAACTAGGCCCCCGCGGCTATGAGCGGAATGAAATTATAAATGCTTGGTGAGTAACACCAAGCACTTTCCTATGCTTGGTATTTCTCGACACTAAAATTAAAAACCACCCCCTTTTATTCCCCCGCCAGCGGTGGACACTAGGTGCCTAAGGAAAATTTGATTTTAAGATTAAATTATATCCTGTTTTCAAAATCTCTTTATCCGATATGCTGTCCCCCGAGGCTATGAGCGGAATGAAATCATAAATGCTTGGTGGGTACCACCAAGCATAAGAAAAATTAGGTTATGGTGATGAAATTTTATTGTGGTCTTTTGAACAAACCCCCATAAACACCTTTTCCAAGGATATGACCTTGTATGGTCTGCATAACTTTGGCTCTGGTTTCAAATGGATCATTATTCACTGCCGGAAAATCCAATTTAATGTCGAGCGCGATGATCTCAAACATATAATGATGCAGTGGGCCAGTTGCAGCGGCTCCTGGACCACGGTAAACCGGACCGGTTACACTAATCTGGTTGCTTCCATCAGGCAAACTCGCTCCTCTTGGTAGTCCTTCAGGAAGGCCAGTGGCATTTGCAGGAATATTCCATACCAGCCAATGCACCTGATCATCTGTGGTTTTATTACGTACAAAATCTAGGTCATGCATATGGAGTAATAAACTCTGAGTACCAACCGGAACATTAGTCCAAGTTAAAGCAGGAGAAGTTCCTTCACCTATAGCAGCGCCTGGTGCTGCCTGGCTGTATTTTATGGGTATGATAGTTCCATCAGCAAATGCTGTTGTGGAGAGAGTCATTGGAGGGATTTGTGCAAATGTAGAGAACGCTAAAGCACTAAGAAATACAAAGGTTAAAACTATTTTTTTCATGGTCATTTAATTGAATTTATGTTAAGCAAATTACTAAATATGAGTGTAAAATCAATGAAGATTTTATACTAGTAGAGCTGAGTTCTAAAAAAATTACAGAATGCTTAAACAATTACTATATCAGAAGAAAGTTACTTCGTTCCTAATTACTAAGTGTAATTAAAATGATTTAAATGATACTTTTTCAATTCTAAATAATGCGCTATTAGCTGATCTTTATTTTAATGAATTTCCAAGTGCAAAAGCAACATAACTATCTCCTTTTGACATTCCAAGCTTAGTTCCACCACAGGCTATAACAATATATTGCTTACCATTCAATTGATATGTTGAAGGGGTGGCAAAACCTGATGCTGGTAAAGGATACTCCCAAACTATTTTACCAGTTTTCTTATCAATAGCGCGGAAGGTATTATCCTTAGTTGCAGCAATGAATAGCAGTCCGCCAGCTGTAACCAGAGGTCCCCCATAATTTTCTGTTCCAGTTACTGGAATACCTTTTTTAGTGAATTCTTTTATCTCACCCAATGGAATCTGCCAAAGGTGCTGGCCTGTATTCAGATTAATAGCAGTAAGAGTTCCCCATGGAGGGGTAATTGCAGGATAGCCCTTTTCATCTAGAAATTTATTATACCCATTAAACCGGTAGGGTACATCTGGATATTTATCTTTTGCAACAGAAAGTGCTTCCTCTTTTTCTTCACCAAAAATATAGGATATAATGGCCTGCTTTTCCGGATCCGAAATCTGGCTGAAGCCCGGCATCATTCCCTTTCCATTTTTAATCAGATTACTAACTACTGTACGGCCAAGACGTTCGCGTACTCCCACTAATGCAGGGTACCCACTTTGTGGATTTCCTGAAAAATCAGCTTTGTGACAGGTTTGGCAATTATTCAGATACAATGACTTTCCGGTACTTGCAACATTTGAAACCTTATCTTTTTTACTCAGACTGAATAGCCAAGCCATCTCATTTGAATTAACATACATTATACCTTCCTTATCAACTGCCGGCCCACCCCATTCTGCTGCCCCATCAGGGCCAGGAAAAATAATGGATTCTTTAAAGTCGAGCGGATGAAATGGTCCTTTATTGGCGTTCCTGTAAATGGTAAGCAAGGAATCTCTTTTAGAAGAAAAATGGGTGATATCATTTTCTGTTATCGAATTTCTAGCGAATGGTTTTGGCAAACGTGGTATGGGCTGGGTAGGCCAAGTTTCTTCGCCAGGCAGAGTGGATTGTGGGAAAGGTATTTCATCAATTGGAAACAAAGGTGTTCCATTTTCGCGATCAAATACAAAAACATAGCCTGACTTGGTAACCTGAGCTACGGCATCAATACTTTTACCATCCCTCTTAATGGTGATCAGGTTTGGCGGAGCTGGCAAGTCACGATCCCAGATATCATGATGAACAGTTTGAAAATGCCAGATATACTCCCCTGTCTTTGCATTTAAAGCAATCAAAGAATTAGCGAATAAATTTGACCCTTTCCGATTACCCCCGTAAAAATCAAAAGCAGCTGATCCTGTTGGAACATAAATGATTCCGCGTTTACGATCAACCGACATACCTGTCCAATTATTGGCTGAACCGATTGCCGAATTTTTATATGCATCAGCCGGCCAGGTATCATATCCCCTTTCGCCAGGATGAGGAATGGTTTTAAAAACCCATGCTATTTTTCCGGTTTGGATATTAAATGCCTGAATATATCCCGCTGCTGCACCCGCACCTTCGTCTAAACGCAATGGCATGACAATAAGATCACCATAAATAGTTCCTGGAGTAGTTGAAGAAACAAATTTTAACTCAGCATCTTTTCCTAGTCCGCTTTTCAGACTAACTCTACCACCTTCGCCAAAAGAAGTTATTGGCTTGCCAGTTAATGGATTTATGGCATAAAGCCAGGTTAAGTACGTGTAAAGAATTCTTTTGTCTTTACCTTTTTCATAATAGGCAACTCCCCTGTTTACATTAGCGGCACTTTTTTGCTCTGGAGCAAAACGCCAGAGTTCTTTACCAGTTGCGGCGTCGAGTGCAAAAAGATGATTGGATGCTGTTAATGCAAACAACCTATTACCAACTATGATGGGATTACATTGAACCTGACCTGAATCTCCAGTATGAAATTCCCATACCGGCTCAAGAGTGCTTACATTAGAAAGGTTTATTTGCGAAAGGTTTGAATAATGATTCCTATCTGCCCCACCCAGGTATTCTGGCCAGTCTTGATCGCCCGAAAAATATCCTTTAAAACTTAAAAACATCAGGCTCATACCCAATAGAAACGTAAAAATAAAGAGAGGCTTTTTCATTAAGATCTGAAAGATTTGATGGTTTAAATTATAAAAAAGAATCCAGGAACTGGCATCTAAATTAAATTTAATTGGAACTTATTAAACAGATTTAGGGAAAATCCACACAGGAATCAAAATAGCTTTGTACTATTTCATGTGTTTTTGTTAAACACAATTAAAGGAACGGAAGCATTAAAGGAATATGCTACAGTGCTGCTTGAGAGAAAAATTTTTTCGAGAAAATTTAAATTCTGGTTTGTAAACATGACCAAAACTGAAGGTTTAGCTTTTTTTATTACCGTTTGAATATTGGTAACCAGGTTATGAACCAGATTGATATTCTCCAGATGGTATTTAATACCTGCTTTTGGAAACTTTAAAATCACTTCTTCCACAACTTTTACATTATTAGAAATATCCGAAGGATAATTCAGGTGCAGCAGTTCAATTTCTGCGCCAAGCGGTTTAGCAAAATCAACTACAATACCCATTTCCCTTTCAATATTTGCAAAATCAGATGCATAAAGCACTGATTTGATCTTGGATATGCGATAGGTATTGGGAACCGCAATAACTGGTATAGTTGAATGAAGGATTAGGTTTGAAGTGTTTGTGCCAAATATCTTATTTGCTTTTCCGCCGTCTCTTCTGCTGATACATATAAATTCAAATTTATGATCTGCTGCATATTTCATTATATTACTATCTGTAATAAAAGAACTGCTAACGGCATAATGAACATTTAAAGGGGCAATATCCAATTGCTTGTAAATTGTATTTACAAAGGTTTCTAATTTATTTTTGATACTCACAGCTTCACTATTCTGGTAACTTGTGAATTTATTTTCATCCCAATTAGAAGGTTTTACAACATGATAGGAATGAAAAAATGTCAATTCACATTTCCGTTGTTTCGACAATTGAATTGCAAAACGAATACCTGCCTTTGAATTAGCAGAAAAATCAGTGGTAATAAGGATTTTAGTCATGAGAAATAATTAAATAAATAATAATAGAAGGTAATTCCTTTGAAAAACAAAAAACTAAAACGAAAGTTTTCGATCCTTTTTAAGATCTGCCTCCAAAAATTATAGTCCAAATTTACGAATTTGATATTTCCAGGAATATGATCTTCGTCAATAATAGCATTCAATTTAATCTTTTAACTTGAAATTTATTAAATTAACACGTTATTTATTCCCGCATTTAAATCAATCATAAGTGTCAAAAAATCCCTTTCCATTTACAGGACTAAGTAGCGATGAAGCAAAGACGCGACAAAAGAACCTTGTACATTCCGACAAGCAGCAGAGCGAATTTATTATTATACTGAAGGAAACGGTTTTTGAACCAATTTTCATACTTCTGATCGCTTCGGCAGTTGTTTATCTTTTGCTTGGCGAATTTTCGGAAGCTATTTTTCTACTTTCTGCAGTGATATTGGTCTCTGCAATTTCTTTTTTTCAAACATTTCGTACCCGTAAGGCCTTATCATTATTAGAGGTCTTAACCGCTTCAAAAACCAAGGTCATTCGTGATGGAGAAGTAATTGAAATATTTTCAAAAGAAATAGTTCAGGGCGACTTTCTGATTTCAGAAGAGGGGTCAGTTGTGGCAGCTGATGGACTTATTATTCATTGCAATGATTTTGCGGTGAATGAATCGGTACTTACCGGTGAGTCATTTTCAGTAAGCAAAAGTATAGCTAAAGACAGCAATGTGGTATTTCAGGGTACCCTGGCTGTTTCTGGCCTGGCGGTATATGAAGTAACAGCAACAGGGGCAGATAGCAGAGCGGCCCAACTAGCCAAGTTGGCCAAAGATATTAAAACGGAGAAAGCACCTCTTTATAAACAGATCCTGAGTTTTGTCAAATCGATGACCATTGCGGGTATGATTTGTTTTTTACTCGTACTGGGGTTCTACTATTTTCAGACTCAAAAATTTCTGGACAGCTTGTTAATGGCATTGACCTTGGCGATGTCTATTCTACCGGAAGAGATTCCGGTGGCATTCACCACATTCATGGCCCTTGGAGCATGGAAACTCTCAAAAACAGGAATTCTGGTCAAAGGTCTTAATACGGTAGAAACTCTGGGTGCGGCCACAGTGATTTGCATTGATAAAACAGGAACCATTACAGAAAACAAAATGGAGCTGGCTTCCATTTACAATCACCACTCCAAAGAGACCCTCAATACAGCGCAAATTAAAGAGCAGAAATCTTTAAATGAAGTTGCTGAATATGGGATGTGGGCAAGCGAGCCTGTCCCTTTTGATCCAATGGAAATAGCCCTAAATGATTTATATAAAAAACTAACTCTGCGTGATGTTAGAGCGGATTTTAAAATGATACATGAATATCCGCTTGATGGTCAACCTCCAATGATGACTCATATCTTTGAAAACATAGATGGCGACCGTCACCTTGCAACTAAAGGAGCACCGGAGGCTGTGATGAATGTTTCAGATCTCAATGAATCTGAAAAAGAGACCATTAATGCAAAGATCAAAGATTTAGCATCCCAGGGATACAGGGTTCTTGGTGTTGGCAAAACAGATTTAAAAGGGAATTCATTCCCCGAAAAACAACAGGACTTTTCTTTTACTTTTCTAGGGCTACTCGCATTTTATGACCCTCCGAAAGAAAATATTGATCAGGTTTTTGACCAGTTCTATCAGGCAGGAATTGCGGTAAAGATCATTACCGGTGATAATGCTTTAACAACCTCAGCTATCGCCAAACAATGCGGGTTTAAAACAGGAAAAAGAACGCTGGATGGAAAAGAACTTGTGGAAATGAGCGATAAAGAACTTCTCAACTCGGCAGATGAGGTAAACATCTATACCCGAATGTTCCCTGAGGCTAAACTTAGGATCATCAATATCCTTAAACAAAAGGGCCATGTGGTAGCTATGACTGGCGATGGGGTAAACGACAGTTTGGCATTAAAATCATCCCATATTGGAATAGCTATGGGCAAGAAAGGTTCTGAAGTAGCCAGGCAGGCTGCGTCTCTCATTCTGATAGATGATGACCTCAGGCATATGGTTGATGCAATCGCTATTGGCAGAAGAATATATGAAAACCTGAAAAAAGCACTTCAATATATCATTTCAATACATATACCCATCATCCTGATCGTGACTGTACCCCTGCTGCTTTTTTGGAAATACACCAATATTTTCTCACCAGTACATGTCATATTTCTGGAACTTATTATGGGTCCGACCTGTTCCATTATTTTTGAAAATGAACCCATAGAAGCCAATTCGATGAACAAGCCACCCCGGAAATTAAGCAGTAGCTTCTTCTCTTTTAATGAATTATCGATCAGTATCATTCAGGGCCTCATTATTACAGCTTCCTGCTTGGGGATGGGATATTATTATATGACCAATGAGTACAGTATCGCCGAAGTTCGTACGATTATTTACAGTACTCTTATCTTCAGCAATATTTTTCTGACGCTTTCCAACAGATCTTTTTATTATTCAATTTTCACTACGATCCGATATAAAAACCGCTTAATTCCTATGGTTCTAGGAGTTTCTCTGTTGATTTTATTATTGTCGATCTATTACAGGCCCTTTCAGAATATTTTTGAATTTGTGCCACTTCCATTTAATGAACTTTCATATTGCCTTTTTGCTGCATTTGCAGGTGTAATGTGGGTAGAAATATTTAAATTTATTAAAAGACGAATGCTAAATATTCCATCATAATATCTGATAATGTGATTGAGATCACAAGTTTTAATAATCAGAGTCATTTCGCCAGACCTAAATTGCAGTGATTTTTGGAGGCATGGATAATTTAGAGATTCAAGGGCAGGCCGAAACGTTAACGCAATGCTTTCACTGTGGCAATGATTGCGTGGAAGGGCACTTTCACTATGACGATAAAAAATTTTGTTGTATTGGCTGCCAGAGTGTATACACTATTCTTTCTGAAAATCAACTCTGTAATTATTATTCGTACAACCCAAATCCAGGAAAAACTCAGGATGGTAAATCAGCCCATTACGATTATCTGGATGAACCCAAGATCGCTTCTTCCTTACTCGACTTCTCTGACGAAAATGTAAGCATCATTACGGTTTATATCCCAGCCATTCATTGTAGTTCTTGTTTATGGTTACTGGAGCATTTGTATAAGATCAATCCGTCCATTGTAAACTCACGTATCGATTTCCTGAAAAAACAGGTGGTGATCACGTTCAAACACAAGGAATTCTCCTTACGTGAGCTTATCCGCATGCTTGCTGCAATTGGTTATGAACCGATAATCAGTTTACAGGATGTGGTTAAGGAGCAGAATAAAGTGTCTGACAGAGACATTATCAAAAAAATTGCGGTGGCAGGTTTCTGTTTTGGAAATGTGATGCTCTTAAGCTTTCCTGAATATTTCGGAATGGCAGCCTTTGAGCATCAGTTCAAAACGTTTTTTGGCTGGCTAAATCTTGTGTTTGCCATTCCTGTAGTATTTTACAGTGGCCGCGACTATTTTATTTCCGCATGGAAAAATTTAAGGAACAAGATTTTGAATCTTGACTTCCCTCTTGCCTTAGGAATTGCAGTGATGTTTATCCGTTCGATCTATGAGATTTTGAGCGGTACCGGTGCTGGATTTGTGGATACCCTCTGCGGACTAGTTTTCTTTCTGCTTATTGGCAAATGGGTGCAGCAGCGTACCTATCATCATTTATCTTTTGAGCGCGATTATCGTTCATACTTCCCTGTGGCAGTTACTTTGATCAGCGAAGGAACTGAGAAACCTATCCCAATGGATGAACTAAAGGTTGGAGACCGCATCCTGATCCGTAATAATGAGATCATACCTGCCGACACCATACTGATGAAAGGGGATGCGGTGATCGATTTTAGCTTTGTCACGGGCGAATCAGCGCCTGTGCAAAAAGTATTGGGTGAAATAGTTTATGCTGGAGGACGACAAATTAATGAAGCCATTGAGCTTGAAGTAATCAAGCCTGTATCGCAAAGTTATTTAACCAGTCTCTGGAATAATGAGGCATTTGAAGGGAAGAAAAAGAAAATAGACACCTTCAGCGATACGATAAGCAGGTATTTCAGTGTTGTGCTCTTAATCATTGCTTTTGGATCGGCGGCTTTCTGGATGTTTGATGATAGTGCCAAAGCATGGCAATCTCTCACAGCAGTCCTTATTATTGCCTGCCCATGTGCCTTGGCTTTAAGTTCCCCTTTTACATTATCGGCGGTACTTAGCATTTTTGACAAGAATAAATTCTACCTGAAAAATACAGCTGTAGTTGAGCAGATGGCAAGAATCAACACCCTTGTTTTCGACAAAACAGGCACCATTACTGCTCCTGAAGGTTTTCGCATCAGTTTTGAAGGCAATCTTAGCTATGAAGAACAATGTATGATCAGTTCATTGGCACGAAATTCAGGACATCCGCTGAGTAGGGAGCTAGTCAAGTGGATGAAAATCAATGAATATTTTACTGTCAGTTCCTATCAGGAGATTCCTGGCAAAGGCATTGAAGGTATAGTGAATAATAAAATTTTGCGAATTGGAAGTGCTTCATTTATTAATATAAGATCAGACAAGAAAGACACAGGAACCATTTATATTCAGATCGGCGAGCATTATGCCGGTTATTTCAGTTTTAGACAATACTGGCGTCCTGGATTAAAAGAACTCTTCTCCAAGTTAGGGAGCAAGCTGAATATGCATTTACTTTCTGGAGACCAGGATTCTGAACGTGAATTTTTACTTCCAGCATTCCCATGGGAAGATCAAATGCATTTTAAGCAAAGTCCGCAGGACAAACTGAACTACATCCATGCACTTCAGCAAAAAAACTACAAAGTAATGATGCTTGGAGATGGATTAAATGATGCAGGAGCACTCAAACAAAGTGATCTTGGAATTGCTGTTACTGATAACATCAATAACTTCTCGCCAGGATGTGATGCCATACTAGATGGAGCAGAATTTGAAAAGCTGCCTAACTTTTTTCAGCAGGCTAAAGATGCCATGAAGGTCATTCATATCAGCTTTGGTATTTCAACAATATACAATGCAGTAGGTTTATTCTTTGCTGTACAAGGCTTATTATCACCACTTTATGCAGCTATTTTAATGCCATTAAGTACCGTTACCATTATTTCATTTACCAGTACTGCAACTCATTTATTTGCACGTAAAAACAAATTAACATGAACATCTTATACTTCCTAATTGGTTGCAGTGTGTTTTTAGCGCTCATATTTCTATTCGCATTCTTTTGGGCCATGAAAAATGGACAGAATGATGATACCTACACACCAGCGGTAAGAATTCTATTTGATGATGAACTACCAATTGAAAACAAAAAGTGACGAGAATCAATTTTAAAAATAAGTTCTGTCACATCATTGTCACGTCAGGCAAATTAGCTTTACCTCATAAATAAAATCGTATTGTATGCTTGAAAAATTCAACTATGACAACAAAATTGTAAGGAATTTCGCAATTGCAACCGTAATATGGGGTCTTGTCGGAATGCTTGTAGGTCTGTTGGTAGCCATGCAACTCTTTAAACCGGAGATGAACCTTGGAAACCAGTACACTACTTTTGGTCGTATTCGTCCCTTACATACCAATGCAGTAATATTCGCATTCGTAGGAAATGGAATCTTCATGGGTGTTTATTACTCATTGCAACGGCTTTTAAAAGCCAGAATGTTCAGCGACATGCTTAGCAGTATTCACTTTTGGGCTTGGCAGCTCATTATTGTTTCTGCAGCGCTCACCTTACCATTGGGCTTAACCACATCGCATGAATATGCAGAATTAGAATGGCCGATTGATATCGCGATCACGCTAATCTGGGTAGTTTTTGGCATTAACATGTTCGGAACCATTATTAAACGTAGAGAGCGCCACATGTACGTTGCTATCTGGTTTTACATTGCTACGTTTGTAACTGTTGCGGTATTGCATATTGTTAATTCATTCCAATTACCAATTTCAGCATTTAAGAGTTATTATATCTATGCCGGTGTTCAGGATGCGCTTGTTCAATGGTGGTATGGTCATAATGCAGTTGCATTCTTTTTGACCACACCTTATCTGGGAATGATGTATTACTTTCTTCCTAAATTGGCACAGCGACCGGTTTATTCTTATAAATTAAGTATTCTGCACTTCTGGTCATTGATATTTATCTATATCTGGGCAGGCCCTCACCATTTATTATATTCATCCTTACCAGATTGGGCTCAATCTTTAGGAGTTGCGTTCTCAATCATGCTGATCGCACCAAGTTGGGGAGGTATGATTAATGGATTATTAACGCTAAGAGGTGCATGGGATAAAGTTCGTGAAGACACTAACCTCAAGTTCATGGTTGTTGGAATCACAGCTTATGGTATGTCGACTTTCGAAGGCCCGATGTTATCCTTAAAACAAGTGAATGCAATAGCTCACTTCACTGATTGGATAGTAGCCCACGTTCACGTTGGAGCACTTGGATGGAACGGTTTCTTAACCTTTGCAATTCTATATTGGCTAATACCAAGAATTTACCGCACAGAGATCTTTTCTAAAAAGCTTGTTGCCTTCCACTTTTGGATTGGAACACTTGGTATTCTTTTCTATGCTATACCTATGTACCTATCTGGTTTTACTCAGGGATTGATGTGGAAAGAATTTACTCCTGAAGGAATGTTAAAATATCCAAACTTCCTTGAAACTACTCTTCAACTTTTACCAATGCATATTTTCAGGACAATAGGCGGAACATTATACCTAACTGGTGTAATAGTAATGACCTATAACCTGATCAAGACCGCAAAAAGTGGTATTTTACTTGCAGATGAGCCTGCAGAAGCTATGGCATTAGAACCTGCTTATGCTCCTATTGGTTCAGAAAAAACCTGGCATCGTTCTTTGGAACGTAAACCAATGTATTTTCTGGTGCTTTCACTAATCGTTATTTTGATCGGTGGAATGGTTGAGATGATGCCTACGTTCATGATCTCATCAAATATTCCAACAATAACCAGTGTAAAACCTTATACGCCACTTGAATTACAAGGCCGTGATTTATATATCCGTGAAGGTTGTGTAAACTGCCACTCCCAAATGGTTAGACCATTCCGTTCTGAGACCGAACGTTATGGTGAATACAGTAAAGCGGGAGAATTCGTGTATGACCATCCATTTTTATGGGGATCTAAGCGAACCGGACCAGACCTTCATCGTGAGGGTGGAAAATATTCCAATGCATGGCAATACAATCACATGATGGATCCAACAACCATGTCTCCTGGCAGTATCATGCCACCTTACAACTGGCTGGGTGAACAAACGCTGGATACCACAACAACTGTAGCAAAGATAAACGCAATGAGAACTCTGGGTGTGCCTTATGCTCCTTTATATG
>Ga0222713_10005727_pt1 | contig 11991 bp, 9 predicted proteins | sample C33_649DmetaG_FD_165061 | JGI IMG/M metagenome (GOLD analysis project Ga0222713, IMG submission 165061) | Estuarine water microbial communities from San Francisco Bay, California, United States - C33_649D | ecosystem: Environmental > Aquatic > Marine > Unclassified | place: USA: California...
GGTTGCAGGTCTTGGTATGAAGCAGGATCCAATTGAACCTTGACAATGAAATTGCTGCTCTGGTCATTCATAGGGGTTGCAGCGTTGAATCGGGCCGAATTGGCGACTTCGACCACCGTTCCTTTGAATGTCTTCCCCGGGTAAGCATCAACACGCACATCGGCCTCATTTCCGACACGAACGCGAACAATGTCATTTTCATTGATATTGACTTGCACTTCCATGCGGTCTAGGTTGCTGATGCGCATGATTTCAGTACCTGTCATTTGTTGCGTACCGACTACGCGCTCGCCCTTTTCTGCACTCAATTGGGTGACAACGCCAGCGGTGGGAGCGTAGATGGAAGTTCTTCCGAGATTTCGACGACCTTCTTCCAAGCGGGCTTGTAGGCTCTTTACATTGTACTGCGATCCCAGTGCATTTTTCTCTGCCGCAAGTGCGTCGCTCTTCGCCAAAGTTTGCTGCAACTGAGCGTTTTCCCATTCTTGCAGGGAAATGGCACCGGCTTCAAACAAAGGCTTCAATCGCTTCACGGAAGCATTTTGCTGCAAGACATTGGCTTTGGCTTTTTCCAGTTGTGCCTCTGAGGCGGCCAAGCCTGCCATCGCATTGTCCAAATTGGCTCTGAGCTGATTCAATGTCGTTTCATATAACTCCGGATTGATGCGCAACAACAACTGACCTTGTCGAACCGTGTCTCCTTCAGCGACGGCCAATTCGATGATCTCTCCACTGACATCGGCAGAGATCTTTACTTCAAACTCAGGTTGAATCTTTCCGGAAACACTGACCAACTCCGTGATGTCTCGGCGAGTCACCTTAGTGGTTTCCACTTCTGCAGTTTTCGTTCCACCTTTTTTAATGCTGGCAACAATGACAATACCCACCAATGATAGGCCGGCAATCCAGATCCACTTTTTATTCATAATATACAGTCTTTATCAATCCCGAGGGATTGGCGTAATAATCCAAAATCAACCGACGAAACTGGTATTCAAATTCGGCTTCAATTCTCGTTTGCACAGAGTTGTTGTAGTTGAATTCACTGACCCAAAAATCCACCTGGGATGCCATTCCTTGTTCAAATCTCATTCGTTGCAACTTGATGCTCTTCTCTTGGGCTTTCTCTGCGCTGGAGCTGGCAAAATACTGTGATTTTGCGTTTTCGTGTTGGAGCCAAGCGGTTTGAATTTCATTTTGAGCATTCATGCGCGTTTTTTCCAAATTCAATTGAGCGCGACTCAGTTCAAGTTCTGATTGTTGAATGCGTATGTAAGCTTGACGGTTGCTGTACAAGGGTATGGATAGGCTGATCCCGACCGAATTGCCCAAATTGTTGCTCAATTGATCAGAAAAGGCAGAGGTTTGGGTTTGGTATAGGATTTCTGGTGCTTCTACAATATCGCCTGAGCCTTGTACTCGCCCGATGGGTTGAAAGTCACCGAAGCTAACGCCTGTAATTTCTTTCGCATTGTCGGAATAAACGGTTCCGGTGCTGGCGCCCATGCTCAGGGTGGGAAGCAGGGCTCCTTTGGCGGCTTTGAGGTTGTGTTCGGCCGTTTGAACCGTATACAAGGAGGCTTGGACATCGGGTCTCTGATCAATTAGGGCGATTAAGTCGGCCAATTGGTAAGGTAGTGTCTGAGTGGAATCCAAGGCCGCGGCGTCCAAACCTAGGCCACCTTCATCGATGGAAAATTCAGGGTCGTAGGGCTTTCGAATGAGCAATTGCAAAGATTGAAGTGCCGAATGATAGGCATTGCGGGCATTTCGTTCTCCTGCTTTCTGGCTTTCGTATTGAGCCAGAGTGCTGGCCAAGTCAGATTCGTTGATGATTTGAGATTCGAATTGCAACTGGGCACGTTTGGCTAGGGCTTCGCCGTTTTTCATTTGATTTTGGGAGGCCCTCCATCTGGCTTGGGTTTGCAAACACTGCAAATACACAGTGGCTAAGTTTAAGGCTAGGGCCTGTTCAGCAGCACGCTGATTCTCCTTGCTGGATTGAAAATTGCTGTAACTTCCTGATTTCTGCTCTTGAAGTTGACGACCGGCAAAAAGGGTCACAGATCCTTGAGCTTGAAAATTGTTGCTCGAGATGGTGCTTTGAACAAACTGGTTGGTGAAGCGATCGATGCTTCGTCCTGATTGGTAAAATTGACCGGCTGATAATGACGCACTTGGCAGTTGAGCATGTCGGGCTTGCTGCCATTGCCATTTGGCGCTTTCGATGCTCAATTGGCTCAACTGCAAGTCGATGTTTTGGGAAAGTGCTTGTTGCAAGCACTGCTCAAAACTCCAGGGCAGTTGGGCTTTTAGAGCTATGGTGGTGAATAAGCTGAGCGACAACAGTAAACCTCTCATGAAAGCAAAGGTAATCACGATGATGGGCTCATCGTTACAGGCTTCGCCAAAGCCTAACAGAGAACCGACAAGAGACTTCTGAACAATTTTCAAACAGTGAACAATCAGAGGGCAAAAGTTCAACATATTTGCAGTGGTTCTATTGGTTTCCAAACGCGTTGGTCAAACTCGTGAGGAATGAAAAGGGAATGTCGTGCAAATCGACAACTGTACCCGCAGCTGTAACCCCCGCGCCATGCGCAAAGAACCGAAGCCTTTTTGCCACTGCCCATATGGGTGGGAAGGCGCTTCGGTTGGGGAAGTCAGAAGACCTGCCTTTGATCCAAAAATTGCTCGCTTTCGGGAATAAAAGCGCAGTGAGTGATCGAGGTCATCCTCTTTAATTCAGTGCCCTAAGTCCCCGTTGGCCGCATTATAACTATGTGGTTGGCTTGTTTGCATAGCATCTGTTCCCTCGGGATGCCCATGGATACGGTCCATGTGGTTCCTTCTGTGCCTCCCACAGAGCCTTATTCCATAACTGACACCGTTCGTATCACGGCCTATAGTCGAACCAAATTCTCGGAATTGGGCCGTTCTCGGGTTGGTTTTGAGGCGAGTGTAGACGTTGGGTCTGGGGTAGAGTTGTTGGAGTCAGAGGGTGTGTTCATGAAGCAATACGGGGTGTCTGGATCAACTACTGTTGGCCGCCGAGGGGCCGATGCCACACAAACGCAGGTGGTTTGGAACGGATTGCCGGTCAACAATCCCATGTTGGGTATGTCTGATTTTTACAACCAAAACATTTGGTCGATGGATCGAGTGGAGTTGGTGGAAGGCGGATCTTCGACCCTGGTTGGGAGCGGCAGTGTGGGAGGGACTTTGTACCTGAATCAAAACCCTCGGTTTTTCGGTGGCTCGAATATTCAAGCCTTTGCTGAAAACGGTCAATATGGCCGAAACAACCAGATGCTCCGCTCTCAGGTGGGTACTGCGCGTTTTTACAGCTCAACAACCTTTTCGCGTCGTGTGAACGCCAACCGATTTGGATTTTATGATCCGATTTGGATGACAGACAGGATCATGCAATACGCTCGCAACGCTCAGTTGGGGTGGAATCAACACCTCGCTTGGCAATCCCAAACGCCCGGGCAATGGCAAATGTCCTTAAAGGCAGAACAACTTCAGAGCCAACGCCACTTGGGTCAACAGTGGGGCAGAGAGAGTTCGCTGGGAATTCAACAAGATCAACTGTTCAGATGGTCGTTTGAAACACAATCCCAAACTCCCTGGGGCCTCTTTTTGATGCGCTTGGGGCAAACAAGCAATGCCATTCAATTTGAGGACGGAACTACCTCATTGGTAGAATGGGACAGCAGCTTCAGTCGCGCCCATCATTTGCAATTGGAGTACCATTGGTCGCACGAATCTTGGGAGTTGATGGCTGGTCAAGATGGGTTGCGCATTTTGGCACGAACTCCGTTTTACCAACAAGAAACAGGCTATTGGGCCAGTTTTATAGCCGTAAATCGTTCCACCCATCAGTGGAAAGTATCACTTCAGTCCCGCTTGGAATGGGCAGAGCGGTTGCCTACGTTCTCTTTTTCTGGAGAAAGGCAACTGGGATTGAATACCTTCAAATTCAACCTTCACAGTAGTTTTCGCCGACCCACCTTCAATGATCTGTATTGGAATTCTGGGTTGATACCCGATTTGAGTCCAGAAAAAGGATACGGGGCAGAGGTCAGTGGGCTCAAGAAATGGAGTCAGGCCAATATCCAACTCGAGGGTACCCTGTATGCTCGGGAATTGGACAATCCCATTGTTTGGTTGCCTTCGAGCTCATCGTTTTGGCAAGCCCAAAATTTATACCGAAGCCAATTTGTGGGTTGTCAAGTGCACAGTCGCTGGCAGAGGGGCAAGTTTCTCTGGACCAATCGATGGGATGCCGTTCGGTCTTGGGTTTGGATGGAGCCGACGCAAAACACCGCCTTGCAACAGTTGTTTGTTCCGAAATGGAACGGTACAAGCGCTTGGATGTATGCACATAAGGCATTGCAAATAACCCTTCGAGCCAATTACACGGGTGCCCGCTACATCCAAACTGACAACCAAGCTTCTCTGCCGTCCTATACTCTTTGGGAACTGAGCGGGAATTATCAGCTTCCTCACAGGAATTGGCGCCTGGGCTTGGGGTCTGAAAATCTCAGCAATGTGTCTTACCAAAATATGCCAGGCAGGCCCATGGCCCCACGCCTTGTATACTTTTCTATCTATTACAACAGTCAATTATCACAATGAAATCAATAAAATTCTTGACCACTTTGATGGTCATGACGGTCACTTCTGCGGCTTGGTGCCAATTAGAAGAAGGTTTTGAATCTCTAAGTTTGGATTCGGGTCAAGTACTCAATGGCTCAGACGGGAGCCTTTCTTACAGCAATGGCTCTATCGAACTCCCGTTGGGTTGGGATACCTCGTGGGGTGGATACTGGGCCAGCAATTGGGCTTTATCAGCCAAAGTGAATGGCCAAGAGGGAGCCAGTGATTTCAATACCCAACTGTACTGTGCCAAACCCGGTTGGGGAGCAGAAGGAGAAGGGGTAGGTAAGGTATATGCGATTGGCCAAAATGGAGCCTATTTATTGAACAAAACGGGAGGAGGTTTGCGATTGGCTAGTCTATATGTGGCCAACTCTACCTACGCCTATAACAGCATGAAGAACGGCGACATGTTCGCCAAAAAATTTGGCGGCCAAGACGGTTCGGAGGCTGATAGTTTTCTTCTTGAAATTGAGACCTTTTGGCAGGGGGTGTTACAGTCCAGAGAGCGTGTGGCTTTGGCTGATTTTCGCGCTGCGAATTCTTCTGATGATTCCATTATGGGGGCTTGGAATCAAGTGTTCATAGCGGGATTTTTGCAAGATTCCATCGTGTTCCGTTTGTACAGCTCGGACAATGGTGATTTTGGCATGAATACGCCCGCATTTTTCGCTATTGACCGTTTGTACATGGATCGCACCGAGTCGGTGCAATCGACGGCTATTCTTCCGACCTTACATGTCTATCCCAATCCCAGTTCTGGGCAGTTTTGGGTGGAAAGTACTCAACCCATAACAAGTATTGAAATCCTTGATTTTTCGGGCAGGCTGGTGCACGAGCAAAAGGCTTCCAGTTATCGTGTATCCTGCAATCTTCATGTGCCCAATGGGTTGTATACCGTTCGTGTATACCATGCAACTGGGGTACAGTCATTGCGTTTGATATGCCATTAAACAAGGTATTCCTTGGCGCCGCTCTGTTGTTGTTGAGTTCCTGTGACAAGGAGCCGGTTGATCCCCAAGTGCTTCAATCTGGTTCTTCGGTAGCCATTCTCTGCGAAGGAACCTTTCAATGGAACAATGCTTCCATTGATGTGTGGTATCCTGATTCTTCCAAGGTCGAACTAGGGCAATTTGCTAAGGCCAATGCTCGCCCTTTAGGCGACATTGCCCAATCTGCGGTTTTAAACGAAAATCAGTTGTACGTAGTGGTTAACAATTCAGGGTCCGTCCTGAAGTTGAACGCCAATAACTTGAAATTGAGTCATCAAAATCGCGAATTGATGAGCCCGAGATATGCTCAGCTGTGGCAGGGAAAGTTGTGGGTGAGCGATTTGTATGCATCGAAATTGACAGTGTTGGATACCCAAACCCTTTCCAAAGTTTCGGAGACTTGGGCACAGACTTGGACCGAAGAATTGACTCCGTGGAAGGGGTATTTGGCGGTAGCTGAATACCAGGGACAGGTAGCTCTATATAGCTCAGATGGCCAGCGAGTCGATAGTCTATCGACCGCCAATGGATGCCAAGAATTGGAAGTTGATCCCTTTGGCAACCTATGGGTGTTGAATTCCGATATGGATAGCGGGTCCAGCCTGATGCGCATCATGCCCTCAGGCATTCGAACCACCTGGCCTTTCCAAAAAGTCGGGATTTCAGAATTGACATTGGGTCCCGATGCGGCTTATTTCCTCAAAGGAAACACCGTGATGCGTATGCCCTTTGAGGCAAGCAGCACTGATGAATGCCAACAATGGGTTTCTGGACCTTGGTCGAATGCTTACTCCTTTCAATATTTGGCCAAACGCCAGGAATTTTGCTTGACCGATGCTCGGGACTATGTATCAAAAGGCCGGCTGTTTCGCTTGAGCCTTTCTGGAGAAATCCTCAATCAAGGAGACGCTTGCGGTGTGGTGCCTGGCTTTGCCATTGAACTGCCTTAAGGCCACGCAGGATTGCCGTATATTTGAGCCATGCCTCAACACAAGTTCAAGTTCAAACTGAACGCCATTGATCGCTTGATCTTGGGAAACTTCTTGGGGCCCTTTGCCGTCACCTTCCTGCTAAGCCTGTTCTTGTTTTTGATGCAATTTCTATGGAAATACATCGATGAGTTGGTAGGGAAGGGAATTGAGACAGGGGTGATGTTTCAGTTGATCTTTTACTCATTGGCTGATTTGGTTCCTATGGCTCTTCCCCTCACTGTCATGGTGGCCTCGTTGATGACCTTCGGAAATTTGTCAGAGAGCTTTGAGTTGGTGGCCATGAAAGCCAATGGCATTTCTCTCATGCGCATTCTGCGTCCTGCCTTATGGGTGATGATCGCCTTGGTAGGGCTCAACTTTTTATTTTTGAACATTGTCATTCCAAGAGCCAACCTGGAAGCCAAGGCCATGTTGATGGATTTGAGAAAGAAAAAACCCGCATTCAATATCAGCCCCGGTGAATTCTATCAAGCCATTGAAGGATATTCCATTCGAATTGGCGCCAAAGAAAAAGATAATGAAACGGTTCGCGATGTGCTCATTTACGAATTCAAAAACGATGAGTCCAAGCGCTTGAACGTGCTTCGCGCCGAATGGGGGCAGATGAAACTCAGTTCCGACCAATCGGAGCTTTCGTTTACGCTTTACAATGGGGTTCGCTACGACGAAATGACCAATCAAAAGGATTACCGCTCGACCTTTCCTTTCAATGCGATGCATTTCAAGAAGCAACAAATGACCATCGATTTGTCCAGCTTGGATGTGGAATTGACCGATCGAAAGGCCATGAGTCGAGATTATCGTCTGCTGAACGTACGCCAGTTGTCAGCTGATTTGGATACGAACATCATGCGTCGAACCGAAATCGTACAGGAGCACGAGCAATACATGTCGCGGTACATGCACATTCCGGGCCTTTATCCGATGCAGGAGTTTGATACTACTCTTCAGCGAAGCAAGCCGATTGTTCCCGCATTGACCGACACCAACATTCTGAACAATTATCGAGAGAAGGATCGCGAAGTCATCATGGCCGCGGCCATCACCCACGCTCGGGGCATCAAGGGCACCGTTGATGGGCTGCAGACCAATATGGAGTACAAAAAGGAAACGGCTCGTCCGTATCAAATCGAACTGCACAAGAAGTTCTCCTTGTCCTTGATCGTGTTGTTGCTCTTTTTGATTGCCGCCCCCTTAGGCGCCATCATCAAAAAGGGGGGGATCGGTCTTCCCTTGGTAATTTCTGTGCTCTTGTTTGTGCTCTTTTATGCGGTGAACCTAACCGGTGAAAAAATGGGCAAGGAAGGCTTGGTCCCCGTTTGGTTGGGCATGTGGTTGAGCTCCTTGTTCTTGCTTCCCATCGGGCTGTTTATTACCTATCAGGCCAACAAAGACCACTCCTGGTCATCGATTCAAATGCCTTGGCGAAAACGCAGAAAAACGCAAGGGTCATGAAGATATTGGTCGTTGGCAATCGAATTCCATGGCCCATCAAAGACGGTGGCGCAATGGCCAGTTACCAACTTTTGAAGGGCTATGCCGAAGCTGGTGCTGAGGTTTGCTTCCTTGCCCTCAATACACGCAAACATTATTTGCCTGAGGCCGAAATTCAAACGGCTTTTCCATTTTGTGAGGTGCTCCCTATTGATCACGATGCGAATTTGAGCGCTTGGAATGCACTCCGCAATTTGCTCTCCACTCGCAGTTATTTTTTGGCTCGCTACCGCAATCAAAAGGCCCTGCATGCTTTGCTGGAAAAAGCCGAATGGGCCGATTGGGTTCAAGTAGAAGGTCTGTATTCCATGCCTCTAGCATGGCAGTTGAAGCAATTGAAGCCTAGTGTGCGTTTGGTGTACAGGGCTCACAATGTAGAATACCAAATATGGTCTCGATTGGCTCATTCTGGAATTGCCTGGTTCAAGAAGTTCTATTTGATGATTCAGACACGTCGTTTGCGGGCCGAAGAGGAAAAGGCTTGGAAACAAGTTGATGCACTGCTGCCCATTTCTCAAAGTGATGCCGAAGCTATGGGCCGTGTTTCGCCCCATGTGCCCATTCATCCCTTGCTGCCTGGAATGAACGTACGCTTGCTAAATCCGGTTCAAATAGCGCCAGACTCCGTTTGCCATCTTGGGAGCATGGAGTGGTTGGCCAATAAAGAGGCGGTCGCTTGGTTCCTACAGTGGGTTTGGCCCAAGGTCTTGGCCGAGCGCCCTCAGGCTCAGTTTCATCTGGCTGGTAAAGGTCTCAGTAAAACCGATCCCGCCTATTTTCAAATGGGAGTCATCAACCACGGCGAGGTAGATAGTTCTGATGAATTCTTGCGCCATCATGGATTACTCGTAGTGCCGCTTCGGGCCGGTAGTGGCATTCGCATGAAGACCTTAGAAGCCTTGTCTTTGGGTGTTCCCGTTATCAGCACCAGCATAGGTGCCCAGGGGTTATCGGTTGTGGCCGATAAAGAAATCTGTATAGCCGATGAGCCTGCCCTCATGGCCTCACGTATTTTGGAACTCATGGAGAATCGCAAAAAGGCCATTGAGTTGGCGGAAAACGGACGAATCGCGGTGGCCGAACGCTACCAACTCGGGCCGAATATTCAATCAGCCATCAACTTCTTGTCAGCCCTGGGCTAAGAACATTTTGTAGTGCGGAATGCCGGCCTCCCAAAAGAGTTCGCCTTCTGGTTCAAATCCAAACTGGGCATAAAACGGAACCGCGTGTTCTTGGGCATGCAAATAGATTTTTCCTGTTGATTTCTGTTGATTGAGTTCTGTCAAACAGGCCTCTACGAGGGCTTTGCCGACGCCTTTGCCCCTGAGTTTTTCGAGAACCGCAAATCGCTCCAATTTGGTGCCATTTTCGGTTTTGCGAATGCGGCTTGTGCCGGCGGGGAGTCCCTTGTATTTGGCTAAAAAATGCAGGCAAGAAGTTTCGAATTCGTCGTATTCTTCGGCCGGGTCTACGGCCTGTTCTATTACAAAAACCTGCCTTCGTATATCAAAAGCCTGTTGCAACTGAGATTCACTCGTTATTTCTTGAACTTCAATCATCGGATTTGGTTAAATTTGCCAACTGACGTTCAAAAGTACATCAAAACAAAATGGCTAATTCTCAGATTCAAACTTTGCTCGGTGATCAAGCTGAGTTCTTGCTCTCCCACGAATGCAAAACCATCCCTCATGCGAATATTCACGCTCCAGGGCCTGACTTTGTAGACCGTGTGTTTGCACAGACCAACCGCAATCCTCAGGTTTTGCGCAGCATCCAAACCTTGTACAACCACGGTCGTTTGGCCGGTACAGGTTACCTGAGCATTTTGCCAGTCGATCAGGGAATTGAGCACAGCGCAGGTTCATCTTTCGCTCCCAATCCCGCATTTTTTGATCCTGAGAACATTATTAAGCTGGCCATCGACGGCGGATGCAACGCGGTTGCTTCGACCTACGGTGTGTTGGCTATGAACGCCCGCAAATACGCCCACAAGATTCCGTTCATTGTGAAAATCAACCACAACGAATTCTTGAGTTACCCCAATGCCTACGACCAAATCATGTTCGGTTCGGTCGAAGATGCTTGGAACATGGGTGCTGTTGCCGTAGGAGCTACCATCTATTTCGGAAGCCCCGAAAGCCGTCGCCAAATCGTAGAGGTAGCTGAAGCTTTCGAACGCGCTCACGAATTGGGAATGGCTACCATTTTGTGGTGCTACACCCGCAACAATGGCTTCAAAGTAGACGGCGTGGATTACCACACGGCTGCTGATTTGACCAGCCAAGCCAACCATTTGGGTGTGACCATTCAGGCCGATATCATAAAGCAGAAGATGCCGACCAATAATGGCGGTTATTTGGCTACCAAACACGGTAAAACACATCCTAATGTTTACAGTGAATTGTCTTCTGATCACCCCATTGATTTGACCCGCTACCAAGTAGCCAATTGCTACATGGGTCGTGCCGGTTTGATCAATTCAGGTGGTGAGAGCAAGGGCCAAGGGGATATGGAAGAAGCCGTAATCACAGCCGTAGTCAATAAGCGCGCCGGTGGTGCAGGTTTGATTTTGGGTCGCAAAGCTTTCCAAAAGCCTGTTGCCGAAGGTATACAGTTGTTGAATGCTGTGCAAGACGTGTACTTGGACAATAGCATTACTTTGGCTTAATTCATTGCTGTGAACCATTCTGACTTTGACGATTTGCCTATGGAGTCTTCAGACTCGACCTGGTACAAACGTACCCTGTCAGGCATATTGACCAAAACCAAAGACAAAAAGCCTACTCCTGATGGATTGTGGGAGAAGTGCAAGCGTTGCAAAGAGGTTGTTCCATCGAAAGAATGGTTGGCTAATTACTGCGTTTGTCCTTCTTGCCATTACCATGATCGCATAGGTTCGGCTGAGTATTTTGAGATTTTGTTCGACGATGGCAAATTCACAGAGTTGAATGCCAATCTCAGTTCGGGTGACCCCTTGAACTTTGTCGATTCTGCCCCCTATACCGATCGTGTGGTCGTAGCCCAGAAGAAAACTGGATTGAATGATGCGGTGCGCACTGCTCATGGTGTCATGAATGGTCAAGCCTTGTGTGTCGCCTGTATGGACTTCGCTTTCATCGGTGGATCCATGGGTTCGGTAGTGGGCGAGAAGATAGCCCGCGCCATTGACCACAGCTTGGCTACCAAAACTCCATTTCTGATGATTTCCAAGTCGGGCGGTGCCCGTATGATGGAAGCGGCCTTCTCCTTGATGCAGATGGCCAAGACATCGGCCAAGTTGGCTCTATTGGCAAAAGCCGGTATTCCTTACATCTCCTTGATGACCAACCCAACTACGGGAGGGGTAACCGCCTCATTTGCCATGTTGGGTGATTTCAATATCGCCGAACCAGAGGCATTGATCGGCTTTGCAGGACCTCGGGTGATCAAAGAAACCATCGGCAAAGATTTGCCCAAGGGCTTTCAAAGCAGCGAGTTTTTGCTGGAACACGGCTTCTTGGACTTTATAGTCGATCGAACAGAACTCAAAGCAACGCTAAGTCGTTTGCTCTCCCATATTCAAGATTAATTCAACAACATGAACTTCCCTGATAATTTGAAGTACACCAAAGACCACGAGTGGGTTTTGGTTGAAGGCAACACCGCTACCATCGGAGTTACTGATTTCGCTCAAAGCGAGTTGGGTGACATCGTATTTGTAGACATCTCTAGCCAAGGCGACACCTTGGGCGCACACGAGATTTTCGGAACCGTCGAGGCCGTTAAGACAGTAAGTGATTTGTACATGCCCATCAGCGGTGAGGTAACCGAGGTGAACGGTGATTTGGACGGCTCTCCTGAGTCAGTCAACA
>Ga0222713_10005728_pt1 | contig 11991 bp, 24 predicted proteins | sample C33_649DmetaG_FD_165061 | JGI IMG/M metagenome (GOLD analysis project Ga0222713, IMG submission 165061) | Estuarine water microbial communities from San Francisco Bay, California, United States - C33_649D | ecosystem: Environmental > Aquatic > Marine > Unclassified | place: USA: California...
CGGCGAAGGCTTCAAAAAACGTCATTACACTTTCACCCGAAGCGAAGCTTTAGAGTGGGCAGCATGCTATGATGCAGCGACTGTGTACCGCCGTGGCAACTTCGTTGCAGCAAAGCGTTTCAAATAACCCCACAGCTTGCAAGGTCTTTCAAAGGTCTGTACAATTGAGGCCAGCAGCAACATCGCTGCATCACTTACCGAAGGTAAACACCATGAAAAAAGTCACTGGATACGTAGTATATGAAGGCCCATCGCTGATCGACGGCTCACCGATTGTCGCCATCGCCTTGACGAAGTCAAGCAACAGCAAGACAGCGGACATGATACAGACATACATCATCCGCAGCGACATGGATCCCCGTGATGCATCCAAGACTGGTGCTGACGTTGCAATTTGTGGCACTTGTCCTCACCGTGGCACTGCAACCGATGACCCTAAAGCGAAGCTTGCAAAGAACCGCAGTTGTTACGTAGTAATTGGTCAAGGGCCAGTGATTGTGTACAAGGGTTTCGTTGCTGGTAAGTATCCCAAAGCTGAAAGCTTGGCCGCTGTCGGTAAGGGCCGTATGGTGAGAATCGGCACCTACGGTGACGGTGCTGCTGTCCCTTCGTCAGTCTGGAATGAGCTTATCAGCGAAGCTGAGGGCCACACCGGTTACAGTCACCAAGCCAACACCGAAGGTGCTGCGTTTGATGCATCACTGTATATGGAATCGGTTGAATCGGTTGCATCAGCTTCGCTGTCTTGGTCACTTGGTCGCCGTACATTCCGCATCGTTAGCAATGTGGCTGACGTAGTCAAGGGTAAGGAAATTGTGTGTCCTGCTACAGCCGAAGGCGGTGCGAAGACGACATGTGAGAAGTGTGGATTGTGTGCCGGTAGCAGTGTGATTGCGAAGTCAATTGCCGTTGTGGCACATGGTTCCGGCGCTAAGTACGTAGTGTGAGACATTGCTTCCCCTTCGGGGGAGGCTTTGCAAAGTCCCTACAGCAAGCAAGGTTGAATAGCCTTGCATTTGACAGGGGTTTTGCAAAGTCTACATAATTGAAAGCATCGATGCATCGGCATCACAAAATTGTTCTTTAAAAACTAGGCGTGGTGTCAGTATGGCATGTGACAGATGCCTGAAATAGACCAGCGTGATTCAAGGCACGTAACATCCTTGTCTGACCATAGCACATGGTTGTGAAAATGTGCATAGGAACTACATCATGGCATTGGGGTCGGTGCTATATGATGTGGCTTTCATAAGCTTTGTGGCACTGGGCTACAGAGTTTATATCAAGCCTTCCTAAAGGAAACAATATGTATACAACAAGACGAAGCGGTTTCGACCGTGATGATGCACGTTTGCACTATGCTCAGTTGCAAAAGCGTAAGACCGTTCCCCGTGTTGGTGACAAGGTGGTGTTGTCTGACCATCCTACAGCACAGGTCTACACTGTCACCGAAGTTGCCAGCGTTGCTGGTGGCACTCGATTGGTGGCACAGCTAATGTATATCAGTGAGTATGGCATGCATTGCAATGCTGGTGGTGTGGATGTGTCGTCATTGATGACACCATCACCTGAACAATTGACAACTTCCTGAAAGGAAACACACATGAGAGTATTCGTCTACTTCAACCTGCACCGTAAATGCTTTAGCATTAAAGCACTGGAAGGCCCGAAGAAGGGCCGTGTTGTGGCACACAGTGACAAGGTGTTGATCTATGGTGGCACGTTCAAGGTGTCCGAAGCAGGTCGTCAGCGTGTCCTTCGTGAACGTAAGAAGAATGTGCATGCTGGTGTTGTCGGTCAGTGGGTCGGTAGCCTTGACGATGAGTTGACAATTGAGCGCATCGTTTACAACGGCACAGCCATCACCTACAACCCATACAAATACAACACCTTTGTACACTTGTACGGTGAGCATCCAATTGAGACAGGCCGCTTAGTGGCACTGACTGTCAGCGAAAACAAACGTTCTCACATCAACGTCTGGAATTGATAGCGCTTTGTAACATTATTGAGTCACCAGTAGTGTTACTGACTCGCTATTGAGTCATTGTCCTGAAAGGAAACAACATGGGTCTCGACATGTATGCATTCACCGTCCCTGCTGAGTGGGCAGGTGACACCGACACAGACTACACACCTGATGCTGACAGGAAGACAACAGAGTTGTTTTACTGGCGTAAGTTCAATGCTTTGCATGGTTGGATGGAAGACCTGTACCGCATCAAAGGTGGTATCAAAACAATCTTCAACTGCACCACAGTGAGGTTGACCAGCGAAGACCTAGACCGACTTGAGATGGACACAGGCAATAACAAGCTTGTACCCATCAATGGGTTCTTCTTCGGTGAGCAAACGATATACCCCGAAGACCTCGAAAGCGTTGCAACCTTCGTTGCTAAAGCAAGAGAGGCACTGGTTGAAGGCAAGGCTGTGTTCTACGACTCATGGTGGTAGTCGTCTTCGACTCCCGTAGCTAACGCTACAGCACCCCGTAACAGCCTTCACTGAGGGTTGTTACTGATGCGCTGTTGCATCGACACTTCCGTAGGAAAACAAATGAAACAATTTGCAGTTGAGTTGAGGCGTACAAGCTACGTCACCGTCTACGTTGACGCTGAAACAAAAGAACAGGCCGAAGACAAGGTCTGGCATGAGGCTGAGTACGCCGCATACGATGACGGTGATGCCGATTGGGAATGCTCTGACATCTATGAACAGTTTGCAACTGACGAAAGTCGTAACATTGGAGTGACAGCATGAGCAAAACATTCACCATCACCATCTACAACGACCCCGGTCATGCATGGGGTAAGGTTCGCAAAGATGTGCTAGTCAACCTCGGCATTGCCGACAAGATTACACGGTACAGCTATCAGCGTGGTGAGTATGCCTACCTTGAAGAAGACTGTGACCTGACGACACTGTGCATGGCACTGACTGAGCGAGATACCCGTGTCAAGTTTGTTGAGAAGCGCAGCGAACGTGACAGCAAAATTCGTTCTTACGAACGTTATGAATATGGCTTCTAATGTATGGCCGTTTCCGGCATTTCCTAACCCACTCGACACAGGACATAAACGTCCTCCATTCAACCCCAACAACCATGAGGATGCACCGTTGTGAGCGTAGCGAAACACATCCCCATCGCTGTATTCTGTTGCGCTCTATTGCTTTCCACAGCCTCATGTGACCATGCACCAGCACCATCCTCTGTTGTTGCGTCTGAGTGGTGTTGCATGATGAAGAACGTCTACCATGAAGCCCGTGGTGAGGGTGTTGCTGGCATGCAAGCTGTTGCCTCTGTCACCCTGAACAGGGCTGAGCAGCAAGGCAAGTCTGTTTGTGATGTTGTCTATGCTCGCAAACAATTTAGCTGGACAAACACAGCTAAGGGTCGTAACAAACCCATCAAAGGTGACACGTCTGTACTCTATACTGTCGTTGACAAAGCAATGACAGGTGTGTTGCTGGACATCACAGGTGGTGCAACCCACTACCACACGAAGGCAGTGAAGCCTGTATGGCGTAAGTCGCTAAACAAGATAGCTGTTATAAACAATCACATCTTTTATAGGAAAAACAAATGAACGAAACAACAAGCGCAGACTTTTCTCCTAAAGACAAACCAACCCGTTCACGTGGTCGTCCCTCATTCGCTGAGAAGGCTGAGCCATCCCTACGTGACACCTTCTCGCTGGAGGTGATGAAGGGTATTCTCGCCTCTGGTGTAGCTGTTGAAGACCCGCTTGCACTGAGCCGCCACTGCTACAAAATAGCTGATGCACTGGTGAAGGTGAGAGATGAGTGAGTCTGTTGCCTACACCGTAGGTAGGATGCATGGACTGCGTGGCTTACAACAACACCCCTACCTCTTCCCCGCTGACAGTTGGGAAGGTAGGCAATACAGGCAAGGCTACATCGATGGTGGTGTGGCTTTGCAAGACGACATCAACAAGGAAAAGAAACATGATCAGCGAGATTGATATTGCCGACTTTGATGTGCAGCCAGTGCGTGAGTTGTACAAAGCACGACCACGTAGCTATGTGATGGTGCCTGCATGGGACAACCAAGTGTTGTTTTTTGACCACATCGATGGGATGTACAGCTACTGTCTGACACTGGCGAACGAAGTGGTGCATCTGCAAGCATGGGCAGAGGTTGCACCGCTGCGAAAGAAAGCAAAGCCCGACTAATTTGTAGGGTTTTCTGGATGGTTTATTTGACAAGCCATCTGGAAAGCCTTTACACTGAAGGCCCAACTCGGCAATCATGCCACAACGTAGCAAGGAAACACATCATGGCAAATCACGTCATCTTCTCCCGCAACATTGACAACTCCGCTCTGACACTTGAGCAGATCCAACACCGTGCCCCTGCTGCGTTCAGCACAACCAAAGCAGAGCGCTTGAGTGATCGTTACATTTCCCTCAACACAAGCGATGTGCTGCCCATCATGGCAGACTATGGCTACCTTCCAACACAGGCTGCACAGAAACGTAGCCGCAAAGCCAGCACAGAACACGCTGCTCACATGCTGGCATTCAGCAAGACCACTGACATCGTGGAAGCTGGTGACATTCGTCCTGAGATCATCTTGTACAACAGCCACGATGGTACAGGTAGTGTGAAGTTGTTTGCTGGTGTGTTCCGTTTCATCTGCTCCAACGGTATTGTGGCAGGTGATGGCTTCCAGTCTCGCATCTATCACAGCAAAGCATTGACAGGCTTTGAAGAGATGTTGCGTAACACAGTGGCTACATTGCCTGAGTTGATGGGCCGCATTGACAGGATGCGTGGTGTGTCTCTGTCTGTTGGTCAAGCACATGACATGGCTATTGCTGGTGTTGCTACCCGTTGGGATGACTACACAGGTCAAACCCGTGGTGCTTATGCTGTGGCACAGACCGTCAAGGACGTGATGAATGTACGCCGCAATGGTGACGAAGGCTACGATGCATTCACTGTGTTCAACCGTATCCAAGAGGGTGTCATTCGTGGCAATGCAATGATTCGCTCCATCACTGAGCAGCGCCCTGAAGGTGTGATGCGTAAGGCTCGGCCTGTCAACTCCATCAAGGAAGCTGTGCGTATCAACACAGAGTTGTGGAACATTGCTGACGAATTCGTCACTGCGTAACTGTTGATGGCCTTAACCGCTATGGGGTTCTTCAGGTAGACAATCGGTGACAGCATGGAGAGACATGCAACCTGTTACGTTAGCTCAGTGGTAGAGCAGGCAGCTCATAATTGCTCGGTCATTGGTTCGAATCCAGTACGTAACACCATCTTCAACATCTAACATAGCTCATGTTAGACAGCACAGGAAATGTTACGTTAATTCACTTGACAGTTCATTCACTACTTCATATAACTACTATACTTTATAGGAGTTTATATGGATACAAAAGTATGTTCTAAGTGTGGCACTGAGCAAGAGATTGCTTTGTTCAATCGTGACAGGTCGAAGGCTTCTGGTTATAGAAGCTGGTGCAAGACGTGTGACAACATTAACAATAAGGTTCAGTACAACAAAGACCCACAAGCAAGACGTGATAAACGAAAAGAATACTATTACGAAAACAGAGAAGATGAAATACAAAGACGCAGTAAGTTCAGAAAGAACAATGTAGACATGCATCGTGGTCACAAATACAGACAGTTGTACGGAATCACTCTTGAAAAATTTGAAGAGATGAGAGCTACGCAAAACTGTAGTTGTGCAATCTGCGGTAAACATGAGTCAGAGAACAAAAACAAAAAGCTTTTTGTAGATCATGATCATGTCACAGGTAAAGTGAGAGAGTTGCTTTGTCATGGTTGCAACACAGGAATTGGTTTGCTGCAAGACGATGTTGACTTGTTGCAAAAAGCTCTGGATTATTTAATAAAACACAAGGAATAGTAATGAATCGTAACAACGCTATCGGCATGTTCATGGGACTCGCTATTGGTGATGCTCTTGGTGGGCCGCTGGAGTTTACAGAACCAAACACAGGATCACCTGTTCGTGACATGATTGGTGGTGGTGTACACGATCTAGCTATTGCCGAGACTACAGATGATACGGCGATGGCAATGGCTATTGCTGATGCCTACCTCACATACAAACGCTTTGCTCCCGGTGTCATTGCACAGAACTTCAAACAGTGGCGTAACCGTGGCACCTTCGGTACTCGTGACCATTGCTTTGACATCGGCACCACCACAGCCGAAGCTTTGTCTGCATCGTCTAACAAGCGTCCCTATGGTGGCTCTTGTGCATTGATGACAGACGGTAACGGTGGCATCATGCGAATGGCTCCACACATCCTGTTCAACCACAACAACAAGACAATGGCGATTGCTGAGTCTGTTGCTGGTGGCCTCATCACTCACGGCACAGGTAAGTGTGTTGTCTACAGCGCTGCACTGGCTGAAGAGTTGTTCGATGGTGCTCGATATGGTAACAAAACCCTGTTCGACAAGGGCATCAAGGAAGAAAGCGGCACAGTGATGGGATGTTATGCATCGGCATGGCAATCTGTTGCAGCTACATCGTCCTTCGAAGACGCCCTCATACATGCTATCAACAAAGGTGGTGACGCTGATACAGTTGGTGCTGTGACAGGTATGATTGCTGGCCGTACCTATGGCTATGACAGCATCCCTCAACGCTGGCTTGACAAGCTGGTTGACCACGACAAGTTGTTGGCTACAGCAACTATGCTCTACAACATGGGTGACAAATGACAATCAGACTAACCAAGGACGGCACAACCGTTGTCGATACCGAATACTATTGGCAACCCATTGCAACATGCCCAAGGTCTGCGAAGGTGCAGCTACTGAGTGTGCATGGTGTTGCTGTGTACGGGGAGGTTCATGAAAAGAACATCAATGGTAAAGACAAGTTCTGGACACATTGGGCACCGCTACCTAAGAAACCTAAAGAGGAAAGTAAATGAACGAAGACGAAGACAAACCAACCCCGGCTGATGGTCAGTTGATCTGGATACTGTGGGCCTTCATCGTGCTGATGCTTGGCTTGTTGACATTGAGGAGTTGTTTATGACCAAAGACGAAGCACTCGACTTGGCGCTGGAGGCGTTGGAATGTTTTGACTATCCTGCGCATGATGACGATGTAAACAAAATAGAGGCTGCAATCACCGCCATCAAGCAAGCCCGTTCAGCACCTGTGCAGGAGCCTGTGGCGTGGATAAACGTAGAAAAGCGCACTTTTGAATGGAACGGCCCTGTGTTGTGGAACACGCCAACTGTCGCAGTCTTGGACAAAATCCCCCTCTACACCACCCCACCTGCACAGCGGCAATGGGTTGGGCTGACGGATGAGGAAATCAACAAGACACCGTGTGAGCTTTATGCGCCCGATCAAGGCGGGATGACCATGGAAGAGGGGTTGCAGGTTTATGCCCGAGCCATCGAAGCCAAACTCAAGGAGAAGAACACATGAGCAACCCTTACCCAACGTACAAAACCAACCAAATTTTTACAGGAGCCACGAGCATGAATAAACAAGACCAATACAACGCCGAAGAAGAGACCGCAGAACTTGTGCGGATCGGAAAACTACCAAAGCCATTGCGCCTTGCCGCCATGTTGGGAAATACAATGCAGTGGCCCTTGCACGGCAAGTCTGCGGACTGCCTGCGCGAGATGCATGAACTGCTGCAACGCTGTGAGAACGAGATGCGCTACGCAGGCTGGGACAAGCTGGAAGCCGACAACTTTGCAAGGAACGGCGTGTATGAGCAGGTGAAAGAGCTTTTGGAGAAGAACGCATGAAAGACACGATAGACATGGCCCGTGAGGCTGGAATTATTGATTTCCGTGATGCGTATTCGGAGCAGCACGTTCAAGCTGTTTTGCAAGACCTCAAAGCCTTTGAAGCCCTTGTCCGTGCTGACGAGCGTGAGGCCATCATTGATTTAGTTGCGATGTATGGTGGTCCTGTTGATTTGGAAGCCGCCATCCGAGCAAGGGGGAACACATGAACCTAGCCCGTTACATGCAGCGTGTTGACAAGGACGGTGTCACCTACTACCGATACAATCCACCCGCTGACGCTGTTGAAGCAAACATTGTTAAGCGCATCAAGATAGGAACCAACCTTGTTGAAGCCATCAACTATTGCAACGAACAGAATGAATTGATGGATGAGTGGAGGCAGCATCACCGCTACCTCAAGCACTTAACAGACAAGTCAACCGTCAACGATCTAACCAAGAGCTATATCAACAGTCTTGAACATAGCAGACTTGGTGTAAAGACTCGCTCAGACTATGCCTACTATCTCAAGCAATGGTATCAAGACCGCACAGCAGGGCAGGTGTTGTTGCACACAAGGCTTGGTAGTTTGACAACACCGATGTGTCAACAAATCTATGACACTCATGCAAGCAACAGCGTTAGCTTAGCCAATCATTCATTGGCTGTGTATCGTCTGTTGTTTAGCTATGCCATCCGCAATGGGTTCTGCACCTTCAATCCATTCACCAATGTCAAGCGACAGACAGACCGACCACGCCGCACAGTGTGGACGAAGGAACACATCAAAGCTTTCATGGCTACAGCCTTCAGTAAGTATGAATGGCGAAGCATTGGCCTCATTGTGTACACTGCCTACTGTGCAGCGCAACGTCTTGGTGACATGCGTATGTTGACATGGGATAGCTATGACATCAACACAGGGGTGTTGTCGTTGGAGCAGAGCAAGCGCAGAGCAAGGGTGGCTATACCACTGCCAAAGGACTTGCAAGAGATGCTCAAGCAACAACACCTTGACCTGTCTTGGCAACCCTATATAATGCCAGCTTCAACGAAGAACACACCCAAGCCCTACAGCCTGCAACAGTTGAGCAAGGTGGGTAAGTTGGTGATGCAAGAGGCTGGACTACCTGATGAGTTGCAGCTAATGGACCTGCGAAGGACAGCCATCACCGAGATGGTTGAAGTTGGTGTAGCTCTCACAAACGTGATGGCCTTGAGTGGACATGCAACAGTGCATAGCCTTACACCGTATGTCAAACACACATTGAAGAGTGCTACAGTGGCACAGGAACTAAGAGGAATGGTATGAATAAACCACCAATGAAACCCCGCATTCCATTAAAGGAATTGCCAATGACAAAAGAACAGTTTGCTATACAGTACGTGCTTATCAGAGCAGCGACAAGACCTGACACTCTTGACGGTGCGACTGTGGCGGATAGTGCTTGCGATGCGTGGGATACTATTCAGCGTAGGAAAAATCAATGACAATCGAACACATCATTGTCGGTGCCACTGGCGTAGGCTATGCCATCGTTGGTGTGCTGCAATGGAGCAAGGGTGAACTAAGTAATGGCATGATCTGGACAGGTTATGCCTTCGCACAAATCGGACTATGGATGAACATCAAATGACACACAAAGAAATCAAAGCACTGGTGATGAAGGCTTCGTATTACATTGATAACGACATGCCGATTAAGGATGTCATGACTGACAGCAAGATTGAAGAATGTATTCGCGTTCTCGCTGATGTCTTTTATGTCACTGGTACACAGCACTACAACGGAGAAGATGTTTGAAAAACTTCCACAAAACAACAACAGACATTAACAACTTCAACTATTTCAAACAACACTAACATGACAACAGCAAAACTTATTTGGGCAACACCTGACGCTGACAAACACATCGGCTATTGCGCCCGTGTCAGCAACCCCAACAACCAAGACAACCCCAACATCGCAGGGCTGCTTAATTATTGTGCAAAGAATGCACACTGGTCTGTGTTTGAAATGGCTAGTGTATGCATTGAAGTGTCCACCACCCGCGACATTGCCCGACAAATACTCAGGCACAGAAGCTTCAGCTTCCAAGAATTTAGTCAACGTTATGCTGATGCTACACAGCTTGGTGAGTTTGTCACCCGTGAGTGTCGCTTGCAAGACAACAAGAATCGTCAGAACTCTTTGACCACTGATGATTCTGAACTGATAGTGTGGTGGGAAGCAGTACAAGCTAGGATGATTGGTGAAGCTGAGTATTTGTATGGTGAAGCATTACATCGTGGCATTGCCAAAGAACAAGCACGTGCTCTGTTGCCTGAAGGGTTGACACCATCTAAGCTGTATGTCAACGGCACCATGCGTAGCTGGATTACATTCTTGCAAGCACGACTTGACCCATCTACACAGAAGGAACATCGTCTGGTGGCACAGGATGTGTTGGTTGTGTTGCGTGATGTTGCACCTGTTACAGTTGGTGCTTTCTTTCCTTTGGAGAATGTATGACCTGCAATTGCTCACCACTTTCCCCCTTCCATTGGAAGGAACACCCTCGCCCCTCCATCTTCGCTAACGATCCTTTGTTCAAGGGTACGCAGTCGGGCAAGACAGCATCACAGATCAGCACAGACGTTGTCAAGCGTAAGCGTGATGAAGGTGTGCAGATGGGAACAATCTATGGACTCAACAGAGAACGTGACGAGGCTTTGCTGCATGCTAAACGCTTCCATGTTTTCAGCAAGGCTGGAACTAAATGAGTTTCATACAGACACACGTTGCTTGTCCTGCTTGTGGTAGCAGTGATGGTGCATCAATCAACGCAGACGGTAGTACCTACTGCTTTGTCTGTTCAGTATTAACCCCCGGTACAGAAGGAATCACAGTGATCGAACCAATCGCAGAACCCGTTAAAGACATGAGCTTCACTAAGGCTTTCGCCACAGGTGTGCCAGTGTCTGTGTCAGAAAGACGCATCACCAAAACAACGATGGAGAAGTATGGCACTGTCCGTGACAACGGCAAATACTATTTCCCCTATTACGACAAAGACTCTGTGTTGGTGGCAGCAAAGGTCCGACCTGTAGATCGCAAAGACTTCAGCGCTGTCGGCAACTGGAAAGCTGCAACACTGTATGGACAGAACTTGTTCCCGTCCGGTGGCAAGTATCTAACCATCACTGAAGGTGAGTTCGATGCGTTGGCTGTGTTCCAGATGACAGGATCGAAGTGGCCTGTGGTGTCCATCAGGAATGGTGCAGCTTCAGCATTGAAAGATTGCAAAGCCAACTACGAATACATCAACAGCTTTGAAACCGTTGTTGTTTGCTTTGATGGTGATGAACCCGGCATCAAGGCTGCGAAGGAAGTGGCTGAGTTGTTCGGCAGCAAGTGCAAGATATTCAAGCCTATGCCTGAGTTGAAAGATGCATGCGACTGGTTGTCAGCAAGTAAGGAAGCACAGTTTGTTGACCGCTGGTGGAGGGCTGAGCAGTTTGTACCAGACGGTATTGTCTCTGGTAGTTCACTGTGGGATGTGGTGTCTGAACCGATGGCACCAGCCGATTGCAAGTATCCTTGGGACGGGTTGAACGAACTCACCTATGGTATCCGACTCGGTGAACTTGTCACCATCACAGCAGGTTCAGGCTTGGGTAAGTCACAGGTGTTGCGTGAGTTGGTGTGGCATCTGATTCAGAATACACAGGACAACATCGGCCTGATGTTCTTGGAAGAGAGCGTTCGCAAGACTGCACTGTCCATGATGTCGCTTGCTGCCAACACACCGCTGCACTTGCCTGATGCTGTCGTGTCTGATGAAGAACGCAAGAACGCTTTCGATGCAACGCTTGGTACTGGACGACTGTACCTGTTCGACCACTTCGGATCGACTAGCATTGAGAACATTGTCAACCGTGTTCGCTATCTGGCAAAGGGTATGTCGTGCAAGTATGTGTTCCTTGATCACTTGTCCATCATCATCTCAAGTCAGGAGAGTGGTGACGAACGCAAAGCATTGGATGAAGTGATGACGAAGCTGCGTATGCTGGTGCAAGAAACTAACATCGCTCTCATCTTGGTCAGCCACTTGAAGCGTCCATCTGACAAGGGTCACGAAGAAGGTGCAGCTACATCACTGGCTCAGCTTCGCGGGTCAGCATCCATTGCACAGCTTAGTGACATGGTGTTGGGTCTGGAGCGTAATGGTCAGGCTGAAGACT
>Ga0222713_10005729_pt1 | contig 11988 bp, 23 predicted proteins | sample C33_649DmetaG_FD_165061 | JGI IMG/M metagenome (GOLD analysis project Ga0222713, IMG submission 165061) | Estuarine water microbial communities from San Francisco Bay, California, United States - C33_649D | ecosystem: Environmental > Aquatic > Marine > Unclassified | place: USA: California...
TAGCTCCGTAAAGATTAGCTCCGTCAAGATTAGCTCCGTAAAGATTAGCTCCGTCAAGATTAGCTCTGACAAGATTAGCTCTGTCAAGATTAGCTCTGACAAGATTAGCTTCGTCAAGATTAGCTCCGTCAAGATTAGCTCTGACAAGATTAGCTCCGTAAAGATTAGCTCTGACAAGATTAGCTCCGTCAAGATTAGCTCCGTAAAGATTAGCTCTGTCAAGATTAGCTCTGACAAGATTAGCTTCGTCAAGATTAGCTCCGTCAAGATTAGCTCTGACAAGATTAGCTCCGTAAAGATTAGCTCTGACAAGATTAGCTCCGTCAAGATTAGCTCCGTAAAGATTAGCTCCGTCAAGATTAGCTCCGTAAAGATTAGCTCTGACTTTTACTGCTTCTTCTATTGTTTCTTTGATTGTGTTATTTTCTTTTGTATATTCAAAGATAACACTACCTGTAAATCTGTTTTTTATTTCAATTTTAATCATTTTTCTAATAATTTTTGTACCGCTTCAGATACTTGATACTTACTCTTTACTTGTTCTATTGTGTAGTTACCACCTTGTAATGCTTTCTTAACTGCATCGAAGTTTGGTGTGTTAGGTTGTAATTCAGGAAGTACTTTAAATCCTTTAACTCTGATTCCACCAACTACTTTCCCCATCATTCTTATTGTCTCGTCATGGTATAGCTCAATCTTGTAACCAATCCAATTACCGATATTTCTAGAATCTGTCAAAGATAAACCTTTTTCTAGGACCAAGTTCTGACTTATCTGTTTTCTATTGGAAGAATTAACTACCATATCCATTACATCTTCTTCAAATTCTAGGAAGTATCCATCCGTTCTATTGCCTGATACATCTACACCTTTAGAGTAATAAGCATCTTTAATTGTAAGTACGCACTTACCTTTCTCGCTTGCAATGATTGAAACATCAACACCAGCTAAGTGGGTATGTTTACGATATTTCATTGCGTCTATGTTATGCTCTTTCATTGTTCTTTAGTATTATTTCGATTAATTCTTGTTCGCTAAATTCCCACATTAAGTATTGCAATATATCCATTGCTAGTGATACTTGTTGTGGTTTGGTGTTTACTTCTTCACCTAAGATGTAACCTAATCTTTTAATTTGCTTTAGGTTAATCTCGTGCTTATCTGTTAAGTTTGCTACTATCTTCATCTTCTTTTATTTTATGTAAAACTCTATCAATCATAAAGACCTGTCCATTAGAGAAATCATTATCTCCGTATGTTTCTTGAAAGGTTACTATCGAATCTTTAACTGCTTTTAAATACGTTACTAATTCACTTTCTTTTACTAATTCACACTCTCCTGTCGCGTAATTAGTTTTAAATTTTGCTTTTAAATAAGGTGATACACTCATAATTCAAATATTAAATTGTTTCTATATAGGACAAATATAACTATTTTATTATAATAATATCATATCTCTGTAATTATTTTTTGAAATTCTTTTAGATCTCGAATAAGATAATATTTAAATCCTTGCTTAACTAATTCACTTTCAACGTATTCTTGTAATTTTGACTGCTTTCCAATAGCTGTTTTAAATTCAACAAAAAATGTTTTACCATCTTTAAAAAACGTAGCGTCAGGCATTCCATTAACATTACATCGAATAACTTTAAGCACAAACCACCCATTTTTTTTAGCGTGGTTTATGCAGCTTGCTTGTATCTTACTTTCCGAAGTCATTTTTAAATACGTTTAGTGTGTAGTTCTTTTTATTCATTACAGCTTTATATATCTTATCTTCTATACCATTCTTTGCAAAGAACCAATATACGTTATTTTCTAGTCTATCAATAGTCTGTAACCTGTCGCGACTTTGCCAATAAGATACAGCACTAAAGTCTATATTGTAGTAAATCAACGAAGAAGCACGACTAAGGTTGACTCCTTCGCGGCCTGATACGATTTGATACGCAATTGATTTGGTTGTTGTGTTGAATTCGTTTAAGTCAGTTGTAAGTGTATCACCAAATATAAACTCTAAAGCGTCTAATTCAGCTTTAAACTTATAGAATATCGCAATCTGTCTTGTCTTAAACATTGTGTAAATACGTATTGCTTTTGAATAATCTAGTACAGCTGTATTTGATGACTCAAACTTGATAGTACCTGAATACAATTGATGCAATTTACTCATTAGTTTAACCGATGTATCTCCAAGTATTACTTCTTGCTTACCTTGTACGATTAAATCTTTCTCTAATCGCTTAATTAGTGCGTATGTCGATTCTTTCATGTCAACATATATAATCTTCTCATTGATTGTAGAACTGAATCCAGCTTCTTTTTGCGTGTACGTTATCATATAAGGTTTAATTACTTGTTCTATTAATTCTTTCTTAGCGTCTTTATAGTCTTTAATCATTCCATACCCTAAATGCTTTGTAGTTACATTTACAAAAGTAGACGCCCACTTGTAAAATGATGGGTATTGATGGAATGGCGTGTGTTTACTAATCCAAAATTGATGGTATATTTGAGAATACGACTCAGGATGCGGTGTGCCACTTAAGAATATAAGTGGCAAATGCGAGTATCGTTGTTTAAATTCTTTAGCGCCTTTGCTTGGCTTTGGGAAACTTCCGTATTTGTGATTCTCGTCGCTTATAATAACATCAAATTGTCCTACTGCCTTATGGATTGATTCTGTATTTATAACCGCTAAATCAAAAGAAAACGGCATACTAGCATAATCTGATTCTATAGAACTCATTGCTTTCTTTTTAGTCACAAATAAGACTGACTTAGCTCCATATAATTCACATACATTTAATGCAGTCAAAGTTTTGCCACATCTTGGAGCCATTGCTAGATATACTATTTTTTTATCTTGTAATACTTCTAATGCTTTTTTAGATATTTCTACCTGATACTCTCTAAGTTGCTTCATACTTCTTAATTAATTGTTTAACGTGTCTTTTAATATGCTCTAAGTCTTTTAGTACATAGTTTAGTTTACCTATTGATTCTAATCGTTCGGGAAACTTATCTATTATCTCGTACATTGAATTAGATACTTTTTCTATTTCAGTATCTAGAATTATATTAGTTAACTTCGCATCCATTGTAAAGCGTCTATTTTAATGTCTAATATTATTATATCTTTTCTAATTAATCCAAGTCTAAATATTGATTCTTGTAAACTAGATATTAAATCTTTTCTAGTAGTATGATTTTCTTGTAACCAATCAACAGAATCTTTATACTTATCCATTATGGATTCAATCTTTTTAATTGCTATTATACTATCTATTGTCATAATCCTTGTAGTTCGTTTGAATTCCAAATGTCTTCAACCTTATTATTAATACTTTTCTCTATAATCATAAATTTAAGAAGTCCACCAGGAGAACGTGAATCATATTCATATCCATAAAATTGACAATACTTTTTAATTGATTGTGTCACTTCCTTTTTAGACTTTGCTAAGAATGATTTTGATAAACTAAACTTATATTTATCATATGTTTCTTGACCGCTTAACCATTCGTTTCTTGGTAATTCTTGACAAAATTCGAAAAGTTCTTTACCTAAATCTGCTTCAAGTTTTTTTACAGGTAAAGATATAGATTTATATGAAACTAAACCATGATTAAGATACTTCTTTAAACATTCAACCATATAACAATCAAATCTAGCCCACTCTAAATCGTCCCAATCTGTAAATAAATAGTGACCAAAAAACTCGTATGGTGTATTATTAGCATTAAAGAATGGTGATAGTTCTAATTCGAATTTTCTAGCATCGTGTGAATCTCCATTTCCTTTTAAAACGTAATTAGTAGATATTATAATCTTTGGGGAATCTTCAATAGGTAATTTAATAGTATCTTTTCCTTTATATGTGATGTCAATTCCCTCTGTAATTACACTAAATAAATTTTCAAATTGGAAGTTCTTTTTAACGTCATCAAATACTAATATCTGACAATCTGTTTTTACTGATTGATATGGAAAGTCACCACCAAACTTAAATTGTTTACCATCAATAGTTTGAAGTTTCTTCATGTGCTTCAATGCGTTACAGCAAATCCCTTTTCCAGAACGACCATTAGGTGAGTCACTTATTAGTTCATCGTTTAAAATTACAGCTTTATTATTTCCAGATGTTTTATAGGAATGTATTAAATATCCAAATGCACTTTGAAACGAATTATATCTTTCTACAGCAGTGTCGTATTTAATTTGTTCATCATTTGTAGGATTACTTGGTAAGTCAAAACCTCCTGATATTTTCCATACAAACTTTCTAAATTCTGAATGGTGGTGGTCTGATTCTACATACTTTCTTTTAATAACTTGGTCTTCCCAAATATTAAGATTAAAATCTGTATAATTCTTTAATTCTGATTTATCTTTATTGACTTCTAATACACCATTTTCATAAAAAATATAAGCAGTATCTTTTGTGTCTTTTAGGACTTTTATTTCCTTGCTGTCAATCATGCTTAAATAATCTCTTTTAAAGAACTTTATATTTGCAGTCATAAGATTAAACACACCCTCACTTAATTGTTCTTTTAAGATGTAATTAAGTACAAAATCTTTGATTTCTACTTCGTCTATAATTTCTAAAAATATTCCATTTTCTTTTATAAGATTAAATGTACTATTGGAATTAGGTCGATTCTTAAAAAAATTTCTCATTTCTAAAAATCTTTTAAACTTATAGTTATTTAAAGATACTTTACCATCTTGATTTACCGACCAGAATTTATCCTCTGGGTTTATATTTATATCATTCATATTAATTCTTTAAGTTTGTTTTGGTATGCTTGGTGTGCTTCTAATTCAGTTTTAAATCTACCTAAATTATATTTTATTTTATTATGTGCTATTTCTGCTTTCCATTTGCCTCTATGTTTATCCCAACTTACACCAGTATATTTTGATGTTTTATTTTTTATGTCCTTAGATATATTTTCACGATTAGTAATTATCTGTAAGTTTTCCAATCTATTATCTGATTGGTCATTATTTACATGATCTATCACTAAATCTTTGTTTTTATCTCGTGTATAATTTAAAAAAGATGACACTACTAAATGATGTACTTTAAATATTTTTTTTATCCCATCCTTGCTTAATTCTAAAGTGTAATAATTGCGAAGTTTACCAGTTACAAAAGGCTTCATAATTATTTCATCACGACTTCTTTTACCGCCATTGCCTGAAACCCATTTTCTTGATAATGACTTAACTCTACCTAAAGAGCTGACTTCGTAAAGTCCTTCATAATTCGGAATTTCTTTCCATTCTTCTTTTTCCATACTGTACTTATGTTAAATGAAAAACCCATATTGTGCTTTCGGAGTACAGCCTACTAACACAATATGGGTTCTTACTAATTTCTTTTTCTATTTAAGAGCTGTACTTCTCTTTAATCGACACACAAATATAACTCAAATATCCTTTACTTGTTTCACTTATTTGAAAATATATCGCTATTTATATTCATTCTAAATAATAAATGTAGTTTTTCAAACAACTTTACGGATCTTTACGCTATCTCTACAGTCATCTCTACGGGTTAAATCATTGGTTTATTACGTGTTATAAGTTTTTGTAGAGATGTAGAGATGAATTTACGATTTTTTTTATTTTCACCTGTTCCGTTTTATATAAAAGATTGTCATTTATCCTCTACATCTCTACACTTTTACGTAAACCCTATATCTTACTAGTGTTGTAGCTGTAGAGATGACTGTAGAGATGTGTAGAGATGTAGAGATGAATTTAAAAAAGTAAATATTTAAGCACATAAAAAAACTCCGACTATTTCTAATCGGAGTATACTATTATTAAATTATCTACTCTATTATTAAATTGATCTTTATCCAATCTTGTTACTTTCTTAAATGATTCACTTATAAACTTCCTAGCGACCTCTGTAGCTAAATGTATATCTTTTTTTCTACTATTATTCTCTAGTGTCAAAGTTACTTTTGTTTTATACTTATTGCACTTGATAGGCTTTAAGTTACGATTAGTGTTTCTATTCGTAACATTACCATAATTTGATATGTAATAATGTTCTTCTAGGTGCTTCCACTCTTCTACCATTACTTTGTGTTTACTATACAATTAATATTATTTTTTAACGCAGCACTTTCTTTTGCACTTAAATTATATTCATTTACACTACATTTAATTCCTACCACTTCTTTATTCATTAAAGCATCTAAAACTTCTTGGTCTAATATGAATCCAAATGAATTAGTATAACCAGTCGATGCTGAATAGTCCGCCATAGATAGTCTTCTGTTTACAAATTTAATTACTGAATTGTCAGATAATTTAAAGTATATAATACCTCCCTTATCTATGGATAGTATTATACTACTCTCTAATTGCAACCATAATGCAATACCATATGGTCTTTTAGATACTTCATAAGTTCCACCATTAAAATCTACAAATCCTGTTTCGATCGTTCTCTCCCCGGTGTAAGAATCTACTTCTACTTTTACACTTTTACATTCTTGACCAAATGAAGTTAATCCTAATGTTAAAATTGCTACTCCTGTTAATACTAATTTTTTCATAATTAAAGTTGTTAAAATAAAAAACCCCAGCAATCAGAGGTGGACGTTCTCATCATGCTAGGGATTTTAATAATTTCTTCTAGTAGCGTCCACTCTACGAGGACAAATATACAACCATTTTTTATATATGCAATACTTTAATTAAAAAATATTGTTATTTATATTGATTCTAAATAAAACGTAAAAAAGTAGAAAGTTTATATTATTTTTTTACAAAGTTTTTACGTCTTAACTTATTGATAATCATAGAAAGTAATAAAAAGTAGAAAATATTTCGCGTTTTTTGAAAAAAAAATTTATTGTTTTAATGCAATATAGTCAAAAAAGTTTTAACCTTTCTCGAAAAATCTAGTTATCAATTAATTAACCCGTAAAAAGTTATGTTTTTAAGTTTTTTCAAGTTTCTACTTTTCTACTCCATCATCAACCCATTATCATTCATTATCTCTCTAATTTTATGGCGTACTAGTTCAGCCATTTCTATTTCAGAGTCTTTTTCGGAGTATTTATATAGACCTCGATAGTATTGGTCTAGTTCGTCTATAACTAGTGCATACTTCCACCCGAATAGTGCGTACTTGATGTCTTCTTGATCTTCTATTGAGTCAAATTCTAGTGTAACTTTTGGCATTAGTATTCAAGTTTTGAGAAAAAATATGGTTCTACAACTACTCTTGCACCATTATCTTTGATATGCTCTAGTACAAAACCACGTCTTCCACGTTTAAAATTTGTTTGTACCCATTCAGAAGATGGTGATAAGGCTGGATAATTAAAATAATCGAAGTCATCACTAGAACAAAGGTCAAATAAACATTGGTGACTATCTCCTTTTGAGAATGTAATGTATTTGCAATCGTTATATATCTTGTAATTTTTAAGGAATTGGTCTATTTTTTCTATTTGTCGTGGATCAAGTTGAGGTTTAAATCCAAATTTTAGATTTCTTGCATCTTTACCATGTGTTAATACAATCATTCTATCTTGTATCTTGTAGAAGTTTAAGAATTTTCTATGGTTTATTACCTCAACATTTGAGTATTTATGCTCTATAACACTTTTAAATGCACTATTTACAACATATCCAAATGCTCCTGAGTGATTATCTTCGCATATATTATTACAAACAATATGTTTAAATTCGCTTTGAAGTATATCGATTAACAAAACTTTAGCTTTCAATCCATAATCAAATGCTATTTCGTTACTCATGTTTTGTGGCAGCTTGTGACCTCCTCTAGTTGTTTCACCATCCCAACCATCCATGTAGTCGCCTAGTTCGTCAATGTATAAGATGTCTGATTGTTTATTTTTAATCGTGAATTCTGCCATTAGTTTAATGTTTTCTAATAACATTTCACCATTCCACTCAACAGGATATAAAGACAAACCACCTCTGGACGCATCCATACCTGTATGAACATCCGTATAAACTAATCTATCTATTATGTCAGATTGTATTTTAAGCTTATTTAAAGGCTGTTTCTCGTATGATTTCATACACTCCGATATAACAGAGTCAAAATCTATCTCTTTGTCTGTAGTCTCACCTTTAACATTAATTGAATAGTGTTTACCTTTATACCAATAGTTTTTGATTTTTTCGGGATCTATTCCAACGGCTTCACACTCATCGAATACACCTTTGTTTTTTTTCTTTGCTAATTATTTTAGATGCTTGGCTTCTTTTGGCGTCAGTATATTCTATGTTGTTTTCTTTGCAGATTTTTCTTACGATTTCAGTGATAGGTAATCCTGACTTGTATAGACTTAGCATTTGGTCTTTGTGTTCCTTCATGTTTAATTAACTAACAATTTAATTAATTGTTTTAACATAAAAAAACTCCTACCAATTACGATAGGAGTTTACACGTTCTTTTTTCATGTAAAGATTTTCCGATTTTCTTTACACGTTTTTCAAATATAGTTCAACAAATTGCTCGATTGTTAATCCGATATAGTTCCCTCCATTATCCCTAAAGAACTTGAAGAAGTCTATTAATTGATTACGTTCCATTTCTTTTACTTCAAGTATCAACTCACTTTGAGTAGATGGAAACCATTTGTATTCTTTTTGTAATTGCTCTACTAAATAGTCTATCGCTGTCATTTCTTTAAAAAGTATTTAATTATTTCTTTTTTAGTCATTGGTACAAACTCAAACTTTCCGTTTACTCGCTGCATTAATCCATTATGCTTTTTAGCTCTTTTAAGCGTACATAATCTACATTCTATAGTTACACCTTTATCAGCTTCACGCATATAGTTAGACGTGTTTATATGGAATAAAAACAACGGATAGTTACGTTTACATCCAAAGCAGCGTTTACAAGTTATCATACATTTTCTTTTCTATAGGTGAAAGATCAGCGTACGTACAACTGAATCCGTTTATCATTTCTTCTTCTGTAAAATATGCAGCCGTCTTGCTACCTAATACAGCCTTTGAACTTATATTATATTCACGTTCATTTTCTAGTTTAAGGTTAGCCAAGTAGCCTACTGATACTTTATACTTCTTTTTTAATCGATACGCTGAGTAGAACATCACGTTCCATTTTATTTCAGCTCTTAATTCTGCACTAATTCCAGACATAGTATAGTTATTATAATTATTACTAATATTATTCTTGCTACAAACATGTATAGTATTTTGGTCGGTCGTCAGTAAAATACGTTTCTTTCATCTTTTTAACGCGTTTCATGTGCTTTCTGTCTTTTTCGATAGTATCTATTACCCAATAAATAAAACCTCCTAAAATCGCTTCTATCATCTTTTTATATTTTAAATGTTTATATCGACAAATATATAACAAATTTATTATAAAACAATAATAATTAACAAAAAAAAACGCAACCGATTAAGATTGCGTTAAAAAAGAGTGGTTTATGATACTATTCTTTTACCTGAAAGTGCATAAAATCACGATTCTCCTCTACACCTAATGATACAAAACCATGTTTATAGAAGATATCAATCATTGGTTTGTATTCAGGTCTTGCAAATCTTGCTGTTTTAGAAGTTTCTTTTAATAAGTTCCTAGCTGGATCAATATCTACGGCTAATCCCCAAGAGTGACGAGACCAATCCGAACCACCTCGCATTTTACGAAAGTTGAAACAACCACCAAAAAGGTCGATTCCTAACTCTACAATCTTAGCGTATCCGTAATGTGCTAATAAGTCATTAAATACAGCTAGAAATTTATCTGCTACAAGTTTATGACAACTCATTCTAGATACTTTCGTGTTTAAATCCCAAGCTAAACGCATAGGATAAGGTAAATTAATAGTAACTAGATATCCTTCACCTGTTACATTTGGCTTACCATACTTGGATATTAATTGCTTAGTTGTTATCATTACTTCTCTGTTGTTAATTGTGAAACTACACCTATTACACTACCAGCAGTTATTAGATAACCACCTACAACAGACAATCCAATTGGGGGAGCCATTAAAATTGCACCTAAACTACCAATTGTAATTCCTACTCTTTGTACTTTCTTCCAGAACTTAGGAGTTTTCGCATTCCATCTTTCTATTAATTTCATATGTATTTTATATTTGCAAATTTACCATTAATACTCTCGAATGTATCTTGCAAGTCTTTTGGAAGTAGATCTATTCCAAACGCAAAGATATTATAACATGCAAGTATTTTTTTGAAATGACTATCGTAATGTTCGCATGAGAATATGGCCTCAACTCTATATTGAAAACCCATTACAACACCATGCCTAAAGTTCTCAAATAATTCAATTACGTAATCCACATCGTTTTTAGATATTCCTTTATCAAGCCAATGGTTTTTTATTTCATTTACATACTTCGCGTGCATGTTCCAAAGTGAAGATAGGACTAATTGTTTTAATTCGTCGCTAGATAATTTACTAAAATCATGATCTAAAAAATCTTCAAACTTATCGCTACATACTGAACACTTAAACTTAACGAAATCGCTGCACATTCTAGACTTAGTTTCGTCGTATTTGCCGTGAGAGAAAAACTTAAGAAACATTGCTTCTTGCTTCACACGTTGAAGAGTATTAAATATATCATGACTCTTCAATGACTTTATATCCTGTGCTTTCTCTTTACGTTTAATTAAAGATGTTAACCATGCAGAAATAGGCTTATGAAAGTAATATAATATAACTACTAATACCACTAATATGAATATCATAATCGGTGATAACTTTGAGTTTAATATACTACTAATTTCTTGCATTATATAGGCATTTCAGTTACTATAGGATTATAAGGAATAAGTGGTAAAGTAAACCACCAACTAATAACTCCTAATTCATTTGCACGAACTAAAGTTAAATAATTATATTCTTCAATTGATATAAACCATTCCCCATCTGCATCTAGCGTAGGGTTAAAAAATTGCACATTATCGTATGTTTGTCCGATTAATACATCTTTTTGTAGTGTTGTTAATTGTCTTACTTGTATCATACTTGTCTACTTAGTGTTGTGTTAAAATTTTGTACTGCCGTGTAAAAGTTAGCTGCTTCTGCGTCGGTTAACCCATCTCCTATTGATACGAACGACGTTTCTTTATCGTCAAAATTTTGTGGAGTAAAAGCATCACTTCTTGCGCCTATAAATATGGAATAGGAGTTAGCAATTGCAATAATTGTAGTTGTATTAGTAGCAATGAGTGAGGAATTTTTATATGCTTTAATAGAATTATTAGATGTTCTACTCACAACATAATATCCAGTAGTATTAGTATTCGAATACTGTGCAAATGCAGTATTAGAATCAATTATTCCATAATAATTTCCATCTGTAAATTGTAAAAACATCTGATGTGATGTTGTAAAACTAGGATTAGTCGAACCCATTGAAGCTCTATTAGCTCCTGCGGTATTACTCCTTGAGTAAAAACTTAAATGACAGTTATTTTGTGTTAAATTGCTTTGTGGTGTTAACTTAGTATCAGCATACGCAGTTGTTCCATTTGGTAAAGCACCCGTACTTGAATGTGTCCATCCTCCACTAAATACTAATCTATAAGCTGCGTCTAAATCACGTGGATCTTTTAGATTCCATTTATGCGTAGTAGCTGTACCCCCCACAAATGGATAAATAGCTTTCATTTTAGTCCAAATGTTAGCTGTCTTTAAGTCGGTAACTAAAGTATTAATCGCACTTTTCTGAGTAGTGTCAGTAATAGATGCAGCAGATATAAATGCAAGTGCATCTGTATCCCATGTAACAGCACCACCTCCCATAGCAGTAGCTCGCAATGTTGGAACGTGATTATTAAGAACTCCGTATCCGTACAGCATTCTATCCTAATATTAAGTTAACTGATCCGCTTGTTAATTTCACACCACTGAATAACACACCAGCTCCTGTAATCAATGCACCAGCTTTTACTGCCGTTGC
>Ga0222713_10005730_pt1 | contig 11987 bp, 27 predicted proteins | sample C33_649DmetaG_FD_165061 | JGI IMG/M metagenome (GOLD analysis project Ga0222713, IMG submission 165061) | Estuarine water microbial communities from San Francisco Bay, California, United States - C33_649D | ecosystem: Environmental > Aquatic > Marine > Unclassified | place: USA: California...
TGGCTTGAGGGCTATCTTGACTCCTTGACGCAAGAGTAGTAGACTTGGTCTGTTGGGGCTTCCCAACGAGTAGTGATAGGAGGTGTTAGATGCCAGCAGCAAACTGGGACAGGGTGGAAGTCGCGGTAGAGATGGCGAAGGGAATCGCCTTTGATCAGTGCCACAAGATTTATGTCTTGATGGATGACGCGCAAATGGAGCAGATGGAGGAGTATGGCTATGACCCGCTCATTCCATCATCGTCAATGAGCCCCGAGCAGATGCTTACCACGGTAAAGCAGTGGTACGCGAACTCGTGTATGTTGCGGTTCGTGGAAGCCGTTCGGACGGTGGATGGCGACCCCAACGAAGGGTTTACCTCCCTCATTCCGCAGTGCGCGGAGTGGGACGAAGACGAAGCGAGTTATTGAGTAGGGTTATGGGCGGGGGTTATGCTCCCGCCCATACACCAGTTAGGAGGTGCAGTTATGGGTAAGCGCAATACGGAACTACGAGCTCCAGTGTGTCCAAACAACTCGCGTCATGGGTTGCGGCCAGACGCTCGCGGTGGCTATCGGTGCGACGAGTGCACCGAAGAGTTAGCCGGGACACGATCGAGGCTGCCGACCCGCTGGGCATTCGCAGCGCTTTCGGTGGGGGTAGTTGACTCCGAGCCACAAAGCGAGTAAGGTAGTAGGGCAGGGGCTTCCCTGTGTAGTGTAGAGGAGGTGTTAGATGGGTCAGTACCACGGACTGTTCAACCTAGACAAGCGGGAGATGGTCTTCCCGCACGAACTCGGCTACGGCGCGAAGCAGTGGGAACACACTGGCTTCAAGGGTTCACTCTCCGATGTTCTCTACGCTCTGTGCGCCTACAAGGACGCACGCGGCGGCGGCGACTTCGGTAATGACGACGGCGTGTTCAAGGGTCGTTGGCATGGCGACCGCGTCGCAGTCATTGGCGACTATGCGGAGATTCGCGATTTGCCAGAGGCGTGGCACGCAGCATTCGTTGACCACGAGTTCAACGGCGAAACGCACAAGGTCTTCAACATGGTCAACCAGTACGAGGAGGGCGATACCGAGCCGTACTTCAAGGACATTGGCGACGAGATTCGTTTCTGTGTCGCGTTCCTCTGGGATAAGGAGTTGGAGTCGCTTCAATCCCTTCGCCAGAAGTACAGCGAAGGAGCCATTTCACCCGCACCAGCGGGTTGACGAATCGGGGCACCCCTGCTACCTTTTGGTGGCGGGGGTGTTCCCGCAGTAGTGAGAGGAGGAAGAGATGAGTTGGAAGAATCTTCACGAGGAACAGCCGAGCGGTAGCATCACGATCGAGTCGTGGTACAACGCAGAGAAGAACGCGTTGCTATTCGTTCGCGATAATCACGGCAAGTTCTACACCGTCTATCAAACGGTTGAGGACACGGCAGGGAATAACACCGACTTTGCGCTAGCAGAGGTCTGCTACGGTTGGTACAACTTCCTGTTTGAGCGAATCAACACCACGAAGGCGCACGACGACTTCCTAGATGATTGCTGGGAGCGCAGCAAGTATTTCGCAGGAGTAGAGCATCAGTTTGTCTGCCACGATAATCCAGGGGAGTGCGAGGACGCGTTCCACACGATCCAAGTATCACTTGGAAACGAAGAGTGCGCTGGGTGCGACATTTGTACCGAGTACGCGAAGAAGGTGGAAGACTTTCTCGTTGCGGAAAAGGCGCTATGAAGTACGCAGTTAGGTTGGAGTTCATCGGGCATAAGTGGATTCAGGTGGAGGCAGAAACCTCTAAAGAAGCTGAAGACGCAGCACTGAACATCGGCGTGAACCTTGACGCAGCAGAGTTCCGGGACGACACCGAAGTGTCCGTCTACGACTCGGTGGAGGACGAAGCATGATTGAGTTGTTTTGGGGGTTATTCCTACTCATGATTGCCTACGCAGGACTTATTCTGCGCAGGAGTTAGGCTCACTCGAGTTATACTGCGCGTGTTATCTACGAGCCAGCACTGGGGTGCACCTCCCCCGGGCGGCTCTCTACTCCCCCGGTATGTGTCACACTCCACATTCCGGGGGATTTCCTTTGAGCTCCATGTTGCCGCTTGACAAGCGCGAGTCTATGCTTTACCTTGTGAGTTGCCCCACTTGGGGTGAGTAGTGAATAGGAGGTGTTAGATGGGGTACTACGTAAACGGCAACGGCGAACTGCGAATCAAGAAAGAGAATCTTGACAAGGCGTATGAGGCGCTGATGGCGCTCCAAGACGCACCGAACAAGGCGAAGCGAGGCGGCTCGTCTGGTGGCGATAAGGCTCCACGCTTCTGGTATTCGTGGATGCCAGAGGACTTGCGAACGCTCCCAGACACGAAGGCGGTGTTCGCGGAGTTGGGCTTTGAGGTGAACGATGACGAGAACGGCGATCTGCTGATCTCGTGCTACGACAACAAGACAGGGCAAGAGGATGTGTTCTTTGCCGCCGCCGCTCCGTTCATTGAGGAAGGCGACTACGAGTGGACAGGTGAGGACGGCGACTTTTGGAAGTGGGAGTTCAGGGATGGCAAGATGTATCTGCTCTCAGGGCAGCGCATCTACACACACGCCGCTCCGATTGAGGTTGCTGACCTCCACGCGCAACAGGTTGCGATGGTGGAGCGCATTGACGCGATGTTCGCTAAGAAGTAGTTAGGGGTTAGGGGTTATGGGTTATGCCGATTGCGTAATCCATAACCCCGATGCTCTGGCCGAAATCGAGTGCGCAGCTCAAAACCGGGGGCTTGACTTTCGGTGTGGTATCGCTACAATGGGCATAGCCCATTTGGGTGAGTGTAGTAAGGAGGTGTTAGATGAGTGGAGAAATGGAAGCGTGCGTGAAGTGCAACGCGGTTCTTTTCTACGATGATGAGAAGGTGCTCATCCGCGATACAGGTGAAATCAAATACATCTCAACCAGAGCGCAGGGTCATCTGATTAGCGTCTATTGCGTGCCGTGTGCGACGGCTGCGTTTGACGCGGTAGTAGAGGAGGTGGAACATGTCTAAGATCAAGGTGTGCGAAAAGTTCTATTGCGATTATGCCCCGTGCGTTGAGCAGCGCATTGCCGAGTTAGAGGCGGATGGGTTTGAGACCACGAAGCTGCGCAAGTGGCTTGAGGAGGTCAAGGCATCCGACGCGCGAGAGGCGCTCTGGCTCGCAGAGCACAATGAGGGGCTTGACTCCAAGACAACGAGCGTCTAAGGTGGCATTAGCCACCCAGAAGTGGTGGCACGAGTGTGTAGGAGGTGCTAGATGAACACAGCAAAGAAGTGCGTACATTGCGACCCTGCGACGAGCAGGGAGGCGTGGGTGAACATTGACGAGGACTACGGCGGACCATACAAGGCGCGCGTCCGTACCGATTACCGCTGGAACGGCTGGACATGCCCAGCGTTCACCTTCGCAGAGGCGATGCGAATCGCGGCAGACACGCACCTGCTTGGCGCAAAGTACAACGACAAAGGCGACAGCGTAGAGTTTGCGTCCTATGACGCGCGGCTCAATGCGTTTGTGATGACGGGTGGCGGTCGCACCCCAGATGACGATCCATACATTGTATCCGACATCGTGCTGCGGTCTGTACGACATCGGCGCGATGAATTGGACTTGGGTGGAGGTTGAGGAGCCAGAGTTGGGCGACCTCCCCCAATACACCTTCGCTCACTTGACGGAGGCGTAGTTATGGCTCACGAGCATTCGTTTGATTGGCGCGACTGCGACAAGGTAGGTCATGAGGAGGGCTGCTTTGTCGCATCGTGCGACTGCGGTTATGAATCCTATGATTGCGAGTGCAAGCATGAGGTTATTCGGTGGCTACATGAGGAAAGAGTTAGGGGCTGCGAGAGTTGCGACAACGCCACAGAGTACGAGCAGGGAGAACTTACGCCATGCGACCTTACGGTGTGCTGCGATTGCGGGGCCTCCGTAGAGCCGACAACTGACGCGCACCACAAGCAACTTCTCGCTGGGGTTGGTGGTTGACTTTCTGCTGGCTAGGCTTTACCATGCCATTAGGCGGTCAGATGAGCCGCCAGAGTGCAAGGAGGTGCTAGATGTACGGATTCAAGGTAGAGAACGGAAAGATCAGTCTCTCAACCCGCGGAAGCGGCTTGGCTGGCTTGTACGAGTTGACCGACTGCCAGATGGTAGAGGTCGCAGGTCGGGGCACGCTGGGCGGCGTCAAGGTGGCGCTGCTCTGCGATGAGGAGGGGCTGCTCAAGGCAAACCCAACGAACAACCTGACCGCGTGCGACCTGCTCGCAGAGATCACCAACAGCGCGCCAGCGTACCTGCTGGGCGGTGGGCTGGCTGGTACCTGCTCGCTGGTGTCCGATGATGACCTGCGCGGCTTGACCGCCGATGAGGTCGCAAAGATCACCAAGGCGCTAGATAACGGCGGCTACCCATACGGCAACAGCACATTCAACGCGCTAGGCATTGAGGTCAATGTAATCCGCGCGTACTAAGCGGAAGCCCGAAAGGGCGCAGAGGGGGCAGGGCTTAGGCTCTGCCCCTTTTCTGTTATGGGTCCACAGTTAGAGCTCACGCGGTTATGGCCCCCGGTTATGCCTGCCTGGGTTATCCATCGAGCGAATACCGGTGCGGCCGCATCTGCATAGAAAATATTCATGATGAATCTTTGACAAAGTGCTTGACAGGAGGCTATGGGTGCCTTATTGTAGTGAAGTCGGAAGCAATCCTAGGAACGCAACCGACTAGGTGAGACTCTGGACGAGCGAGCAAATGCCGCAGCCGAAAAATGCGGGTATAGAGAGGCAAAGGCGTGATGACCGCTAGGGCACCAATGGATCGGTGGGAGCGGTAGGGTGAGAGGGAGGAGCCAAGATCAGGCTCCGAACGAACAACCGACAAGAGAACCCTCAGGGCGACGGCTCTGGGGGTTCTCTCTTTTTCGGTTATGGCCGGTGAGGTTATGAGCTGCGTGGTAGGTGCTCGATCTGCGCGCATCGAGCGCGACCAGGTGCCGACCGGGGGCGCATGTCTGGGCTTGACAGGTGCGCTGCGGTGGGTGTAAGATGCTTGTAGCGGTCAGAGGTAAGACCACCAGAGAGGCTTCCTGCGAGGGCTTCGGGTGGCACCACCGCTAGATAGAGTGAAGGAGGTGCTAAATGGCAAAGGCAAAGAAGCAAAGCGCAACAGAGTGGAAGCGGTTCAGCGTTGAGGTGGTACGCCACGAAATCGCAGAGGCGCATCCGATTCGCATTGAGCGACCAGTCGCAGCGGTGGAGTTGTTCAGGGCTGACGCTGACCGACTCACGCAGGAGTCCCTCTGGGTGATGACGCTTGACGGACGCAACGGACTGATGGGGATTGACCGCGTGTATACAGGAACAGCAACAGGCACGAGCGTCCGCATCGGTGAGTTGTTCAGGTACGCCATCGCAGCGGGAGGTTGCGGCATCGTTGTGGTTCACAATCATCCGAGCGGTGATGCGGAGCCGAGCGAGCAGGACATCCAACTCACGAAGGAAGTGATCGCAGCGTCGCGACTCTTGGACATTGAGGTTCTTGACCATCTTGTTCTTGGCGCGGCGGGATCGTATCGCAGCATCCGATCAGAGAATCAGAGCCTCTGGATGGAGCAGGAGCCAGAGAGCCTCTTGGGAGGATTCAACGCGGCTGCGGCTGCGCTGAGCCGTTAGGGGTTAGGGGTTAGGTGTAATGCCTAACCCCTGCCACCGGCCTCAGGGAAAAATCGAGAACGCAGCGGCGAGCTCGCAACATGAGAGTTGACAGCGGCGCGAGAGTTTGATAGACTCGCAACAGCGAGGCAAATGATCTCGCAGAGTGTAGGAGGTGTTAGATGGACTTTGATCTTGTGAACGGCGGTTCGGTGTTTCTCCTCATCCCTAAGACCGAGGAGGCGAACGCATGGGTAGAGGAGCACATCCCTGCTGACGCGTTGACTCTCGGCAATGGTGTTGCGGTTGAGCATCGCTACATCGCTGACATTCTTCACGGCATCACCGAGGACGGACTTACCTTCGCGTAGTTAGGGGTTATGGGGTTAGGGGTTATCCCTAACCCCTATGCCTCCGGAGCTGCGAGTGTGAAAATCGAGGAGCGCACAGCAGGCTCAAAGATCGGTGTTGACACCAACGCGAATAGGTCGTAAACTACAAAGTAGATCGGACAAGTGATCCGATCAAAAGTGAAAGGAGGAGATCGTGGAGAATCCAACGATCATCTCAATGAAGGAGGCAGCAGACCTCCTCACCGCAACCGAGGGGCGCATCTTCTCGGTACGCTTCATCAAGCGCACAACGGGCGAGGAGCGCGTGATGACCGCCCGAACGGGTGTGAAGAAGCACCTCAAGGGTGGTGATGCCGCCTACTCCTTCTCCGAGAAGAGCCTTCTCTCGGTCTGGGATCTCAACAAGAAGGCGTATCGCGCGATCCCGCTTGACGGGATCATCTCCCTCCGCGAAGGCGGTGAGGAGTATGTGGTAGTCCGCTAGGACTCCACAGGGGAGGGGAGCGATCCCCTCCCCACCCTTCTGGGTTTGACAAATCAAAGAGCGTTTGATAGAATAAATCGCAGAGCGAGAGAGTGGTTCTCGCCAAAGCAAAAAGGAGGAGCGCATGAACGCAGCACCAATGAGAATCCAAATCGGGCTGAATACTTGGTATCAGATTCACACCAACGGCGCAGGAACAACCTTCGCCCGCATCTATCAAGGACAGGACGAAAATGGTTTCGGCTGCTTCTGGTTTGAGAAAATGTCGGTGGACACCGCGACACCTATGGGATACGCGGAAATCTTCGGGCGTGAAGACTTCACTTCCGAGATCACCGCACACAACCGCTTGGAGCGCGCTCTCGTAGAAAGAGAGTAATACTACAGGAGGGCGGTGTACACTCCGCCACCCTCCGCCCACAATCCCCTCCGCTGTTGCGCCAGCGGGGGGGATTTCTTTTTGGCCAGAGCTCTCACGCCGGTTAGGGGTTATGGGTTATGCGTAATCGAGTTATGGTCGCGCGTGTATTGTTACATCTGTAACAATTGGATTGTTACAACCGGGGCGCGTCTAGATCGAGCGCGCACATGACCGCTTGACACCACCGCAGCGGCGGGTGTATGCTGCTATCAGCGGTGGAAGTGCTACCGCAGAGTGAAGGAGGTGCTAGATGAGCAAGAACCTACACGGCAAGGCGCGAACGGTGGACAATCCGTACCACATCGTCGTTCAGGGCGATTGGGAGTGGCGAGTCCTGAAGCGCTACCAGAGTCCAGACGGCGAGCGCGCGAATCCATACGCCCGCTGGTTCGTCGCGGTGAAGAGCCCGCTCACCTACGGTTCGTGGGAGTACGGCGACACCTACATCAGCGAGATCCCGACCGCATACGCGGGCATGGACTTCGTGGAAGGGGTTCGCAAGGAGCAGGGCTACACGGTGCGAACGGCGGTTATCGGGTAGGGGTTAGGGGCGGGGGTTATCCCCCGCCCCTATCTCGCAGCTGGGGCGCACTCGATCATGGCGCAGGGTGCGGCCAGAGAATCCCGCAACAGGGTATTGACAGAGCGGCGCATAGGTGAGAAGATAGCAGCAGCGGCGGAGAATCCGACCGCAAGAGTGTGAAAGGAACGAGAAGTGGAAAAGTGGGAGAACCGAGCACGCAAGGTTGAGAAGCGCAGGAGCGCGATGGTGATGACGGGCAAGGGAACCGTCCGCCAGCAGAACGAACTCCGCGAGAAGGCGCGACAGGCGGCACGCGCAAACGAACGCCGCGCCGCGTACATCGTGAAGTCCTTCGGGGAGGTGGAGGCGTGAGGCGGGGGGACTTCCCCCCGCTCCGCGACACCGCCGCGTGGGAGGAGGCGCAGGAGGCGCGCAGGACGAAGATACTCGCCGCGGTTGTCGTGATTCTATTCTTCGCGGCGATGATTCTCGGCGGGTGCAACGGCGCACACGGACGCTGCTAGGTTAGGGCTCGGGGTTATAGCTCGCGGGGATCGCCCGCGGGCTACGGCCACCGGCAGGGGCTCAATGATCGAGCAGCCCCCCGCCGCGATGCTTGACACAGGCGCGCAGGGATGAGACAATCAACAAAGAGCGGGAGAATCAACCCGCCAGAGTGTAGGAGGTACTAGCATGAACGGATGGACGAACCGCGAGACATGGCTCGTGAATCTCTGGATCGGTGAGGGCGCAATCGGTGACCCTCAGGGCGTAGACGAGCAGGCGCGATACTTCGCCGAACGCTACGAAAAGCACAGCGCAACCTATCGCATGGCGGCATGGCTCAAGGAGCAGGTGACGGAAATCGGTTGCGGCAGTTACCCGACAGGCGACGGACTCGCCGCCGACCTTCTGGGCGCGGCACTCGCAGCGGTGAACTGGGACGAGATCGCCGAGCACTACGTTGAGGACCAGATCCAACTGGAGGAGGAGCTCACCGCGAACGCTAACGCGTAACTGGGCGGGGCGGGGCTTGACGGCTCCGCCCCTATACCTTAAAATAACAGCAGGCGGGAAAATCTCGCCAGAGTGTAGGAGGTGCTAAGTGTACAAAGTGGTAGTGGTAGACCAGACTCAACCCTTCGGTGGAGTGAGTGAACTCGTGAAACTCCAGAGCCTAGAGGAGGCCAACACTCGCGCGATGCGTGAGGTAGCCGATACCATCGCAACGCTCACTGGAGGGTGGCGCGTAGTCCGCAAGTCCATGAGCCGAGGGCAGTACGGCGCGCGGCTAGAGTCCCCAGTCCAGTCGGGCTACATCGTGGTAATGGTCGCGCCTCAGTAGAGCCCACCACCCCCCGCCCCTATAGGGGCGGGGTGGTAGCTCCGGCGGTTAGGGGTTATCGAGTTATAGGTTATGGCGGTTATGGATTATGCATAATGCATATTCTTGGGCGCGCGATGCCTACTCGATCTGGGCGCGATTCCGGGCACCCCCGCAACTTGCCTATTGACTCCACACGCTAGGCGTAGTATTCTCCTTGTAGAGGGGTTGAGGGAGGCCACACGCCACCTGCCAACTTGGTAGCCGTTGTCGGTGTTCCAAATCCCGCCCCTCTCAATAGCCCTAGTGGGGGCGAGTGTAGTAGGGGGTAGAAAATGATTGAGTGCGTAGAGTGCGGGGCAGAAACTATCGTGATTGATGGGGACTGCTGGGATGCGGTCTGCCGCGGGTGCTATGAGTCCTACGCCCAAGACGCGGAGGCGATGGCGGAGGCGGAGGCTACGGGAAACTAGCGGGGACGGGGAGGGGGGACGCCCCCTCCCCTAGCTCCAAAGATGCCCAAAACAGACTCAATACGCGCTAGGGTGCCAAAGTACCACCCCTAGGGTTATCGTGGCTCCTAGTGGCTCCTAGGCCCCTCTACGGGGGTTATAGGTTACGGGTTAGAGGTTATGGGTTATGGCATATCACCTATCTCCAGGCGCGCACCCAGGATCGAGTACCGGGCACCGGGGACCGGGCTTCTCCAAACTTCCCTCTTGACTCCAGAGCGCGTATCGGCGAAAATGTATCCAGAGGGCAGAGGTAAGACCAGCCTAGGGACTCCTGCGAGGGACCTGCTGGCACCCCCTCTAAAACCTAAAAGGGGGAGTGAGATGAATCAAGAGCAAGAGTTCCGCCAGAGCGCCAGAGATGGCAAGGAGCATTGCGAGGCTCTCTGCAACGAGGAGAGCGCGCTCTTTGATGAGGGCGAGGAGTGCAACCGAAAGTCTTACACCGCAATCAAGAATCCAGAAACGGGCGCACTCTGGGCAATCTGCCACGATTGCTACCAGAGCCTCCCGTAGGGGATAGGGGGAGAGGCGAGAGCCTCTCCCCCTAGGTTATCGGTTATAGGTTATGGGTTATGCAGTACGGGCAAACCAGCTCCATAACGCGGCCGGAACGCTAGGGGTGAGCCAGAAAAAAAGATTGACTCCAGAGCCAAGATCGGAGACAATGTATCCAGAGGGGAGCAGATGACTCCCCCAGAGTGAAAGGAACCAGAGATGGAAGGGTTCAACGAGTTTGATGACTACGGAACAGGGTGGGAGGAGATGGCAGAGGCAAAGTGGGAGGAGATGATTGACTCCCAGATCCAAGAGATCCGAGAGCCAGAGGCTCTCTGGGGGGCAGAGATGGAAGAGGAGATCGCGAAACTCCTCCGAAAGTAAGAGAGAGGGAGGGAGGCGAGAGCCTCCCTCCCTCTTCGGTTATGGGGTTAGGTTATGAGGTTAGGTTATGCAGTTAGGTTATGCGGTTATAGGTTATGGGTTATGGGTTATGTGATACACACTACATTGTTACAATAGAACATTCGTTCTATTGTTACATCGAGAACATCTGTTCGGTTTGGATTGTTACAGCCGGGGGCGATTGTTACAGACAGGCTCCCTTGACCGCTAGCGACAGGCTACCTTGACGCTGGCACGATCCATGCCATCGGATTGTTACAATCGGCGGCGCTGGCTATTGTTACATTGGCACGATCCATGCCACGCCTGACCCCTAGCGCTGACCGCTGGCACGATCCGTGCCAGATTGTTACAATCCGGGGGCGATTGTTACACCTGAGGGGTCGTCAGATTCTAGGGGCGAACATTGCCTATTGCGAGCGTCATGGATACCTGATACCCTTATGAGGTCAGGGGGCAAGTGACCCGCTGACTAGTAGAAAGGAAGCGAGATCATGACGATGATCATCGCAACGCTAGCAACGGCGCTAGCAGCGCTCGCGGGGCGCATTGCCCGCATCACCTATCACACCGCGCCAGTGAGCGCGGCGGAGCGCGCTACGCGTGAGCGCTCCGTAGCAAAGCGCGCGCTCGCATCGGGCGCAAAGATCGCGCGCGTTACGGCGCATGACGCGGTGACTAATGATGGCGGCGCAATCGTCACATTGGCGGCGCGTTGGGATTCTACCGCCCCCGATGGCGGCGTGGGCATCAGCAAGAAAGGCGACGCCTTCACGCGTTGGATTCTCGCCGCGCCCGCGGAGCACACCATTGGCGGCGTGCTCGTGCCTACCGCATGCCCTAACGCGGGGCGTGAGGGTACGGCGTGCGAGAATCTCGCACCGCGTCATGGTCACCGCACGCTGACCGCTGATCGCATCGTGAGCATCAGCATCGGCGGCGTGACCCTATACACCGCTGACCGCTGCGCGTGCGGCGAGCAGCATCAGGCGTAGGCATCAGGGGGGCGGGCGCAATGCCCGCCCCCCGCAACATAGAAAGGATCAGCATCATGGCAATCATCGCAATCATCAGCATCATCGGATCAGCAGCGCTAGGCATGATCATCGGCGGCATCGGCGCGGCCGTATTGGGCGCGTTGGCGGCGCTTGGGATCAGCGGCATCGTAGCGTGCGCGGTAGACATTGCGGATCATGCGCTAGTGGCGCGATACAATCCCACCGCGGCGCGCATGCCTGATAGCGAAACAATCGCAACGCTAGGCGTGCTCGTGGGCGTAGCGCTGACCGCATGGATCGGCGCATGGTACATGGGCGCGGGTGAATCGCTAGCGGCGCTCATCGGCGCGGCATCGTCAGGCGTGACGCTGCTCGTCATCATGGGCGCGCTGCTCGTGACGCAACGCGTTGCGGATCACTATCGGGGGCGAGCATGAAGCGCCCGCTAGGATTGTTCATGGATCGTGAGGATCGCGAGCGCTTGGCGCTATACATGGGCGCTGCTGCGGTAAAAGAAGCTGCGAGCATGAGCGAGTGTAATCCTGACGCGTGCGATGGCGGCGCGTATCCATGCGCGTATTGTGAAGCGCGCGAGATGCTCACCATCGCATCATGGGAGGATTCATCGTGGGCGTGCCGCGGTTGCGGCGGCGCGGTGGATCGCCCTAACGCATCGTGCGGTTGCCCGATGGCGTAAGAATCGCGCGCGTGCGTTAGTGAATCGGGGCGGTCATGATGATCGCCCCGATTCTATTGCGCGGCAAAATCGAGCAGGCCAACCCCCCACCCGCGCCCCCGGACCCCCCTCCCCGGCT
>Ga0222713_10005731_pt1 | contig 11986 bp, 10 predicted proteins | sample C33_649DmetaG_FD_165061 | JGI IMG/M metagenome (GOLD analysis project Ga0222713, IMG submission 165061) | Estuarine water microbial communities from San Francisco Bay, California, United States - C33_649D | ecosystem: Environmental > Aquatic > Marine > Unclassified | place: USA: California...
GCGCTGACTGGCATCACCGGACTGGCGCAGGCGCAAGGCAATTACCCGACGCGCACGGTGCGCCTGATCGTGCCGTCGTCGCCCGGCGGCGGCACCGACATTTCGGCGCGCATCCTTGCGCCGCAACTCACGCAATTCCTCGGCCAGCAGGTGATCGTCGAGAACCGTCCCGGCGCGGGCACGATGATCGGTGGCGAAGCCGTCGCCCGCGCGGCGCCCGACGGTTACACGCTGCTGATGGGCATCAGCACGCTGGCGATCAACCCGGCGATGTACAAGAAAGTACCGTATGACGCGCTGAAGGATCTCGCGCCGATCTCGCAGGCGGTGTCGCTGTCGAACGTGCTGGTGATCCATCCCTCGCTGCCGTCGCGCAACCTCAAGGAATTCATCGCTTTCGCCAAGGCACGCCCCGGTCAGCTCAACTTCGCGTCGGCGGGCAAGGGCACCAGCCCGCACCTGTCGATGGAACTGTTCCTGGTGCTGGCGAAACTGAAAATGCTGCATGTGCCGTACAAGGGTTCCGGTCCCGGCGTCACCGACCTGATTGCCGGCCATGTGCCGGTGATGATGCCCAACATGCTGTCGGCGCAGCCGCACATCAAGTCGGGACGGCTGCGTGCAATGGGTGTCACTGGTACCAAACGCGCGCCGGGTGCCGACGACATTCCGACCATAGCCGAAGCCGGCGTGCCGGGTTACGAGGCGGTGCAGTGGTACGGCGTGCTGGCGCCGGCGGGAACGCCGGCGGCGATCATCGACAAACTGCATGCCGGCGTGGTGCGCGCACTGCAGAATCCGGAAGTGCGCAAGCGGCTGAACAATGATGGTGCCGAAGCGGTGGGCAGCAGCCCCGCTGAATTCGGTGCTTACATCCGCGCCGAAACAGAAAAATGGGCGCGAGTCATAAAAACAGCAGGCATAGACCCGAGCTGAGCGGAGCACCGTCATGAAAAAAAGCAAGACGGCGATATCGCCGCTGACGGTTGCGCTTGCGCGTTACATTGCCGCAGCGCCACGCCGTGCGCTGCCTGCCAAGGTCACCGAGCGTGCCAAGCACCACCTGCTCGATACACTGGCCGCGATGCTGTCGGGTTCGCGGTTGCTGCCGGGGCGGCGCGCGATCGAATTCGTGAAGACGCAGGGCGGCGTGGCGGAGTCGACAGTAATCGGCACGAACATCGTCACCTCCGCGATCAACGCAGCGCTGGCCAACGGCATGCACGGGCACGCTGACGAAACCGACGACACCTATTACCTTGCGCTGGTGCATCCCGGTTGCGGCATCATCCCGGCGGCGCTGGCGCTGGCCGAGCGTGAGCGCGCCGGCGGGACCGCGCTGCTGCGCGCTCTGGTGCTGGGTTACGACGTCTGCGCGCGCATGTCGCAGGCGCTGGGTATCGAGCGCTTCCGTTCACGCGGACATTCGACGCACAGCTTCGGCAACATCTTCGGCGCTGCCGCTGCATCTGCAGCAATACTCAAGCTCGACGTTGACCAGTCGCGCTTCGCGCTGTCCTATGCTGCGCAGCAGGCTTCGGGCCTGTCGTGCTGGGCGCGCGACATCGAGCACATCGAGAAGGCTTTCGACTTCGGCGGCATGCCGGCGCGTAACGGCGTCACTGCTGCGCTGATGGCTTCGCTGCGTTTCACCGGCGTCGAGGATATTTTCTTTGGCGACCGCAGCTTCTTCCACGCCTTCGGCCTTACCGCTGATCCGCGCAAGCTGGTGCAAGGGCTGGGCCGCGATTACGAAATCATGAACACTTCGATCAAGCGCTGGGCGATCGGCTATCCGATCCAGGCCCCGATCGACGCGGTGCTCAACCTGATCGAGAAGCACGGCGTCACCGCGAAGGACGTCGACCGGGTGGTGATCACCATCGACGACCAGGGCGCGCGCACGGTCAACCAGCGCACGATGGCGAGCATCAACATCCAGCACCTGACGGCGCTGATGCTGCTCGACGGCGACATCAGCTTTGCCTCGGCACACGATGAAAAGCGCGTTCGCGATCCGCGGGTGATGGCGCTGAAGTCGCAGATCACCCTGCAGGGTAGTGCCGCGCTCGGTCGTGCGAAGACCACCCAGGCCATCGTCGAGATCGTCACCCGCGACGGCCGCAGGCTGCGCCACCATACCAAGGCGGTGCGCGGCACCGCGGCCAATCCCATGCCGCGCAGTGAAGTCGAAGCCAAGGCCCGTGACCTGCTGCTGCCGGTTATCGGGCCGCGTCGCACCGCGCGCCTGATCGACACCGTATGGAACATCGAGCGGCTGCGTGACGCGCGCGCATTGCGGTCGCTACTCACCGTAAAATAGCCGCCTTTCAACGATAACCGCCATTTCAACATCGAGGAATCATTCGATCATGCGTTACGACCTGCACAGCCACGTCATCCCGCCCACCATCATCGCGGCGATGGAAAAGGACCCCAAGCGGTTCAATACCAGCATCACCGAGAAAGATGGCAAGCGCTATTTCGACGTGCACGGCCGCCCTGCGGAGCTGAACGCGCAGTTCTACGATGCCGACGTCAAGGTCGAGTGGATGAACCAGAACAAACTCGACGTGTCGGTGATTTCGGTCGGTCCGCCGATCTATTTTTATTGGCTGTCTCCGGATGCCGGACTGCATGCGGCAAAGCTCGCCAACGATGGCATCGCGCAGATGGTGGCCAAGCATCCCTCGCGGTTGCGCGGCATGGCACATCTGCCGATGCAGGATCCGGACGCTGCGATTGCCGAACTGGAGCGGGTGGTGAAGGAATACGGTTTCAAGGCCGTCGAACTGGCGACTTCGATCGAGGGTACACCACTGGCGGCACAGAAATTCCGCAAGGTGCTGAAAACCATCGAGCAGTTGGGCTGTTTCATCTTTGCCCATCCCTACCAGTGCCTGGCGAAAGGCGGGATGGAGGATTACTACCTGTCGAACTTCGTCGGCTTTCCGCTGGACACCACGCTGATGGTTGCGCACCTGATGTTCAGCGGTGCGATGGATGAGATGCCGGCATTGCGCATCGTGCTGCCCCACGGCGGCGGTTTCATCCCGTACCAGATCGGCCGCTTCCGCCACGGCCACCAGGTGCGCAACGAACCCAAGGTCAACAACGTCACGCCGCCGCGCGAGCTGTTCAAGCGTTTCTACTTCGACTGCCTGACCCACGATCCGCAGGCCGCAAAATACCTGATCGACCAGGTCGGCGCCGACCGCGTGGTCATCGGCACCGACCATCCGTTCGACATGGCTCCGATTGATGTGCCGGCGGCTGTGGACGGTATCCCGGGACTGACTGCCGAGGAGAAAGCCTGGCTGTGCGAGCGGACCGCGAAGACGCTCCTGGGTGAGAAATAATCCGCAGATTTATCCCGTGACCGGGGGTATGCTGGCCTCCAGCTGATTTTCACCAAGGGAGTAGGGAACATGGCTGCGTTGAATATCGACAAGAAAAAAGCCGTAATGGGCGTGGTCGGAGCCGGCGTGCTGGGCCTCGCCGGCTATCTTGCCTGGGACATGTTCATGTCCGAACCGCCACCTCCGCCGCCGCCACCCAAGGTGGCAGTAAAACCAAAACCCAAGCCCCCCGCGGAGATTCTGCCGGAGAAACTGGTTGACGAATTGCTGGTGTTGAGCGCCGTGCGCAAATCCTTCGACTAGATTCCGGAGAAGGTCGCGCAGGGGGCGCAACAGTCATCGGCGCGGTTTCGTGATCCCGAGGTTGTCGCGGCAGTAACGAAGATCATGCAGGATACTTTTGGCAGCGACAGGTTCTACAAGCGCGTGCAGGGCGCGTTGATCAAGGATTTTGACCGCAAGCGGGTTGAAGCATTGAATGCTGGATTCCGCGAACCGCTGGCCAAAAAGATGGTGGAGCTTGAAGGCGCGATGGTGGAGCCGCAGGCGGTTGCGGCGTTTGCCAAGGATTTGCAAAAAACCCCGTTGCCGAAAGAACGGATTGATCTCGTGCAGCGCATTGATGCCGTAACCCGCGCAAGCGAAATCACGGCCGAAATTGTAGCGACCACAACCCGTGCGATGGTTGCCGGAGCGACTGCAGGCGATGCCAGCCAGCTGGCCGAATTCGACAAGAAGTTCAGCGCGCAGCGTGGCAAGCTGGCCGAGGTAATGCGCAATGTGGTGCAGTCGACGTTCGCCTACATCTACCGCGATGTATCCGATGCGGACCTGGGCCAGTATCTCAAGCTCTATGAAGGGGAAGACGGCAAATGGCTGATGGAGCGGGTTGCCGGAGGGATGATCGACGAATTCCGCAGTGCCGGGCAGCAGGCCGGAGAACGCATTGCCGAACTGGCGAAACAGAAAATAGCGGAGAAAAAACCGGCATTCAGGCCAGGTCCCGCCGTTAAGGCGTCGTCCACAGTTGTCGCGGAACCTGCGGCCGACGGTACGCGTTCGCTGACTTCACGGGCGCGGCTGGATGCGCGTGAGTGTCTGCAGCAGGCCACCAATCGGGCAATCCATCAATGTGCCGAACGCTTCCGCTGAACAGCGGTAACCTGCACAGGGGAAGGCTTGCAGCGCCGGGCGCCTGACGGATCAGGCCTTGAGGACTTCGCGCAGCCGGCGGATCGCTGAATCGGGGCTGGTCAGAACCTGGCAGCCGGCAGGTGGGCGGATGAAACGCGCGGCACTGGCCATCGAAAACTGTCCCAGCACGATCGCGTCGCAGGGCATCATTGCAGTGGCCGCGGAAGACACCAGCGTGTCGTGGGTGAGTTGATCGCCGTTGGACAGCGCGGTATTGGCTTCGGGCACGCAGCGGGTCTTGATCTGCAGCGTGCGTCCTTTGACCTTGGCCAGTAACTCCAGTTCCGCAGTCAGTCCGGGCACGGTGGGTCCGAAGGTGGCGATCAGGCTGATGTGGTCGCCGGCTTCGAGCGCTTCATCGAGCATGGCCTCGTTGGGCTTGAGTACCGGCACCGGCACGATTTTCGCCGCCGCCTCGATGGCCGGACCGAAAGCCGAGCAGGTGAAAAGTATCGCGTCCGCACCGCAACCGTGCACGTAGCGCGTCAGCGTGAGGAAACGTTCGCTCATCGCGTCGGTCAGTTTGCCGTCAGCCGCCAGGTCCGGTGCCAGCGAATCTTCAAGCAGGTTGGTGATGCGCGCTTCGGGCCACAGGCGCTTGAAAGCACTGACGATAGGGTCGATGGCCAGCGGCGTGGCGTGGATCAGCGAGATGCGTGGGGCGGACATAACGCGTTCGGGACGGGGCAGGTGACGGTTTGCGAGGGCCGCCATTGTAACCGTTTGTGCCGTATTCGTAGCACATGATCGCCGTCTGACCCGTCCGGGTTTGACAAAAAAAGCCTGAAGTGGACAATCCGGGGAGTCGCGCAGGGCAGGTTTGCGCTCTCGCAGCGCACGGAAGCCGGACCACTCATTCACCGTGCGGTCATCCAAAACAAGAAGGAGGAGATCATGAATAGCCGTTTTTTTGCCGCCGTCATGGGGGCTGCAGTCCTGTTTACTGCCCAGCAAGCCGCGGTGTACGCGCAGGCCTACCCCAGCAAGCCGATCCGCTTCATCCTGCCATTCCCGCCGGGCGGCGGCACTGACATCCTCGGCCGCATCCTCGGACAGAAACTCTCCGAACAGGTCGGCCAGCCGGTGGTTCCGGAGAACCGGCCTGGAGCGGGCGGCAACGTCGGCATGGAATATGCGACACGCCAGCCGGCTGACGGCTACGCGATCGTGATCTGCTCGCCGTCACTGGCGATCAGTCCCAATCTCTACAAGAAACTCAATTACAAGCCGGACGACCTGACGCTGATCGGTCGCGTGGCCTCGATCCCCAACGCACTGGTGGTGCATCCGGTAGTGCCTGCCAAATCGCTGAAGGAACTGGTGGCGCTGGCCAAGCGCAGTCCGGGCAAACTCAATTTCGGCACTGGCGGCGCCGGCACCTCGAACGACCTCGCGGCCCGCTATTTCATCGGCGAGAACAAGATCAATGCGCTGATCGTGCCGCACAAGGGCGTGAACCAGGCGACGATCGCGCTGCTCGGCGGCCAGGTCGACATGGTAGTAGTCGGCGTTGCGACCTCGTTGCCGCATGTGCGTGCCGGAAAATTGCGCGCGCTGGCCACCCTGACTGCGGAGCGCACTGCCAACACGCCGGACGTTCCCAACGTGGTCGAGGCCGGGTTCCCGTGGTTCCAGGTCGATACCTGGTATGTGATGGCGGCGCCGGCAGGCACACCCGCCGCAATCATCAGCCGGCTCAATACGGAATTCAACAAGATGCTGAAGAGCCCGGATATGCTGAAGCGCTTCGACGATCGCGGCGCAATTCCGGTGACCAGCACGCCTGAAGAAGCGACGGCCTTCGTCAAGAAGGAAACCGAGACCTGGGCCCGGGTGATCAAGGAAGCCGGCGTCAACCGGCTGTAATGACTGCAGCAGCAGATAGTTGGAATAAAAGGGAGCAATCATGAAACAGCAGCATCTGAAGGGAATCCTGGCCGTAGCGCTTGCGGCAACCGTGCTGGTGCCTGTGGTGCAGGCGCAGGACTATCCGTCGCGTCCGATCCGGTTGATCGTGCCGTTTGCGGCAGGCGGTCCGACCGACACCATTTCGCGCGTAATCGCGCAGAAACTGACCGAAGGCATGGGCCAGAACGTGGTGGTCGACAACCGTGCCGGCGCCGGCGGCAACATCGGCATGGGCCTCGCGGCCTCGTCGCCTGCCGACGGCCATACGCTGATCGTGGTCAGCTCAAGCTTCGTGGTGAATCCGGGGCTCTACAAGAAGATTCCGTACGATCCGTACAAGAGTTTTGCCCCGGTGTCCAACGTTGCCGCTTCGCCCAACGTCTTCACCGTGCATCCGACGGTTGCAGCCAAGACCATGAAGGACTTGCTGACACTGGTCGCCGCAGATCCGAAAAAATGGTCGATCGCGACGCCTGGCATCGGCACTACGCCCGACCTGTCGGCACAGCTGCTGAAGCTGACGACCAAGCTTGATTACGTCACCGTGCCGTTTGGCGGTGCGGGCCCGGCAGTCGGCGCGGTCGTCGGCAACCAGGTCGCCATCGGCTGCACGGCATTGCCGCCGACCACGCCGCACATCAAGGCAGGACGCCTGCGCGCGATCGCGGTGACCAGCGCCAAGCGCTCGGGAGCGATCGACGACGTGCCGACCATGGCCGAAGTCGGGTTCAAGGGCCAGGAAGCCGACACGCTGCAGGGCCTGCTGGTGCCGGCAGGAACACCGAAGGCGGTGGTTGCCAAGCTCCACGGCCAGGTGGTGAAAATGATTGCGCTGAAGGACGTGCGTGACCGCGTCGAAGGATTGGGCTTCAACATCATTGGCAGTTCTCCGGCGGAGTTCACTGCGCAGATCAATGTTGAAGTCGACAAGTGGTCGAAAGTCGTCAAGGCAGCGGGCATCAAGGTGAACTAGTCTTTATCGTTGTTCCGCTGTTGCCGCAGGAAAACTGGGGGAGGTTTTCATGAACGCAATACGCTGGGTGGTGTTGGGGTTGCTTGCAGTGACGGCAGTCGCTGCGCAGGCGCAGAACTGGCCGGAGAAGCCGGTGCGCGTGCTGATTCCGTGGGGACCTGGTGGGGGCACCGACATTGCCGGTCGCCAGTTCGCCGCGCGCATGGCGGAGATGTACGGCCAGCAGTTTCCGGTCGACAACCGCGGTGGTGCCAACGGCATGATCGGCACCAGCATCGTCGCCAAGGCGCCGGGCGATGGCTACACCATCCTGCTGCACACGCTGAGCTCGCATGTGCTCAACACCAGCTATTACGCGCAACGGCCCTATGATCCGGACAAGGACTTCTCGCCTGTTACGCTGATCGGCAAGGTGCCGCTGGTGCTCTACGTGCATCCCTCGTTTCCGGCGCGCAAGCCGGCTGATGTGGTCAGGCTGGCCAAGGCCAACCCCGATGGCGTGCAGTACGCTTCGTTTGCCACCGGCAGCCCATCACACTTTGCCGGTGCACTGCTAGCGCTGAAGACCGGCACGAAAATGCTGCACGTGCCGTACAAGGGTGGCGGCGTGGCGATGGCGGCGCTGCTGGGGGGCGAAGCCTATCTGCATTTCGGCGGCATCGCGGTTGGCCTGCCGCATGTGCGCGCGGGCAAGATCCACGCGATAGCGGTATCGACCGCGGAGCGCACGCCGCAGCTGCCTGATCTGCCGACCATTGCCGAATCGCTGAAACTCAATGATTACGATGTATCGGTGACTTTCGGCATACTCGTTCCTTCATCGACGCCGAAGGCGTTGCAGGAGACGATGTATCGCAAGATGGCTGCTGCACTGGCCTCGAACGAATACAAATCGCGCCTGACCAAGACCGGCACCGACGAGGTGCCGGCGACTACCCCAGCTGAACTCGCTCATTGGCTGCAGCGTGAGACTGCGCGGTGGGCCGCCATCGTCAAGGACACTGGTATACGCGGCAATTAGCGGCCAGGGGATGCTGATTGCGCATTGTTGATATCCGCGAGACCGCGGTCGCACTGAACTCGAACCTGCGCAACGCGGTATTCGATTTCAGCGAGATGACGACTTCGGTCGTCGCGGTCATCACCGACGTCGTGCGCGATGGCAGGCCGGTCATCGGCTACGCTTTTAATTCCACGGGCCGTTATGCCTGCGGCGCACAGATGCGCGCGCGCTTCATCCCGCGCATCCTCGCCGCAAAGCCGGAATCGCTGCTCAACGCCGCCGGTGACAATCTTGCTCCGGAAAAAATTCTCGCCTGCATGATGCAGCGGGAGAAGCCTGGCGGACATACCGAACGTTCAGTGGCGATCGGTACCATCGAGGTCGCCTGTTGGGACGCGGCGGCGAAGATCGCCGGCCTGCCGCTGCATGCGCTGCTGTCAAAAATATACAATAAAAACAACAAGATGGATCGTGTTCCCTGCTATGTCGGCGGCGGCTGGTATGAACCCGGCAAGGGCATTCCCGAGTTGCTCGATGAAATCCGCGAGAAGTTCGACCAGGGTTACCGCACGATGAAAATCAAGGTCGGCGGCATGCCCATTCCTGACGATGTTGGGCGAGTCGAAGCAGCGCTTGAACTCATCGGGGACAGCTCGCGGCTGGCGGTCGATGCCAACGCCGGCTTCGATCGCGAGCGCGCGCTGGCTTACGCGAAAGCGCTGGCACCGTACAAACTGCGCTGGTTCGAGGAACCGACTGATCCGCTGGGCTTCGAGACGCTGGCCGAAGTGGTTGCCATCTACGACGCGCCGATCGGCACCGGTGAGAATTTGTTTTCGACGCAGGACGTGCAGAACCTGGTGACCTTCGGCGGACTGCGCGCCGACCGCGACATTCTGCAGATCGACGTGCCGCAGTCCTACGGCATCGCCCAGTTCGCGAAAACCCTGGACATGCTGAAAGCGCGCGGCTGGTCACCGCAGTCGGTGTTCCCCCACGGCGGCAACCAGATGACGCTGCACATCGTCGGTGGCTTCGGCCTCGGCGGCTGCGAGGCCTATCCCGGCGTCTTCGGCATGTTTGCCGGCTTTGCCGATGATGCGAAGGTCGATGACGGCTGGCTGAAATTGCCGGACCGGCCGGGCATCGGTTTCGAAGCGCAGAATGCGCTGTATGCAAAGATGAAGGAAATGACGGCTGATCTGTGAACCGCCGGCACCGCCCCAACCATTCCAGTCCACACGCATCACTCAAAACCCAAGGGAGAATCATGAAACTGCATGCATCCGTTGTTGCGCTGGCATCCTGCGCACTGCTGTCCTCCGCGTACGCTGCCGACTATCCGCGGAAGCCGGTGCGGGTCATCGTGCCGTTTGCCGCGGGCGGCCCGGCCGACGTCGTGGCGCGTTCAGTGGCGCAGAAACTGTCCGAACGCTGGCAGCAGCCGGTCGTCGTCGACAACCGCGGCGGTGCCGGTGGCAACATCGGCACTGCGCTGGCAGCCCAGGCGCAGCCTGACGGCTACACGCTGCTTCTTACGACATCGGTGTTCATGGCCAATCCCAGCCTTTATCGCAAGACGGGCTACGAGATCCGGGATTTTGCGCCGGTGACGCTGACTGGCACCTCGGCCACGGCCCTGTCACGACATCCGGGTTATACCGCCGTGAAGTCGGTACAGGACCTGGTAACACTGTCGAAATCGGAAGCGATTCCCTATGCCTCACCGGGCATAGGCACCGCGGGGCATCTTGCCGCCGAACTCCTGAAGACCATCACCAAGGCCAACCTGCAGCAGGTGCCGTACAAAGGCGCGGGACCGGCGATGACCGCGTTGCTCGGTGCCGAAGTACGCGTGGGCTTCACCGCGGTGCCGCCGGTGGTGAGCCTGTCGCGTTCGGGACGACTGGTGCCGCTGGCAGTGACCAGCCTGAAACGGTTGTCAGTGCTGCCGGATACGCCCGCGATTGCCGAGATCTATCCCGGATTCCAGGTCGATAACATGTACGGAATTCTTGCACCCAAGGGCACGCCGGCTGCCATTATTCGCAAGGTGCATGAGGATACCGTGGCCGCACTGGCTGATCCGGTGCTGCGCAAAAGGCTGGAGGCCGATGCTTTCGAGGTGGTGGCAAACACACCGGAACAGTTCACCCGCTTCATCAGTGAAGAATTTACCAAGTGGGCGAAGGTGATCAAGGCGGCGGGCGCGCGGGTGGATTGACCGCGATTCTGAATGTCAGATTTGCGGTCTGTTCCCGCGTGCGGCCGGATGAAATCCGGCGGGATTTGATTTTTGTCAAACCCTGCTACAGCCAGAAGCGGATAATTTCCGTTTTGTCTTCAGGGCGGGACGGCATCATCCGGCCGGTCCCGCGTACGCATGTTGCCTCATTGGAAGCTGAAAGGTCGCGCCTTGGTGCCCGTCGTGCAGGGGGGGCATGGGCGTTGGAGTATCGGCGCATCGTCTGGCAGGACACGTAGCCCGACTGGGCGGTCTGGGTACCATCTCCAGCGTTGACCTGCGTCACCATCATCCCGACCTGCTGGCACAAAGCGAGGATTGCCGTGATCCCGACCGGCTGAACACGCTCAATCTCGCTGCTCTGGACCGGGAAATCCGCAGCGCACGGGAAATCGCCGAAGGTCACGGCGCGATTGCCGTCAATGTCATGAAAGCGGTGACCGCACATGCCGAGTATGTGCGCCAGTCCTGCGAAAGCGGGGCACATGCCATCGTGATGGGGGCAGGCCTGCCGCTGGATCTCCCGGAAATGACGCGGGATTTTCCCGACGTAGCCCTGATTCCGATACTGTCTGATGCACGCGGTGTGGCCGTGGTGCTGAAAAAATGGCAGCGCAAGGGCCGGTTGCCCGATGCCATCGTGATCGAACACCCGCGCTACGCGGGCGGGCATCTGGGCGCAACCAGGATTGAAGATGTTGGCGATTCCCGCTTCGATTTCAACCCGGTGCTGGAAGGCGTGTTCAACCTGCTGCGCGAGCAGGGTCTCGAGCGCGAGCGTATTCCGCTGATCGTTGCCGGAGGCATCAACAGTCACGAACAGGTGCGAGAGTGGCTGGCGCTGGGGGCAGCGGCAGTGCAGATCGGCACTCCTTTTGCAGTTACCGAAGAAGGGGACGCCGATGTCCGCTTCAAGCAGGTGCTGGCCGATGCCAGGCCCGAAGACATTGTCACTTTCACCAGCGTCGCGGGTTTGCCGGCACGAGCCGTGCTGACGCCGTGGCTGAGAAACTACCTGCGCCGGGAAAAGGCGCTGCAGGCCCATGCCAAGGCCGACCAGCGCCGCTGCGTGCAGAATCTCAATTGCCTGACAGTCTGCGGATTACGCGACGGTATTGCCTGCGTCGGCCAGTTCTGCATAGACCTGAGGCTGGCGTTCGCTCTCAAGGGCGACGTCAAGAAAGGCCTGTTTTTCCGCGGTTCAGAGTCTCTGCCGTTCGGCAACGCCATCCGGCCGGTGGCCGAACTGATGGAGTATCTGCTGACCGGGCGCAAGCCGGCAATCGGTGCTGCCGAGTGCTGGG
>Ga0222713_10005732_pt1 | contig 11985 bp, 12 predicted proteins | sample C33_649DmetaG_FD_165061 | JGI IMG/M metagenome (GOLD analysis project Ga0222713, IMG submission 165061) | Estuarine water microbial communities from San Francisco Bay, California, United States - C33_649D | ecosystem: Environmental > Aquatic > Marine > Unclassified | place: USA: California...
TGTGTCTTCCATGTCTTGTAGAGCAAATTCTCTAGGCTCTGCATGACCTGTTACTGCGGTAACGCCAGCATAGAAGTTAGCAATTACACCATCCATATCTACATAAACTTTTGGTTTGCTTTGCACATCCTCATTGCGAATTCCTTTACTGCGAGATCCGCCACCTTTACGAATGTCATTTAATTCATTGTAGGCTGCAACAACAGTATTCAATGTATTAGAAAACTGTTTTACATTTTGCGCTGCTCTACGGAATGCACCACCATGTTCTACTTCTAAATCTTTTGCTAATGCTTCTGCTTCTCTACGAGCTTTGTTACGTAACCCAGCAAGACTATAACGACCAGCGCCACCAATTACTAACACTTCAGTGTTATCCATCGGTGCTTCTTTATCTACTCTATATATAACTTTTGTTTTATCAGTTACATCTTCTTGTGCTACAGATTTTTGTAATTGTGCTTTGCTGACCCAATCACGAGCCTGTGGTGTAATTGGAGATTTTAAAAATTTATCAATTTGTTTTAATGGAGTATTAAAATCAGGATTTTCATCGTTAGCAACTTCAACAAAATTTGGAGCAAATACATCAGCTAGACTATTTTTATTTTGTTGTACTTGTTTATGAGATTGAACAACAATGTCTGTAGGTACTTTTCTATCACGTAATAGGTTACGTTGTAATGCAGTCTTTAAACTAGTGTTAACAAATACCATCATTGTTTGATAACCAATGGCTTCTAATTCTACTTTTAGTTTAGCCATTTTATTAACATCTTTAGCAGTACCGTCAATGATTAATCCTAAACGGCCGTCTAAATAAATGTCTTGTTTTTTGTTTGTAATTTCTTTAGCACGTTGACGTGCGGTATCACGCTGTGGCTGTTCTTCGGGAGGCATTTCAAAACTTAAATCACGCTTACGCATTAAGTATTCAAAAGCATCATCACTGTTTAAGACTTTAAGGCCTCTACTAATCAACCCAAGCTCATTTGCAACATAGCTTTTGCCGCTGCCGGGGCCGCCTGCAAAAAATATTACTTTAAAAATGCTCGGGTCGTTGGGACCTTCTTGTAAATCTATAAATCTCATTATGTTAGCCTTGCGTTAATAACTTCCCAATTGATGATGCGCCAAATATTATCTAAGTACTTGCTTTTATCATGCTCATAGTCTAATACCCAGGCATGCTCCCACCAATCAACTAGTAGTGCTATATCGTTTTTAATTTCGTGATTAACAATAGTTTTGATTTCGCCTTTTTTACTTAAGTAAACCCAACCACTGCCTTGTATACCCATTGCAACTTCTTTGAATTTATCTTTGAAGTTTTCAAAACTTTCGTAGTGTGCCATAATTAAACTTGACGAAATACCATGAGGTCTACTACCGCTTACTGGTTTCTTAAATTGAGGAAATAATACGTTATGTAAAAATGCGCCTGCTTCATTGAAGTCAGGGTCGCCTTCACTTGCATTGAAACGCTCTACGTAACCTTTATGCAACTTATTGTAGTGATACTTCATAGCATCTTCGCTGAGTACAGGTTCTAAGTCATCGAGCTCGTAGGATAGACGTTCGCGGACTAACCACGGTCTCTTACCGATACTCATTATTGAAGCAGGTTTTGCACTTTCGTCTAATTGTTCAAGTCTCATTATACAAATCCAAATGCAAATTTGCCGCCAATGCGCGAGCTGTAATAATTCTTACTGCCGTCTAGTACAACACGACCTTGGAAGTTTGGTGGATACACCGCATCCCACCCTGTTACACGAGCATTGTTACCTTGCTTGCCCATCTTACAGTATAGCTGTACAATACTTGATTGATTTAGGAAAGCAAGACATCCGGCACTAAATGCAGGTGCTAAGTTAACTTCATAAGCTACTTTCTTTGCTAATAGTGCAAGTAACGCATACCCAGTGTTAAAGCCGGGAACGTCTTGACGTGGCGTGCCATAGTTAAATAATTCTTTAGCATCGTTGCTTAATCCTACATAATCAGTTTTACCAGACTTAATATATGACTTAATTTCTCTTTCTAACCCAGCTGGCAACATTTTGCCTAATTCTGCTATTCTAAATGGTGCTTCAATAGCAGGAGTCTCGTCTACAATCTTAATAATTGCAACTGTCATTTCATACTTTTTAACTAGTTTAGGATCTGCTTTCTTAATTGCATCAGCAATATTTTTAGCACTGGCTCTTGCACCTTTGCCGCCTTTACTGCTTACACCAACTTCTTCTCCGTTAGGCCCAATGAAGATACTGTCAACAAGTGCATAGTTCATGCTCTGTGGCCAAAACACTTGACACTTATCCCAACCAGCGCCTTGTAATAGCTTTTGGTTAGCATCTTCTGCTTGTCCTTTAACCATGCCTGCCATAAGCGCACACGGTCCCATAATCTCACCAAAGTAATCACGTAGTGCTGGCAAGTGTTGAATATCATTTTCAAACACAGGATTTTGTCCTGATTTAATTTGTTCTAAACCGCCTACTAATTCGCCTTGCATTTGATGTCCTTGACTGTTAGCCGCTACAGTTGCAATAACGGCATCAATTGACTTATGTTTATTTTCGGTGCGAATCAAGTGTTGTGGATCAATACCGATATCTAATTTTAGTGCTCCGGCTTTTTGTAGTTTCCAACCAGCTGGTACTTGAGCGTTACCCCAAGAACCCATCATATCTACCATCTTAGCTTTAAAGTATCTACCCCAATATGTTGGTGCATCGTTGTTAAGAGGATCAGTTAATGTTGCAACAGCAAACGCTAGTGTACCGTTGTTAGGTGCATTAGTCCACTCAATGCTAGCACCTGTTTGTTTTTCAAACTCGGCTACAGCCGCATTACGCTGTTCGGGTGATTCAAACTGTTGACTATCTTCTGGATAAACTGTTACGCCTTGGAATTCTAACTGTTCGTCGTCTTTAACAAACTTATCACCTGCAACACGACCCATAATACCTTTGGCTTCTGTAACAACACTTTCATTTAAGTTAATTTGTTTTAAAAGATCTGGGTGTAAAGAATCTCTAATATAGCCGCGTAGGATAGGACGTAAATCTGTATCGTCGCCGCCCATTACTCTTGCTTTACGGAAATCATTCATCATAGTTGGAATGGGTAACGCAGATAATGCATCGATATGTGCATCGAGTTCATTAGCTAATAAAGGTTTAGCTAATAGTCTATTTAATGTAGTTACTTTACTTGTATCAGGTACTGCACCTTCTGCTACACTTTCGTTAGAGCTTTTTAATATCTCAATAACTTTATCTGCGGCAGCTTTTAGTGCTTGGTCATAACCCATTTCTTTTGCTTCTTCACCAGATTTACCCAAAAATGGTTTAAGCATACTCTTAGCAACTGCTAACCTTACTTTTTCCTCATCGGGATGGTTAATTTGTACTCGTTGTAATTGTTTCTCACGCTGATAATAACTAGACCATCCAATAGAATTGGCTAGACCTTGTATATCATATCGTGAATGTTGCATTGTTGGATTACGATTATCAAACATCTTATGTTGTTTAATAATTCTTGGATCTAGTATAACACCCTGTGTTGGCTCACCGTGGGCAATCCAACCATGACCAGGATCATATACACTGGTAAAGCCTAGAACACGCAAAATTTTATTCCAACGAATAATTGTAGTTTCGTCATATGCTTCTAGTCTAGTCAAGCAATCATAGATGAACCAAAATGGTGTGCCATCATACTCTGGCTCATCAATTGCTTGTTGAATTATTTCTTCAGAGCAGTACGGAAGTATTGCTTGTTTTAATTTTGCAGGATCAACTTTTGTTTCTCGTGTCATTTCACCACTGCGGTCGTATTGAAACAACTGCATATAGGGCATGTTATCGCCCCAAGGTAGTTCTTCATCGCGGTCAGCCATTTTCATAAAGTACTGTAATGGATAAAAGTAAATGCCCTTGGGAGTGTCTTCACTAACAGCCGGTCTTGGATTAACACCTAATTTGGGCACGTTAGTCATACTCACAGCCCAGTTTTCTCTGTCAGTGATATTATCTTCAGCCCAGTTGATAAGGTCGTATTTACCTGAGCCGGCTCTTCTATTCTGTTCTGGATTTCTACGTTTTTCTTCTATGCTTTCAGCAGGCACACAGTTGTTCACACGAACACCACCCTTCATTTTAGTCTTAGGGTTGCCAATCTTTTTGCCCTTCCAGCACTTAGGGTCTAGACGAACTTTTTCTTCATTGGTTTCTTTCTTACCTGCACAGTGTGCCTTCTGACTGAACCCTTTAGGATCAGAACAATTAATGCTGTCCTTGTACTTCTTTGACCATGCCTCGTTTATCTTGTTAGTGTCAACACGCTCTAAAATTTTAAGTTGTTTTTCTAGTGACAACTTATCAAATTGTGTAAAAATACTTTCTTTCATAGATCCAGATCCTGCGTTAACGGTTTGGTTTTGTTCGTTGTCTTCACCGTTACGTAATATTGTTTTAATAGAACGAACTTTTTTATTTTTAATTTTTAGTTTTGAAAGTAATTTTGTTGCTTTACTTTCTTCTTTGTATTCAGGATTATCAATGAATACTTTTTGATCTTTGTCTAAAACTTGATACTGTAATTTACCACTTTTACCTGTATCAACTACTAATGCATCTGCTTTAGGTTTGTCGCCGACTTTACTCACAACTTTACCCATCGGTTTATTTTTAATATCTTTAAGTACAGCATCATCAGGTACATCACTAGCTCTAACAGCTAGAATCTGTGGTACTTCTTTTTTAGCTGGTCCTGCTGTTGTTGGACTTTGGGCTGCTTTTTTAGTTGTTGGACTTGCACTAGGTGCAGTTGAAGGAGATTTAGATCCTGTTGCCGGTGCAGTAATAGAACTTTGATTAGAACCATATGTAGACGCACCTGAGTTCATGCCATACTCTTTTAAAAATGATTCTAAAGTTCTAACATCAGTAAATTTCATCTTAGTCTCTTACTTGTTTAATTTTGCTACACGTTTGCTGGTAGGATTCATACGTTTTGTTCTACGAGCCTTAAGTGTTAATCTTTTGCCCATTTTTGCTTTGGTACGTTTTAATGTTAATCGTTTTTTCATATCAACTGGAGCACTGCACTGACCAGCATTACTAACTACACGGCCTGATCTGCGGCCGCCTGAACAACGAACAGCACGCACAATAGAATTACCCATTTTGCGCCAAACCATTCTTGCTTCAGTTACAGTTTCAATGTCTTCAATTAGCATTTTAATTTCCTAGGAAATGAACAAGTATAGCAACCAATACGCTCAGTAAAGTAGTAACGGTAATACCTACAATACCCACAATCCAACCTTCTAACTTATCTAGACGCTTCTCTGTGCCTTGTTTAAAGTCTCTGAGCTCAGTGGTAATGTTTTCAATTCGCAGCATGTCTGCGATTATGTGTGCTTCTAAGTTACCCGTCTCTAGGTACACTTGAGGCTTTTCTTTAGTTTCTTTATCAGCCATTATAATAGATCCTGTTTAGTAAATTCCATGTTAACTGTGTTCTTAGTGTCAATTGTTCCACCATTTAACACAATACCATGCAGTTCGTCTGTTAAGGTCTGTATAGTGTGTACCGCTGCTCGCTCAAAAGCAAACTTATAAATCCAACCTGCACCCGTCAATGTCGGTGCGCCATAATTCTCTAGAACATTGGCACCGGTGCCATCAAGTTCTACTGGTTCATTCATCATAATTGGCATAGCTCTTAAACCAATTACTTGAACAACACTTTCAAAGTCTTTTTGACTATTGTTACTGTAATTACCTGTTCTGGTAATGTCAAGCGTAGTGTATAGTGTATAGAATTCAATGTTACCGGTAACGACTTCTGCGCTACCCATTGCTCCAGATCTTCCCGTGTAACTCATATGTCTGTCTCCAATATTTTATATTTATCACTTATTATGTTTTATGCAAAGGAAAAAATTTAGCCAAAAAAAAGCCCCCGACTAGCGAGGGCTTTTTCATAAGTTTTATAACTTATTAAACTACTGTAACTGAACCTGCTGTTACTGTTAGGTTAGTGAAACCACCAGCTGCGCGGACTGCTGTTTGTAGTGAAGCTGCTGTAATGCCGTTTACTTCTGTAGCAACATACATAATGCGAGCGTTACCGCTCTGTACAATTACTGGGTTAGCAACAGTTGCGAAAGCATTTAGTAGCTTTTCGCCTGGATCAGCTGAACCAGTTGTGAAGCCAAAGTTAGCAATGTTTGCTGTGCCGTCTACTTCGTCAATCTTAAACCATGTTAGTGCGCCAGTTAAGTCCTGTCCATTAGCGGCTGTGCCGTTTACTCTTGTTTGAGCCATCTTGTTCTCCTAAATTATATTGCTGTTTCTACAGCTATAACTTTATTTATCAAATTTTGATGTTTTTTATTTCCTACTAGGGGCCTTTTGCATACCTGCACCAAACGCCTTAGCAATACTACTTACTGGACTAAATGCTTTTTTAACAGCATTAATACCTTTTCCTATGGTTTTTAAACCTCGTTGATCCATGTCAATGTCTAAGTCAAGGCCCCGTCCTAGCGCACCGGTGTGTTGATTGCCGTAAAAACGATCGCCCCAATCTGCAGGATCACGATCTTTTTTAGTGGGTGCTTTAGGTTCTTTTTCTGGGTTGAATTGAAACTTAGATGCAGGCGTAGTATCTGCCTTAACATCTCGATTGCGCTGCTCTTTGTCGTATTTTTCTTTGTGCCACATACGTTCTGCGGCACGTTGAGCACTGTCAATTGTTGTATGGATAGGATTATAACGTGTCTGTTGAAAGTATTTTGCAACAGGATCGTTGGCAGTGACCAGTGATTTTAACAACTCGTCTGCTTCCTTTTGATCTATTGCTTCACAAATTTCTACTATTTTCATTTTACTTTTTTTCTACCTGATGCCCAATAACCGGCTATAGCACCTATACCAGTTCCAACTTTTTTATATTTATCTTCATCTTTACCCAATGCAGTAGCTACTTTACTGCCAATTGTCCTACCTACTACTGCTCCGGCGGCGGCGCCAGCGAGTTTTGAACCTAAACCTGGTTGTTGTGTATCAGGTGCTACAGTATATTCTCTGTATTTTAACATAGTATTTAATGAATCTAATAATTCACTGCCAACACCCTTCATTCTTAATTCGTGTGCGAGTGTAGCAATTACCATCTGTCGTTGAATGTATTTTAAATTTGCCCAATCTAACACTAGTCTTCGCATCTGCTTGTATCTAGGTTTAGATATTTTTAGTTGTTGTTCTAGTCTATAAAAAAATGAAGTTGCTCGCCCACTTGCTACACTTTCATTGTTAATTACTTCTCGTAAAAATTTCCAATGGTCTCTATAATCAAAATGAACGCCATCTAAAAATGTAGATGTTAATAATTGATTAGCTAAATCAATAGCATTGTTTTTAGGATGTGCTACTTGATATGCTAATAGATATAAGTCGGTTGCATGTGTTCTAAACAATGCATAATTACCATATTGTGTAGTTTTAGTTAGATAACTTAGCGCATAGCCACGCTGTGCGTCATCCTTAGTAAGAACATAAGCAATAAGAGTATTTAGATATAGTAAATCTAAAACATCTACTCCGTTAAACTTACTAAAGTTTCCGGTGGTTCTGTAAAGTCTGCTTTCGCTTAATTCTACATCAATGAATTGCAAGTCCATTACTTGCTCCCTGGCTTACCACTTCCAAAGTTTAATCTACTAAACTCTAAACGGTCAACAAGTTTTAGGGCATTACCTAAACGGTCAACAGCAACAAAGCCTTCTTCGCCTGTTACTTCATAACCATTAGGTGTTTCAATGAATGTAGGAATTTGACTGATTTCGGAAAGCTTCTTAAGCAATCTAATTTTTGCTTCAATAATCTTTAAGTATAAATCGTATACTGCTACAATCTGTGGCACATGTTCTTTGATAAACTTAACGCCTTGTACCATCTTATTACGCTGTTCATCTTGTTTGGCAGGTGTTTTATACTTTTCAATATTTTTAGTCATGTAGTCAACATACTTTTGCACAAAGCCTTGAGCAAACTTAGTTGGTTCGGCAAATGCACCTTGACGTACTTGATTGTTTGCATGTGCTTTTAATTGTATAACAAAGTCTTTGCCAATAACATCTGTACCACGTTCTAACCATCCAAACGTATCAGCATCAATACTGTTCATGTAATGATCTGCTTCGCTGATAGCCTGCATAATAGTTTGGCTTTCTTCAGCAGTGAGTGTAACTGTGCCGCTTAGATCTTTGATAGTTGCATCGCGATACCAAACACTGGGTGCTTGTCCTAGGCCGCTACTGTCAAATCCAAACTTAGCTTTTGTATCAGCTAGTGTAGGACCGCCAACATATTCTGTATGGAAAACAATACCAATCTCTGCGGCTAGCATTTGCTTTGCTAGATCGCTGTTAGCTGGTACTGCATATGTAATTGTGTTTGGTTTAAACACAATGTATTCTTCGCCACCAATATTAGCACTCTTAATATCGCCTTTGGTAAACAGTAAATCACCTTGTGCTACTGTATCCCATTTTAGTTTGCTTAAATTTGTTAGTGCTGAAATTAATTTAACTTGTAAGCCTTCAGCTTCATGATTCTTTTTAATGTCTGCTACACTAAAGTTCATCTTTGGATCTTGTGCAAACACACCTTTGGTACCAACAAAGAATTTGCCAGTAGCAGGATCACGGCCAGCAACTACTGCTGGTGCGCCATCCCACTTAGTAGTAACACTAACTGGTGCTTTGGCATGACCTTCTAGCATTTCGTGTAGGCTATATAGATAGTTGATAGCTTCCTTAGCACCAGCGAAACCTTTGTTAAAGATATTATCTTCTAGATGCTCAAGGTGAGTGTTTTTGCCTTCTTTAGATTCAAAGATGCTCTCACTGATAATAGACGTTACTAGTGGTTTTGATATTTCTACAAAGCGCATATTAGATACCTGCCAAAATCTTTAATCTACTAAGATCTAAACTCTGCATATCAGCTTGTTTTAATTTAAACCAAGCATCAACATAAGGCTTTACAATAAAGCCCCTACGATCTAAATCGACGATTGTTTTACCTAATATTTCAAAATGATCTTTATTAACTTTAGCTTTTGTAAAAGCATCTTGTATTTTAGTATCAAATCCCTTAGGTACAGCTTTGGTACCTGAAAGGTTAAGAGTTTTCATCTGTTGTCTAACGGCATTAATTCTAGAATCTAAATCTGACCCTTGCTGAGCAGGAGCATCTGGCTTGCCATCACCGTTGGCATCGGGTTGGCCGGCGTTTTCTGCATCTTTGGGACGGAATGCTTTACCGATAGCGTTACCTACTGCGCCACCAACACGACCCATTACTTTACCAAGCACACTTGCTTTAGGATCGATTCCTGCGCCAGTTTTTGTCCAAGCGCCTTTGATCTTATCAAACATGCCAGGCTTTAATTTATTACCGCGCGGATCTAGCCCAACTGATTTCATTAAACTGCTGTGTACATCTGCGGCAACTTGTGTGCCATCAGGGTTAAGCCATTGCTTCTTAGCAGGTTCCCATGTAAATGTTGGACCTGTCGGAAATAGTTTTTTCTTAGTTTTTTTGCCTAAATCAAACTCTGAATCAAATTCATATAGACGCATCGTCGTCCCCTTGGCTTTCTTTTATAATTTTTTTAATGCCTCGGGAAAACTTTGTACTGTCTTTGCCTTTGATACTGTTAATTAATCTATTGGTAAGATCTTTAGCTGTTTCGGCATCATAGTAACGATCAATCTGTTCAATAAGATTAATGGCACTACGGATAACATGCTCGCCACGATTCTCAACTACGTGGTTGCGGTCCCTGTCAATAGAAATTTGATTAAGTTCTTCAATAATACTACGGTACTTGGACATAACTTTCCCTATAAGCTATAGTGTAAGTATTTATCACTTTTTAGCTTTTAGAAAACTCATTAACTGCAAACTCTCGTTAACAGTATTAGCGGCGTTGGGTTCTTCTGCTTTAATGACACTATTACGCTTTAATTGCTCTAATAGGCCGGCGCTAGTAACTGTTTGTGCGTCTTCTTCGCCTTCTTCTAGATCCTCAATACGTAGTGTATCTGGATTAAATTTAAGGTCTACTTTACTGCCTACACCGCTACTGCTACGTGTTTTCATAAACTGAATTTGATAGCGTCCACGCTCGCGCATAGCATTACTGGTAAAGATACCTACTACGTTGTCTGCTGTGTTAATCTTACTGATACCACCAGCAATGTGGCTGTGGTCAAACTCAATTTCTTCAACGGCGGCACGATTCAACTGCGATGCAGTTACTAACAACATATTACGTTCCATCGCTAGATTACGCAACTCTTCGGATACAAACTTATCTTTAACGAACAAGTTTTCTGCGCTGATCTTTGCGGCAATGGGCATCATAAGATCTAAGTAGTCTACTAATAATGCATCTACCTTAACACCACTTTGAATTTCATACTCACGCAAGAATGCTCTAATGTCGTTAGCAGTAATACCGCTGGGCATTTGCTTAACACGAAACTTACCAGCGCCTTTGCCTTTCATACGTACTTTAAGATCAACATCGTCTACATTACGCATAATTTCTTTTGCGGCATAGCCACTTACCATGCTGTCTAGTCGCATACTGATAAGTTGTTCGCTAAGTTCTAGACTGATGTAAACAACATTAAGTCCTGCAAGACTCCAGTTAACACCAAAGTTCTGCAAGAACAAACTCTTACCTGCACCAGATCCTCCGGCAAAGATTGTGATCTCGCCTCGGTTAAGTCCGCCATACAGTTTCTGGTCAATGCCTTTCCAACCACTACTAATAGCACCAGCTTGGTTTTTAATCCACTCTAGTCGTTCTTTGGGATTAGCAAAGTAATCTAAACCTAAGTCTTTAACTAGTCCCAGCTGTGTAGCTGTTTTAATTTTATTCTCAACTTCGCCATAGCGTTGCTTCTCTAATAAATCAGTACTTTCAATAATTGCTTTTTCTAAGGCTTTGTGTTTGCAGAAAGTTTCGAACTCATCCATAAACCAGTTTTGATGATCCGGAGTTACATTATCTATAACTTCCAACTGTAGTCCACCTACAGCATTAATTTGCTCAATAGTCGGAATACTGTTATAGTTAGTGCTGTGACTAACTAAAAGATCAACAGTAGGCTTAAACTTGCGATTAAAGAACTCGCTTCTTACAATGTTTTGACATCGAGCAAATAAATCGTGGTCGCTGATTAAGAATCTCAAAAATAATTCTTGTACTTCTTCGTTATAGTCTTTTACGTCACTCATAGATAGTTTCTCTGTTTAAGCTCATTAGTTATATAGTTCGCTATTACCTGATGTCCCTTTTTATTAGGATGAAAATCTGTTTCGCTTTCAATTAAATTTGGTGTAGCTATATTAACAAAATTTGAAATAGGCAACAGATTATTTTCTGGGGGTAAATACTGCTTTAGTGGGTGTTCAAAATCATTTGGTATAGTAGATCGTTGATTCATTCCTGTAAACAAAAACTTTATATTCTTTCTTTTAAAAAAACTGCTAATAATAAATTGTTGATAAATTAGTTTTTCCAGCATTTGCTTAGTTGATCTCATGTGTGCAGTTTTTTGGTATATTTCAACTGCTCTATAAAAGCTATCAGGAATGTGTATAAATTTAATACAGTCTTCGCCGGTTAATACAGGCACAGGAGATTCATGTAAAACACCAAAATAAGTATCAGTTTCTTCGTCATGCAAATCTTCTCTGGTTATTGCAGACCATTGAATAACAACAATCCAGTCTGAACCATCTTTTACTTTATCAAAAAAATCTAATGTTGTTCTGACTATCCTAGCATTGCTGCCGCCTTGCCACGCTAAATTAACAGTTTCTTCAAAGTTACTAGACATGATACTAGGCCATACCCAGTCAGGAGAGTTTTTATCATTATCCC
>Ga0222713_10005734_pt1 | contig 11980 bp, 17 predicted proteins | sample C33_649DmetaG_FD_165061 | JGI IMG/M metagenome (GOLD analysis project Ga0222713, IMG submission 165061) | Estuarine water microbial communities from San Francisco Bay, California, United States - C33_649D | ecosystem: Environmental > Aquatic > Marine > Unclassified | place: USA: California...
TCAAATTAAAAATTTATGAATACAACAAACATAAAATATTTACCAACCAAGGCAAATATTGTTCAAAGATTACTTGAAGAAAAACACATAACCGCAGAGGAAGCTGTGATTCTATTAACCAATGATGTACCTGTTTCACCAGTTGCTCCAACATATCCATATCCTGTAAGTCCATTCCCTGGTTATCCACAATATCCTTACGTTTATTGCTCAAGTTCATATACACCACAAAAATAATATGGAAACACCTTTTATATTCGAACACAAAACATTTGAGGACTCAAGAGGTAATTTTTGTGCGGCTCAACTTAACCAAAAAGGTGGAAATGAGTTGATGAAAAATTGGATTCAAGTTAATACAAGTATTAGTTTGGAACCACACACAATTAGAGGTCTTCATTATCAAGAAGAACCTTTCGAACAGGCAAAATATCTCAAAGTTGTTTGGGGTAAAATCTACAACATGGTTGTATGTGTAAATAAAATGAGTCATGACTTTGGTATGACTTATATATTTGAGGTTGATAAAGACCATGCGACTTATGTTCCTCGTGGTTACGCAAATGGATTAATAACTTTAGAACCTAATACCGTAATTCAATACTTTGTTGACAATAGTTATTCCCCTGAACATGAAAAATCTTTAAGATTTGATTCTGTTGATGATTTCAGAAAAATGGTTTCAAGACTTACGGACAATCCTGTAATTTCAGAAAAAGACGCTAATGGTATTGATTTTTCAGAAATTACCAAAAACGGAACGTTTCTGAAGTAATCTTAGATGCTAATCTACCAATTACATTATTGATTTTAGATAGTTCTGCACCTTCACCTGCAACTTTAATTCCTAAATTAATCATTATTGATTGAACTTCAGGATGTAACTCCTCTAATTTTGCCATAGCCTCTTCTGCATTATCTGATAAATCTTTCCATTTGGTTTGGTCTTTAATCCACTCTAATGGTGCGTATAAATAAGGTGCGGCTCCAAACATATTTACAACACCTGTAAGTCTTAATTGTTCCAAATATTCTTTTATTGTGTCCCAATCCTGAGGTGCTAGATTAGAATAAATTTCATCCATTTTATACATTCTGTCTAATTCATTTACCTCATATAATAATTTAGCATCTCCAACCAATTCATATTCTTCGGTTATGCTTTCACCCAAAGTTGTAACTATTTCAGGGAATATCATCCCAATATTATTTGGTTCTTTATCTGGGTAATCTGTATTTGTTAAAACAACACGTAAAGCGTTTAATATTCCAACTCTTTTATCATTTGTGTCTATTAAAAACCAAGGACTAACCTCTTTAGTTTTTAACATTGCGGTTTTTTTGTATTGGGTGTAATCTTCCCATTTTTCTTGTGATTTTGCGTCATTTGGTGAATACTTCCAATATTTTAATGGTGACTTTTGTCTAATATCAAACCTTTTTTGTTGTGTTTCTTTTGTTATTGAAAACCAAAACTTAAATAATGGAACTCCTGAACTCTTAAGTTTCTGTTCAAACGGACCAACATTCGCCATAAATTCTTGATATTCCTCCACTGAAGAATAACCCATAACGGGCTCAACAATACCTCTATTATACCAACTTCTGTCAAAAAGGATAATCTTGTTTGGTTCCATTTGACTCTCGTATCTTTGGAACCAATTTTTTCTTTCTTTTTTTGTTGGTATACCTAAAGCAACGACCTTAAAGTATTTTGGGTCCATATATTCAGTCATTGTTTTAATGATTGTTCCTTTACCTGCAGAATCTCTACCCTCAAAAACAATAACAAATGGCTTACCTGAATTCTTCACATATTCCTGTAACTTAAGTAATTCAACCTGTAATGGTCTTAATTCTTTTAAAAATTTTTTCTTTTTTAATTTTGATTTTTCAGGTTCTATACCACCTGTTTTAAACATAAAGTCTAAAAACTCTTCGTCTTCATCTTCTTCTTTGTCATCATCTTTAGCATAAAGTGATTGTCTAATCTTTAAAGACTCAATATATTTTTTTAGATATTTTCTTACGTTTTCTACAGAGTCACCACTTTTTAATAATTTTCTATCTAAGTTTCTTAAGAAATCATCTGTGATGTCTTCATCCTTTAATTGAAGAATATAATCGTCAAAATCTTTTGGGTCCAATCCGTCATCTAAAAGTGTAATTTTTAATTTCTCAATATCCTCATCAATTGGTAATTCTTTAATTTCACTTTCACCAAGTACGTTTTCACTTTCATAATCCCATCCATCAGTTTCAGGAATTAAAGGAAGTGTTGAACCATTATCCCATTTTACATCATATTGATATCCCATACCAAACGGAACTTTTACAATTTTAGTTACGGTACCAGTCGTTCCAATGGGAACACTTTTGGTTTCACCTTCCATATAATAACAAACTACTCGGTCGCCTTGCTTTAATTCGGGATTCATATTACAATAAATACACTATTTATGTATAAATATGAAGTTTATTATTACAGAAGAACAGTACAAACAGATTCTGAATGAATCAATCCAAGAAAACATTTCTAAAAAAATAGAAAAGTTTAAAGAATTTTTTCAAAAAATAATAGACGACTTAAAGAAAAGTTATAATTTTCATATTAAATTCGGTCTTACATATGGTGCTGGTATTGGTGCCATTATACAACCAATAACTGATTATCTTAATAGTAGATATCCAAATTTAGAAACAAGTCAAATTGAAATGTTAGCCGTTGCGTCAATTATGATTGTTTTTTTTGAAGGTAAAGAAATTGAAAAAGTTGAACAAAAAATTTCTGAAGAAAATTTAGAGAACGAATTAGCTGATGGTGTTGGTTACGCTGAGGTATTAAGTAGAAAATTTAAAAAAGTAATAAATGTTCTCGGAATGAGCATTTATAGAATGAGTGATATTGTTGCTTATGCTTTTCTTTTACCTTTATTAACTGAAATATACAAATTCATGGATAAAGGTATAGACGCTATGGACTTTGATATGATATCCAAAAGTATAATGGTTTCCACAGGAATAATGATTGGTGGAAATCTTATAAAAAGAATGGTCGAAAGACTAAACAAATAATCTACTTCAATTCGAAGTATATATTGTCATTAGCATAATACAACCTGTGAGCTAACTTCTTTTCTACCAATTTTCCCATCTCAGCGAGTTGCACACTGTCTTCTAATTTCACCGCTTTGATTTTTAATTTCGGTGTTTTCTTTGATGATTCAACTTTAACTTTCATAGGTTTAAAATATTCGTCAAGTGCAAAGATAAGCTCTTCCCTTGACTTATCAAAATTTAAACCTTCTTTCTTACAAAGATTTTTAAGCTCAACCAAACTCAATTTTTCAAGTTGACTTTTTTCCATACCTTTTTTCGTATTCGTTTTTCAATTCCGTTTTTAATTTCTCGTATGACTTCTTCGGCATGCCTTTTTCGGTGAAAGTTCTACTATACCAGTCATCCATTACAACATCAAGCGGTTGGTTTTTAAGTTTCATGACTCTTCTAAATCCTTGCAATACTGCTGGTATTTCATGTTTCTGAAGATAATACTTATAACTTTTTGGTTGTTTTGATAATGGTAAATCTGAGTATTCTTCATCAGGCCTTAAACCCAAATATTGCATGTGGTGTTCATATTCATGTCTAACAATATCATTCAAGTCAGCGATTAAGTCATATAAAGATTCAGGATAATAATCTTTGTTCATAAAAAGAACAATACCTGTTGATTCTGTTTTATCATCGTAGTTACCATCTACAAAGTATTTTTGATTCGGTTCTTTCCAATTAAAATTCCAATCAAAAAAAACAATTAAATCGTGTTTATAATAATCCTCACCATTTAATTCTAATGGAAGTTGGTATGTTCCTTCTTCACCTGATTTTACAATCTTTATAATATCCCTAACAATTTGTCTTGTTGGTAAATCTAATCCTTCTGTTAATAATTCCATATTACATTTTTTAATTGTACTGCGTTCATATTACACATTTTTTCCATCATTTTAAGCTCATGTTCAAAACCCCACCAAAACAATGTATATCTTCCACTTTCATCGGTTATGACACCATTATGATTTGAAATAAATATTTTAAATAATTTAATAATATGCTCCATTGATATTTCCAATCCTTCGTTAATTTTCACATCTAATACTTCAGCATCAACCCATGTATACATCACCCAATTTCCAACTGAAATCATAGGTCTAAATTGTTTAAACTTAAATTTAACCTTTAATGTTCCAAATGGACGTGGTAACTCATCAACAGAACCCATACCCATAGGAAAATATAAAGGGACTTCAATAGGGTCTTCAAACATAAGTTCCAAACAAGGAAGAAATTCCTTTTCATATCTTGGGATATCCTCCTTTGCCTCTTCTTGGTTTTTATAGTAAAAAATAACTGCCATTTTAAATAAATACCTTGAATAATGGTAATAAAAAACTTATATTTTCTGTATGGAATTATTGAACACACATCCCATTAAGAAATCGGACTTAGGGTTTCACGGAAATTTATTTGGTGGTAAAATTTTAGCGTGGGTTGACGCTGCCGCTTCAGCATTATCAATGCAACTATGTGACAGTCCAAGAATGGTTACAGTTTCTTTAGATGAGTGTAGATTTATCAAACCTGGTAAAGAAGGACAACTTCTTAAAATTTACGGTAAACCTGAAAAAGTTGGAAATACTTCTATTGTTTTATATTTGGAAGCCAGGTCACACAGTGTATATACAGGAGCTCAAACTGTTATTCTTCATACCAAAATTACATTTGTAAGAATTGATGAAGAAGGTAACCCGATTCCAATTAGTGATAGGGCAAGAAATCGTGTAAATCGTATTATCAAAGGTGAAGAGGTTAAGGGTGATGTAGCCCTTTAACTACTTTTTTGATAATTATTGGTATGAAGAAACTATTAGCATTTTTATTACTCATACCTTTATTATCTTTTGTACCACCAAAAAGAAATAAAGTCGCATTTAAAAACGATATATTCAAAGGAGAATATTCGGAAACTTTAGAACAACCTCTTTGGGTTGAATATAAGGTTCTTTGTCCTAATGGAACGGCATCAAGAACAGGAATGGACTTCTACACCAATGATTCCATATTTACCTCAGACTCAAAGGATTATGAAAATAATGTCTATGATAAAGGGCACTTAGCGCCAGCTGCGGACTTCAGTTGTGATAAACCAACACTTTATAAAACATTTTCTTACTTAAATTGTGCTTTACAAAATCAGTATTTAAATCGTGGTGTTTGGAGAATGTTAGAAATACAAGAAAGAGAGTTGGCAAAGAAGTCAGAAGTTGTGGTAAAAATAGTGTTAGACTTTAACGGAAAATGTGAGGTCTTGACATCAGGAGCAACAGTTCCTGTGGGTTTTTTCAAATACATAACGGTCAATAAAACTACAACAACTTATTACTTTGAAAATCAACGACCTGTGAGTCCAGACCCCAAGTTTTACGTCGTAAAAACTAACTAAAGTTACGGAAATGGAACCTAATCGGTTCCATTTTTGATTAATAAGGGGTTTGACTTTTAAACTATTAATAACTAACTTACACTTATGAACACAGAAAAGATTAAACAGAAACTCATCCAAGCTTGGAAACATTTATCACTTTACTCTGTAATTTTGATTACTTTGGTTGTTGGAATATCAATCGGATATTACTATGACTTCATTAAAAACAGTATCACCCGTAATAAACCTTCATCCGTAAAAAGAGAAGAGGTTAGTTTAGCCATTGATGAAAGAAACAATTTATTGATTATTAAAAAATCAGACGGAACCTATACAACATATCAAGACTCTATCGGATACATGATTTTCAACTTGTATGCAAAGAACATTTGGGGACAAGCAACTAATCCTAAACCTCAGACCAGTGATGTTAAATAAAGCAATAAAATTCGCATACTTTGTATTCTCGACCGCAATACTTCTTGCAGTGTTTAGTTTGTTTTCATTTTGGAAACCAAGTTTAGGGTCACAATATGAAATGTCAGGTAAACCAACATCACCTGAGAGCATTCAAATGTATAACTCAATAGAGAAGTATTCGGTTCAATATAAAGTACCAAAATATATTGCGTATAACGTCGCTTATTTAGAAACAGGTTATAGAGGTCCATTTCATTGGTATTACGAACCTGAACAAGTTTCTTACATGGGTGCTGTAGGTCCAATGCAAATTATACCACGATACGCGCCACCATACGCTGACGGTAGAGTTTCGTCTTCTGAATTAATGAAAAACATTGACCTTAATGTTAAGGTTAGTATGAGAATGTTAAAAAAATGGTATTCTATCCACGGTAATTGGGTTGAGGCCTGTGGTGCATATAACTCAGGTCAACCTATTCATAACGATTACGCAATCTTCTGTGCAAATAACAAAAATTACAAAAAAAATTGGATTCCTTATTAATTTTTGTTAACTTTGCATTATGAAAATAACTTTAATCAGCGATACTCACAACAAACATAAACAAATTACCACCACATTACCTGGCGGTGATTTGATTATACATGCTGGTGATTTGAGTAGTATGGGTTACAAACACGAAATCCAACAGTTCCTTAAGTGGTACAATAGTCTTAATGATTACACTCACAAAGTATTCATTGCTGGTAACCACGACTTTGGTTTTCAAGACAGACCTGATGAGTGTAAAATGCTTCTTGGTGTTTACGATGGTGTGACTTATCTTGAAGACAGTATGGGGTTGATTGGTGACGATTATCAGACCGCAGTTAAAATCTATGGTAGTCCATGGCAACCTGAGTTCTACAATTGGGCGTTCAATCTTCCAAGAGTGGGTGAACAACTCCAACAAAAATGGAACGACATTCCAACTGATGTTGATATTTTGGTTACTCACGGCCCTGCTTGGGGTCACTTGGACACTGTTAAGTTCAACCCTGGTGTAAATCTTGGTTGTGAATTGTTGGCTGAAAGAATTAAGGTGGTAAAACCAAAGATTCACGTTTGTGGTCACATCCACACAGGATATGGTTACAAATTTGACGGTGACACTCACTACTTTAACGTGGCGGTTTTGGATGAGCAATATAACTTCACTCAAAAACCCATTACTATTGATTGGAACCCTGAAACAAATGAAATCGAATTTTTAGATTAATATGAATAAAGAATATAATCAGTGGTATTGGAAACTATATAGATGGTTCAAATGGGATGCTAAGCATTTTCATCGTGATGTTGCTCAAGGATTTAGAAATTTGTGGAAATGGTTCCCAATCATTTGGAAAGACCGTGATTGGGACCACCATTTCATTTTTGAAGTTTTGAAGTCCAAGATTAAAAACACTGCCGACCTTTTTGAGGAAAATCAAAGATTTGTTGGCTGGGAAAAAGAAGTTAGGTATATGAGAATCTGCCAAACTCTTATTGATAGAATTCAAGATGATTACTACCAATCAGAACACTACGACTTCTACGAATTCAAGATTGATTTTGTACCAACAGAAAACAACATGTACGAAATGAAAAGTACAACAACCAGAGATGATTGCTACACATACGTTTCAAAATATCCAAGAACTAAAAAGATGGTACTTTCAAATCCACATTATAACCCATTAACTAAAAGAGGTGATAAAGGAATTGCACTTGCAATGGGGATTGAAAGACACAATAGAGCAAAAAAACTACTATTTAAAATTCTTGAACAAAGGATTGAACATTGGTGGGATTAAAAAGTAAACTTATAGATTGACAAAAACATGGAAAAAGTAAAAATATACCTTGACGACATTAGGACCCCAATTAAAGAGGGTTGGACCGTGGTTAGAAACTACGATGAATTTAAAAATAAAGTTGAAGAAGTTGGAATTGATAATATTGAGTTGATTTCACTAGACCACGATTTGGGTGATAGTGCAATGAATGAATATTACAACAATGTTTCAAAAAACTATAAATTGGATTATAACAATATTGAGGAAAAAACAGGATATGATTGTGCTAAATGGTTAGTAGACCATTTCTATGAAAATCATCCTGAAGCAACAGAAAATTTCAGGACATTTAGAAACAAAGATTTTCCTTTTCCTGATGTGTATGTTCACTCAGCAAATCCAATAGGTGCGGCAAACATTATGGGATATATTAATAACTTCCTAATGAATGAAGCCCAACCACAAACTTGTGTTCGGGTATCAATACCACACACAGTTGATGAGTAATTGAAAAACCACCTTCGGGTGGTTTTTTTATTTTATTAGTATTTATTGATATGAAAAATAGAGATTTTATTTCAGAAAATGAAAGAATAAAAGATTTAATGGGTTTACAGAATCTCGAGGAATCTAAAGAACTTGAAACTTTTCCTGTCGGAGGTGGCAAATACAATATAGGATATGATGACGATTGGGATAATTTTAACGACCCAGTTGGTACTGCGAATTCGGACTATAGTAAAACACCAACAGGAGCTGGCGCTGATGGACACCCACATGGACACCACGGAATAGATATATTTGGACCAAGAGGTGCGGCAATATATGCACCTGTTGATGGTGTAGTTGAAATAAACAGAGGTAATGGTAATACCGTTATAATTCATGATAAAGATGGGTATTCTCACTGGTTAGGCCACTTAGATTCAATTACTGTAGATAATGGTATTATGGTTAAGGCGGGTAAAAAAGTTGGTACTTTAGGTGATTCAGGAAATGCTGAAGGAACCGCACCTCATTTACACTATAATGTTTATAAAACTGAGTTAGGGTTTTACGCTTCTGAAAATCCTCTTTCATCATTGAAAAAAGCAATCAATAAAAAACCTGATGATGAAATTGAAATCGGTGATTTGACACCATCATCTTTCTTAACTAAGTTAGAAAAAGCTTTTGACGATTTTATTGATAGTGAAAAAGATGATGATGAGTCTTCAGATAAAGAACCAGAAACAATAAAGGCAGACACAGAACAAGACATGTTTGACATTCTTGTAGATAAAGGAAAAAGTTTTATTAAAAATCTTTTATCATAATTTTTGACTTTTAAAAAATCTTTTGTAACTTTGTATCATATTTAATTAGAAAGGTAAAAAACAATGACACTCGTAAATAAACATAACGTCAACCAATTTAAGCAGTTTTGTATTCAAAATTGGTATATTCGTATGTTTGATAGTTCGGGTGACTTAGGTTAACATTGTGTAGCCTCATATAAAGAGAAACCCGAACTCACAAGGTTCGGGTTTTTTTTGTTCTTTGACATATTGGTAACCAAAATGGACAGGTAGCTCAGGTGGTAGAGCACTGGACTGAAAATCCAGGTGTCGCGGGTTCAACTCCCGCCCTGTCCACAACATATTGGGATATAGCTCAGATGGTTTAGAGCATTTGTCTGATACACAAAAGGTCATCGGTTCAAGTCCGATTATCCCAACCATAAATTACCCCCTCGTCTAACGGCAGGACTAGTGGTTTTGGTCCACTCAATGGAGGTTCGAATCCTTCGGGGGTAACAATATGACTTCGTAGCTCAATAGGCTTAGAGCACCTAACTTTTAATTAGGGGGTTTCGGGTTCGAGTCCCGACGGGGTCACAAAAGGTTGATTGGGGAATGATGATACCTACGACTCAAGAGTGTATATCGGTCGGTATCATCGGAGTTGTGAGGTATACACCACAGTAATGCCAATCGTAAAAACAGATGTCCACTCGACCATCTTCTGTTTTCCTTAATTCCCACCTTAGCTCAGTTGGTTAGAGCACTTGCCTTACATGCAAGGGGTCGTTGGTTCGAATCCAACAGGAGGGACAAAATGCCAGTATCGCATAGCGGCAATTGCACTTGACTGTAAATCAAGCCTCTTTTGAGTTCGTAGGTTCGAGTCCTACTGCTGGCACAAAACTTATAATCTTCCAAAACTCGTTTTTTTCACTAGTTTTGGAGAGTTATAGAATATAAGTCCATGTGCCTGAGTGGTTTAAAGGGACGGTCTGCAAAACCGTTGTTCGTCAGTTCGAATCTGACCGTGGACTCTGTGGTTGTAGCTCAGTTGGTTTAGAGCGTTGGTTTGTGGCACCAAAGGTCGTGGGTTCAAGTCCCATCAATCACCCCAACGGTTCCTTAGTTCAACGGATTAGAACATTTCGCTACGGACGAAAAAGTTGGGAGTTCGAATCTCTCAGGAATCACAACATACAGGTCAGTAATGAAATGGTATCATTACAGTCTCCAAAACTGTCATTCGCGGTTCGAGTCCGCGCTGGCCTGCTAAATAAAAATTTGTGTAATTAAGTTTTCTGTTGTATCTTTGTAATATGAAAACCAACTACATATCATCATCGGAAGCTGTCAAGGGAGCAAAAGAATCGGTTATCGCCAAAGGTGAAACCAACGATTGTGTTGTTAGAGCTTTCGCATCGGCGTTTGATGTTGATTATGACACGGCGCATGCTGAGGTGAAAAAAACCTTCAAACGTGAAGACCGTAAGGGTACAAGATTCTTCATGGGTCGTATGGTTGATATGGGTACTAAGGGTTATGTTTTTAATGACCGCAAAATTGAAACTGTGAAGACTGATGTTTTTGGTATGAGATATTATGTTCATACCGATGATGGTTTGACTCTTAGAAACACGACCACCGCATACTTTTTAAAGAAGTATCCTGTTGGGACTTACATCGTGGTTGTTCGTGGTCACGCCTTCACAATCAAGGACGGTGTTGTAATTGGTAATCTACAAGACGCAAAACAAAGAAGAAAACATATCACAGGGGCTTGGAAAATCGCTTAATGTTTTTTAACTTTGTAATACAAAATGCCGAAGTGGTGGAATGGTAGACACTCCAGTCTTAGGAACTGGTGTCGCAAGACGTGCAGGTTCGAGTCCTGTCTTCGGTACAAAATATATTTGGTATAGGTAGCTCAGTAGGTAGAGCAACGGCTTGAAACACCGTGTGCCGAGTGGTTCGATTCCCTCCCATACCACCAAATTCCTCGATAGCTCAGCGGTAGAGCACACGGCTGTTAACCGTGCGGTCCCAAGTTCGAATCTTGGTCGGGGAGCAACGTGAGACTAAGACACAGAAACGAACTCAAGTCAGTGGAGGGTAAACCCGTAGAAGCGTTATAACACTTGGGTAGAGACAGATACCTCACAAGTAATCAAATGGGCGTAATGAGGGAAGGTCCCGAGTCCTGAAGACACCACGGTCCATAACCATTTGGACACGAGACGTTGTAGGGTTGTCTAATCCGTCTTGAACGGTATTCGGTTCGAGTCCGACTTTGATTATGAGCTAACCCAGCTTCACAATGAAGGCTAATACCTTCGGAGTGGGGGTGACGGTCAGGAGAGACTGACACACATAGTCAGGTGGCGGAATGGTAGACGCAAGGATAAGTGGTGAGGTGAGACGGGTAATCCACCGTAGATACCATATCCACGATTACAGGTTCGACTCCTGTCCTGACTACCTTGGGCTCGGTAAAGCCTCTTATTGAAAGATAACGTAACCGAAGTGGATAACTTAGAAATAAGTGACGCTCCACTACTTAGTCAGGTGGCGAAATGGAAGACGCTTAGTCCAGTGAAGTTGAAATAAACAGAGGACGAATACCGTAACTGCAGTAATTCGGTGCTACAGGTTCAAGTCCTGTTCTGACTACTAAAAATAAATAAAATGGCAAAATATACACTTAATTCCTATGGATGGTCTATGGAGGCTGTCGGCAAATCTTTAACTGATGAACAAGTTCAACAAATTAAATCCAAAATGGAAGAATTGGGTTATACGGAACTATATGAGATTAGACACGAACTTGATGAATTTGGTATAGATATATGGGATGGTGATTTGTTTCATACAACCCGAGGTTCAGACAACGGAACCATGTTTTTTGAGGTTGAAGATGAAAATGGTAATAAGGTTGTTGAATTTGGTATTGAGGACACCTCTGATATCTATG
>Ga0222713_10005735_pt1 | contig 11980 bp, 13 predicted proteins | sample C33_649DmetaG_FD_165061 | JGI IMG/M metagenome (GOLD analysis project Ga0222713, IMG submission 165061) | Estuarine water microbial communities from San Francisco Bay, California, United States - C33_649D | ecosystem: Environmental > Aquatic > Marine > Unclassified | place: USA: California...
CTTGGCAAACTCCCTCGCAGAAGAGCAGTTTGGGGGGCACGCAAGCATACGTCTGATAAATACGTTCATTGGTGAACTGTGCGACGCCTTTGAAGACAACTGCATCATGCCGGATTTTCTTACTTGGTGGCAAAAAACCCCGTTCCCGGACTGCACCTTGGAAATACTGAACTTCCTGCGAACCACAGAACCGCTTACACGGACACAGCCGGACGCAAAGGAAGCCGCAGCGGCCATGGACATTGTCCAAATGGTTATGGAACGGGCGGGCTATCTGCCATCAGGCAAAGACGGGTACACCAAGCGAGACTACACTTTCGTTGTCTGCTACGTCACCCACCTGCATCGACTGCTGACAAAGGAGCCCTGCCGTGTTGTCTGAAAATTCGTTCAGCAAGTGGGTCTGTGAATCCGCCAAGAAAATGGGGTATATTCCCCAGCGTCTTGAGGTCACTACCGGAGCGGGCATTCCCGACCTCGTTTTAATGGGGGAGGGGCGCACAATCTGGCTTGAACTCAAGTGGGAAACCCGATTCATTCGGGCTGAGCAGTATGTCTGGCTTCGGCGCATACGGCAAGAGAAAATCCCCTCGGGAGTCCTTGTCGGCGAAAATGACCGTATAATGTTATATTCAGTTGACGAGGCCGAACCGTTCCCTAAAACCAAGCGATATAAAGTTCGGCATGAACTGGGGAGTTTCCCCCGAACACTTGCCGGATTTCACAGCTTTCTTTTGCTCACACCCCTATGATTCAACCCCCGCTTCCGTTTTTCAAACCCGAAAGCCCGTGGAGACCGCCAACAGCACTTCACCCACTCGAGTCAGTCATAGCCTTGGACATGGAAACACATGATCCGGACTTGACTACTAAAGGTGCAGGTTTCAAAAGAGGGGAAGGTAAGGCAATCGGCATAGCCCTAGCCGACAAATCAAAACAGTTATATCTGCCGATTGCCCACCGTGGCGGCGACAATCTGGACCGTAAAATCGTCCTGTCATACGTCGAACGCATAGTCGCGAATGCCACTGAGATAATCATGGCAAACGCCCAGTATGATCTCGGCTGGCTGGAGACACTTGGGATACGCGTCTCCTGTCCAGTCCGAGACATTCAGGTGGCGGAAGCCCTGCTGAATGAAGAACGCTATTCCTATTCTTTGGACAATCTGGCCAAGGATCACCTGAAGAAGGCAAAAGACGAAAACGAGCTGCGAAAGGCGGCCAGTGCGTTTGCCGACAGTACAAATCAGTCGTTCAATCCGAAGCACGATATGTGGAAGCTCCCGGCCCGTTTCGTGGGAACTTACGCCGAAACAGATGCCCGGCTCACTTATGACATTTACCAGAAGCAAATCCCCCTTCTAAGAGAGCAGAATCTCTGGAAGGTATGGGAGCTGGAATGCGAACTGATCCCCTGCCTGTCTTACATGAGCCGCATGGGCGTTCCCGTCGATCAGGCCGCAGCAGAAAAATTGAGGGATGAACTGGTAGCGGAAGAAACCCGTCTGCTCGACGAATTCGATCATCTGGACATCTGGTCAACCGATCAGGTGGCCGAATACCTCATAAGCCATGGAATTACCGTACCCACAACCAAAAAAGGAAACCATTCGGTCACTAAAAACTTCCTTGCCAATGCTTCAAACCCACTTTGCAGGAATCTCCTCAATCTGCGGGAGCTTAATAGACTCAGGAAAGTCTATGTTGAGGATACAGCCTTGGCAGGAACCTACAAAGGACGAATACACGCAGACTTTAAACAAACTGCGTCAGACGATGGAGGTACTCGCTCGGGCCGATTATCTTCTGCAAACCCTAATATGCAGCAAGTCCCCAAACGAAGCGCGTGGGGAAAGCGAATCCGCCAGCTTTACGTTGCGGAACCTAACACTCAATGGTGCAAAGCGGATTACAGCTCGCAGGAACCGAGGCTCCAAGTCCACTACGGGATTATTCTCGGCCTTGCGGGAGCGCAGGAAGCCCGGCAGGCGTTCATCGACGGCGTAAAGCTGTACACTTTCTTTGAAAAAGTCACGGGACTGCCATACGACACCTGCAAAATGCTCTGTCTGGGGATCAGCTACGGAATGGGAAAGAAAAAGATGGCTGAAACCCTCGGCGTCAGCGAAGCGGAATGCGGAGCCATTCTTCACAAGTTTGATACCAAAGCCCCGTTCCTTCGGCAGATGTTCGACCGACTGATGACCAGCGCCCAGCATCGGGGCTATATCAAGACCATCCTTGGCCGCCGATCCCGATTCGACAAATGGGCTCTGGAATACACTGACGAAAAAGGGGACTTCCAATCTGAGTTGTTCGATTCATTTGAAAAAGCACGCAAAGAAAAGGCAAAGAAGCCTGATGCGCGGGGACCACAGCGGGCCTTCACCTCGAAGGCGCTGAACCGGCTTATTCAGGGCAGTGCAGCCGATCAGTCAAAACTTGCGCTCGTCGCCGCATATAAAGCGGGGCTGGATGTGAGGCTGCCCGTACATGACGAAATCAACATCATGGCCCGCACCCCAAAGGATATAAAATTATTAAAGGAAATCATGGAAAACGTATTAACCCTCGAAGTGCCCGTGGTTGCCGACATCGACGTTGGCCCGACTTGGTGCTAATCAACATATGAACGACCTCGAAGAACTCAAATCCATGGGCGTTGCTCTGGAAATCCTAGCTGAACAAATCGAAGAAACCGAAGCCCTGCTGTCCGCTCTCAAGGAAAAACGGCGAAAGATCGAAGAAGTCGACCTGCCCACCCGCATGGACGAACTCGGTATTTCGGAAATCACACTGGCAAGCGGAGGAAAGATCAGCGTCATCGACTTCATCCAGACACGGATTAAGGACGAATTCACAGTCTTTCAGTGGCTCCGTGAGACTCACAATGACGGAATTATCAAGAATGAAATAAAGGCCGTGTTTGATCGGGGACAGGACGAACGCACCCAGCGGGTCATGGAAGACTTGGCCGCACGCGGAGTTCCCTATGAGCACAAGCAGAGCATTCATCCGCAAACACTCAAATCCTTTGTCAAGGAAGTCCTCTCCAATCCGGAACTGCGCGAATCACTTCCCCGCGAAGCCTTTGGACTCTATGAGGGAAGAAAAGTCGTTTTCAAATAACACCTTTCACCAAAGCCCTTCTGGCTGAAGTGAACTAAACCAAAGAACCAAAGAACCATCATGTCATTCGATATGAACAAATACTCCGGCGCAGGTACGGAGCATCTCGACGAATCGGCTTCAATGCCGCTTCTGAAGATCCTGCAATCGCTCAGTCCGGAACTGAATAAGCAAAAGGATGAATACATCCCCGGAGCCGAGGTTGGCGACATCCTCTACGCCCCGACTCAGGAAGTGTTCAAGCAGCCACTTACCTTCGTTCCGGTCGCCATCCGAACCGTATATGCGGAATGGAAACCACGCGACGCAGGAGGCGGTCTGATTGCCATCCACCCCCTGTCCATTGTCAGTCACCCTGACTATGAGCAGGGACGAAAGGGCCAGTACGACGAATGGCTCGGCAGCAACGAGCTCAAGAAAACAACCTATATTCTCATCCTCTTCAAGAAGGACGAGGAATGGATACACGGTATGCTCGCCCTGTCGAACACCGGCCAGCGGATCGCGCGGAAATTCCAGCAGGATATCCGCAAATTCCGCTATACCGATGAGCGTTCAGCCATCGTTCCGGCAATCTTTGCCCGGACTTATACGCTCGCCAGCGTGTACGAGGAGAATGCGAAGAAGGAAGGCTACTACAACTGGAAGATCGACAACCCCGTGGTTCTCGATTTCGAAGCCGACGAAGCGATCCTGTCGCTTGCGGTTGCTGAAATGGAAACGGCTCAGGCCGCACTTCCATCTCCCGGCGGTGTCGTCGCTCCGCGTCTGACTACCGACGCAGACGACGATCGGCCTTACTGATCGAATCAACGGCTCCCACCTCTGAAACATGGGGTGGGAGTTTTCAGTCCCCCTTTTTTATCATGCGACGCAAATGCCCGAGTATCCCATTCCCCATCTCGCTCAAAAGTTCATGGAACTGTTTGAGTCCAATCCGGAAGCCTACGGCCTTACCCGTCTGACCGGAGCTATCCGCGAAGATGGTAAACACGAAGCAAAATCATGGCTCCACAAACAACCCGTTACCCAAGGGGTATGGGAAAAACACCTGAGCGGAACCGAAGCGATGGGACTCATTCCCATCAAAAACAACAACTGTGTTCGGTGGGCCGCCATGGATATCGACACTTATGACGGTCGGCTGCGGATTGAAGACATCCAGCAGAAAATCACCGAATACGACCTGCCCTTCATTCTTTGCCGCTCCAAATCGGGCGGAGCGCACATTTATGTATTCTTCTCGGAAGACGCCCCCGCCGACAGGGTTATTCAACAACTGAAGATATTCAGCGGCTATTTCGGGCAGGGAACCTCCGAAATCTTTCCCAAACAGGAAAGAATCGGAACCCGCACAGACGATTCCCGTTATGGGAACTGGATCAATATGCCCTACGACGGACCGGAATCCCTGCGGTACGCTCTGGATCATGAACTGAAAGCCTTTTCTCCCTCTGCTTTTGTTGATCACGGGCTTCATCGGCGAATCAATCCCGCCAAGTTCTTTGATCTTCAGCCGCCCAATCTGCCCACCGAAGTTTTTCCCGAAGGCCCGCCCTGCCTGAACACCATTTTTGCCAATCTGAAACAAGGCGACCCGAGCGGGCGCAATACAACTTTGTTCAACGTGGCAACCTATTTGAAAAAGGCCACCCCGGACGCATGGAAAGGTGAACTCATGCGAATCAACAAGATGTTCAACCAGCCGCTCAGCGATCAGGAGGTGAACAATACCATCGTCAAATCCCATGAGAAAAAGGATTACGAACACTACCAGTGCGGCAAACAGCCCATCTGCTCCCACTGCAACAGTTCCCTGTGCCGAAAACGCACCTACGGCATCAGCGGGGACGGCTTTGACCCCGACAACCGAAGCCTGATGAAAGTTATGACCGAGCCTCCACTCTGGTATCTGACCATCGAAGGCCGGGAAGTAAAACTGACCACCGTGGAATTCGACAGCTTCCACCTGTTTAATATGCGGATTATGGAAGTGCTCGATAAGCAATATACTCCGATGCCCGCGAAGGACTGGCTGGAGCTGAAAAACCGGCTGCTGAAAAACCGTACAATCGTCGAAATCCCGCATGAGATGACACCCGTGGGGCAGCTCAAGGAGTATATCGGCGTTTTCGCCGTCGGAGCCGTGGCCGAGCCCGATGGAATGTTGCAGGGAAATCCCTACAAAGACCGCGCGGGGAACCTGTATTTCCGTATGCGGGATTTGAAAGAGTTTTTGCGCGGGGAGCGGTTCAAGGAACTTCCGCCCAATGAGGTGCTGGCCGTCATCAAGCAAAAAATGAAGGGTGAGCAGGTGTCGCTTCGCCCGGATAACAAACATATCCGGTGCTGGCGGATACCCGCCGATTCCTACGAAATACCAGCAGACCCCACCCTACCCAGCCTCGAACAACCGGAAATCTAATGCCCACCACCATTTATGTAGCCAGCGCAGGAACAGGAAAGACCACCGCCCTAATCAACCACGAACTCACCGAAACCCTCAAAACAACCAGCCCGGAGCGTGTGATTTTCACCACGTTCACTAATGCCGGAGCAGATGAGGCGGCCAAACGGGCGATGGAATTCTTTCCGCAGTACCGCCCGGAACAGTTCAGGTATTTCCGCACACTACACTCGCTGGCCTACCGGAATATCCCGTTCAAGAAAATGATGGCCTTCGGGGATTATGTTTCCTTGGGGCGGCAGCTCCGTTACCCCATCAACGCGAGCAAAGCACTCAGCTCCAAGGACGGCGTGGCGGACAACAAAATGAACAAGGGGGACCACCATTTGCACCTCAATATGCTTATGCGAACCCGATGCCTAAGCTACGAGGAAGTGGCCCAAACCCAGCAGATCACACGGTTTTCCGTTAATGAACTGAGAGAATTCGATTGCGCCTACCGGACTTACCGACAGCAGTTCGGCAAATACGATTTTGCCGACCAGCTCGAAATCTTCCTTGCGTCCCTCGACGAATGGAACCCGGACATCACCCATTTGTTTGTGGACGAAGCTCAGGATTTAAGCACAATCCAGTGGCAAATCGTGCATAAAATTTCCGAAAAGACACGTCGCACTGTCGTCGCCGGAGACGATAAGCAATCTATCTATAAATTCTCCGGCGGCGACCCTTCGAGTCTGATCAATCTCGAGGGGGAGCGAAAGATTCTGGGAACCAGCTACCGGTTGCCCACCAATCTGCTGCATTTCAGCGAGCGGATCGCCGCCCGCATCCTCGAAAAACAGGCGTACACCATCCAAAGCACCGAAGAGGGGGGAGCCGTTCACCGGATTCGTGACATCCCCAGTCTTCCGCTGCATGAGGGAACATGGTTCCTTCTGGCCCGAAACCGGAAGTTCCTTGAATATTTTGAAACCTCCATGATGCGGGCCGGTTATCTCTACGAGTCCGACTCGGGAGACAGCCTGATGAAGCCGGAGCTCATCGAATCCATTCAGGAGTGGGAACAAATGCTTCTGGGTTATCCGGTCTCCTTCAAAAGCATGAAAACCGTCTATAAGGATTATTTGAGGGGAACTGAATCGGTCACCCGGGGAAGCAAAACAAGGCTCTACCTGATGGACGATGACGAATCTGTCACCCGTGACCAGTTAAAGACGGAATTCGGGCTGCTGGACACCCGTCACTGGAGCGAAGCATTCACCCTGCCTAAAATCACAAGGGAACTGCTCATGAAAATAGAGGCCAAAGAGGGTCTGGGAGCCAAACCCAGAATCCGCATCTCGACCATTCACGGCGTCAAGGGCATGGAAGCGGACAACGTGGTTATCCTGCCCGACCTGTCCTACCTGACGGAACGTGAATACAGGCAGGACCCCGACAACGAGCATAGAGTGTTTTATGTGGCGGCTACCCGCGCCCGCAAATGCCTGTATATTCATCAACCACTAACTGACAATTACTACCGGCTATGAACTTGACATTAGAAGAACTCATCAGTTTACTGAAAACTCTGCTTGACCGTCACGGTAGCACCTGCCCCACAACTGTTTCAGAGGTTTCCGTAGTCATGGAGGACGCCCGATCCGCCAAAATCGTATCCATAACCTCAATACAAAATGACAAGAAAAGACTACATTGAGATAGCAAACATAGCTGTTAAGATAATCCGCAACGAGCGGGTAAACTCCTCATCCATTTTCCAAATATTCGACGAAGAACTTTCCATTCACGCCAGTTACGACAAAAGAAAATTCCTAAAATACATCATCCAAAAATGCCCACAGCAAAAAGAGACCCTCGAACGGCTTTCGCAATAAAGAAGAGGCCCTCCCTCCACCATATCCACCGGATCGACCACAAATATACCCGGTGTTTCATTGTCGTCCTTATGGAAAAAGGACGCGTGTACCGAAAGTCATTCTATGACGGAACGTACGGAAGCTCCCGCAAATCCCTTGAAGCCGCCAAACTGTGGCGGGATACCCTGCTCCAAAAATGATTAAAGACCTGTTCATGGACGCACCAACCGTTAATTTATTCTCCAAGACCCAGCCCCTCCAGCATCAATTTGAAGCGTTCCACCGCTTCATTGATCAGCAGTACGGGGCGTTCTTCTGCGAAATGGGAACCGGAAAGACAAAGATCATTCTGGATATCATGCAGAACTCCGCACAGCACGGGGCTTTGGTCGCCGCCCCAAACGGTCTGCACCTGAACTGGTTTTACTCGGAAATCCCGAAGCACTGGTGCGAGGATATTCCCGTGGCCATCTATTGCTGGAAAGGCCGTCCCACGTCCAAAAAGGACAAGGACGCTCTCGAGTTCTTTCTCGCCCGACGGGACAAATTCCGTTTCCTATTGATCAACGTGGAAGCCCTGCGGACCAAGAACGGTTATGACACCGCTTTTGAATTCCTCAAGGGGCTGCCCTCGTCCCATTTCGTCATCGACGAATCCACCTGTATCAAGAATCCACAGGCACAGCAAACAAAAGCCTGTGTGAAACTGGGGCGGATGGCCACCCGCAAGTGGATTCTGAACGGCACGCCCATGACCCAAGGGCCGCTGGACCTGTACAGCCAGTGCAAGTTCCTCGACGACAGTTCCATTCCTTACAAGACATGGACTTCGTTCAAGGGAACCTTTGCCATCGAGCAACTGATAACCCTGCAAAACCGCTCGTTCCGCAAGGTCATCGGATACCAGAACCTTGAACGGCTGGCCCGCGAAATCAGCCCCTTCGCCCTGCGGCTGGAAAAGAAGGATTGTTTGGATTTGCCGAACAAGGTGTTTACCGAGTTCATGGTGGAACCAACGAAAGAACAACTGAAACTGTATGATGAAATAAAGAATCTGTGTCTGTCGGAAATAGCCGACGGTAAGGTAGTGTCAGTCACCATAGCCCTGACGAAACTTGTCAAACTTCACCAAGTCCTGACAGGCTTCGTGAAAGACGATGAAGGAGAAGTGCATCAGGTTCCCAACAACCGCCTAAATGCCCTGCTCCGAATCGCAGAGAGCGATACTAGCCAATCGCTCGTCGTCTTCTGCGCCTACCGTGAAAATGTAATGCAAGTTACCAGAGCCCTTGCCGACACGTTCGGTGATGAGAGCGTGGTTACATACACGGGGGAAACAAGCAAAGACGGGAGAACCAGCGCTGTCCAGAGGTTCCAAAACGGCGACGCGAAATATTTCGTCGCGACCTCTGCGGCAGCCAAGGGGCTCACTTTGCACAAGGCGTGCAACATGGTGTTCTACTCGAACTCATACAGCCTTGAAACCCGCCTTCAGGCCACCGACCGCATCCACCGCATCGGCCAGACCGAAAAATGCACCTACGTCGACCTGATCATTCCCAACACTCTGGACCGCGCCATCCTTCACGCCCTTCGGACAAAGAAGGAACTGTCCAGCGCAGTCCTTGATGACCTCAAGCGGATGATTGTGGAGGCTTAACGCCAAGCGCGAATAACAAATGCCCAATTAGCATCGGGCGAAAAATAAGAATTCGCGTTTTTCTTCACCACACGAGGCATTGAAATATACGTGTGAAAACCAATCTGTGTAGCATCCGCCCACAAAGCCCGTATGCCGCTCCCCGAATCATCCGTGGGGAACATCTGAACTTCATCTCCTGCGGTATATCCGTTGTCGTCCACCAAACAACGATAGAAAGCCATTACTAACGGAGGAACTCCACCAAGCCCATGCGCCACCGGAGTAATCGCCGAATTGTCAGCCGGTACAACAATTTCCCCACTTTCAAAAACTTGGGAGAACACAAGAGCTGCGTTTATCGCGGCTGTCCGGGCCACCACTTCCGCCGCAACCACCTGATCAATGTAGCTGCGAATTCCGCCGCTCAAAACCAGATTGGACGAACCGGGCAGCGGATTCGCGTCGGCATTATAGGACCGGAGCAAAGCAGTTTCGATCTGGTCTGCGGAAAGAGGAATTTCGTATGGGTCGGCCATGATTAAAATTCCGGATACAGTGGCGCGATTAAAAATTTAGCCGCCGTAAGATAAATACCGCCAGAATCGGCTTCATCAAAATAAAGCCGGACAGTGTCGTTGGCGGCCAACCAAAGAAACGCGGTAGCAGGAATCCCCGAAAGATCATTTTCTTTTAAGGCCTCTTTTAAGGTCAACTGGGCCAGTGTTGTCCGAAAAGTCCCATTAACATAAATCTTTAGCTGAACTTTTCCTGTGCTGGCAATAAAGCGAAGATCGCCAGAGAGCAGGGTAACCAAGTAAATACTCGGAAATTTCACTGTCACTGTGGGAGTGGCCGCTGCATCCACCAAAATATTTCCTCTGGCGATATTAGTGCCTCCTACCAAATTCCCCACATAGCCATCTGTTGTCCGGTTTCCCGTCAAAGTAAACTCCGCTGACACCCCAAAAGCCGATTTAGTCGCCGCAAGATCAGCCTCGATTACGGAATTCGCCGCTATCCGCGCCGACGCTTCCGCCGCCACGCGGTCGATGATCTGCTGGTAGATGCCGCCCGAGCGGGCCGCTTTCTGGGAACCCGCTACCGGCTGGGCATCAGCATTGGCCATCTCAAGCAACGCCTTCTCGATGGCCGCCGCGTCCAGTGGAATCTCGTAGGGTTCAGCCATTGGTCAGAGAAATGCGCCCGTCCCCGTGCCGTGTGGTCGCGGGACGTGACTGGATTTTTGCCATAATCCGCGCGTATGCCGCCGGATCGGTGGTTCGGGTGAACTGGAGGATCACCGTAGCAATGGCCGAAGAAAGATCGAACAGTTCACCGCCAGCCGTACCGAGCGACTCAAGCACCAGACCGGGGTCAGGGTGTCCCCAGAGCTTATCAAAACCGCTCTCCCATTCACGGACCAGCCGCCATGCCGCCGAAGCGGTATGGTTCACCAGTTCCTCTGCGCGTCGCTCCGCTTCCCGCCTACGGACGGGATTGCGTACGAGGATACTGCCCTGATCAGGTTGGTTCGCCATCACCAAAAAGTTTGCCCGCTTCCACCTCACAGGCAAGGAAATACTCGGGTGAATTATCCATCTTTACATGGGGGTATTCCAGCACATGAGGCCCGTCCAGTTCGGTGGGTGGATACACTTCGAGACTGTCTCCGCCCGGTTCATTCTTGAACTGGACGAAGTGAACCACCCGCCGCACGTTGTAAGGGACTTTCAGCGTTTGCTTTCGGATTGCCCGCCAGCGCATGAATGCCAGAAACCACGGATAGCGGTACACCGGATCGCAAAGTACAGCGGTGTCCACGGGGATTCCCAGCCGCTTGAGCTCATGGAAGAACTGGTTGGCCCACCAGCCCCCGCCGTAGGAATACGCGCAGACCATGACCTTGGCCCCTGTGATATGGTTCGCAGCGACCAGACGGGCATAGCCAATAGGATCGTCCCGCCATTCCAGCAGAAAAACCGCCGTATAACGATTCGCGTACTTCCGCATCTGCTTGTAGATGTCCACAGAGCCCGAGCCGTGCTTGGCATATCGCTGCTGTGTAAAACCCGAGACAACAAAGATGTAATTCATCACCACTGTACCTCCACTTTAACGGTATGTTCGACAGATACATGGCCGCCGCCTGACAACGCCAAACAGGCGGCGGCCCCGGCTATGAGACCCAACACCACAATAGCCGTATAAATTGCTTTCATCAGTCGCCCTCCAATCCATAAACGCCCCTGCGGTTCGGCCATGCCTCGGCCCGCTGGTACACCAGATCGAGCCCCTGCGGCTCGAAGACGAAAACGCCCTCATCCGTCCAGACGGCGTTGAGCGCGTGGTTGCCGTCGCTGATTCCGGCGAAAGGCCGGTCCATCTGCACCGCAAGTCCGAAGACGGCGGGCTGTCCCCGCGCCCCGTCGAAGAGGTCGGCAAATGCCCGCACCCTGCGGCTGAAATTATCGCAATCCCGCGCCTCGTCCCGGTAGGTGTATCCGGTGTCCTCGTTGAACCGCTTGAGCCAGAGAATCGCCTGAACGGCACTTCCGGCCTCGAGCTGGGCATAGACCATATCCGAGCCCATGAACACTGCCTTGGCCCCTGCGGAACGCGCCCATGCGCTCACTTCCTTATAACTGGCGGTCTTTCCCGTGAAATAAAGGCGCGGAGGCTCCTGTATCCGCCAGATTCCCTGAGTTTCGCTGGCCACCTTCCCGTAGGTGTTACGCACCACGACCGGCGCATCGGCTGGACCGGTCGGCATGGTCGCGCAACCTGCCAGAAGCAAAAGAGCTGGAAGAATCCACTTCATTGCATCAGCTCCTCCATCTCTTTCATCCAGCCCTCGTCGCCCCGCGTGTGCTTGCGGATGCCGTCGAGTTCGTCGTATCGGAGCAGGTCTTCGTCGCTCGGTTCGGGCGCGGTCGCGCAG